>Ga0315336_1006453_pt1 | contig 11985 bp, 12 predicted proteins | sample ASW5metaG_FD_204512 | JGI IMG/M metagenome (GOLD analysis project Ga0315336, IMG submission 204512) | Ammonia-oxidizing marine archaeal communities from Monterey Bay, California, United States - ASW #5 | ecosystem: Environmental > Aquatic > Marine > Intertidal zone | place: USA: California...
TAAAGAAGCAGCATTGCGTGAGCACTTCCATGGCGTTGTGCTCGGTGAAATTATCTTCCAGTGTGAGGTCAGTCTTGCCGCGGTACAGGTGTATTGCCTTTCGAGTCTTGTCATCGGGATTCTGCATGAATGAGGCGATCACGTTGCCATTTATCTGGCACGTATTCCCTTCGGAAAAAGCTATGGACGCGCCGCTCTCCGCTCCAGTGCGTAGCGTGCTACCGTAAGGATAAGATGCGCCCGGTTCGGCGGGCTCTGACGAATCAGCATCGGGTCTACGGATAACGCACTCGCCTTTGACGTCGAGAACTTGAAAAAGCGGTTCAAATGGCTCGGCGTCAGCCGAAAGGGCCAAGACTCCGAGCAGACACATGATTCCCGCTAAAGCCAGCAAGGATTGTCTCATATCGTCTTTAGCCTCCGCATTAAAGGTATGAGCATAGGGCACAGTACAATTCGGATTTCTGTCAGTCAAGGGCTATAATTTCAATGATATCGCCTGTTTTGGATAAAATTGTAACGTTCTTTACCGCTCGGTTTCGATCCCGCAAATTGATGATCGAGAGTGTTGACAAGTTTGCTTATTCTTTTATCTTGCACTGAATGCTGGGAGTAATGATAATAATGGATTTAGCCGATTCTGCCTTTTACGCAGACGACTGCATCGTAGCGCGACCTGGAGGAAACTCACTGTCATGACCAAGACCAAGGCGAAACCTCGCAAAACTGCCAGCCGGTCTTCCAAAATCCAAAGCAAAGCCAAGGCATCGAAAACCGTTCAACGGCCCCAATCGACAAAGAAGAAGAGCGTTGCACCTAAGAAGACCACCGTCGGCAAGGGTGTTTCGATGACCAAGAAATCGGTTGGCAAAAAAACGCCTGTCAGCAAGAAGGCGACGAAGAAAAAGACGACGGCCAAACGACAAGGGGCGAAAAAGACTGGCGCCATATCCAGCAATGGTTCCGGAAAAGGCTCAAAGAAAGGCAAAAAGATACCACCCGAGCTTGAGGAGCAGCTTGTTGATGGCGCACTGAGTCGCGAAGAGCGGAACGAGAAACTTAAAGAACTGCTGAAGCTTGCGGAGGGGCAGGGTTACCTCACGTTCGACGACATCAACGAGGTTCTTCCGGATGAAGTCATTCGGGCGGATGAGCTTGAGTCCTATCTCGTGATGTTGCGAGGAATGGATGTAGAAATCATCGAATCGTCAGAGGTGGATCGTTATCGGAAGAAAAAGACCGCGGAAAAACGTAGCCAGAAAGAAGCCAAGCTTGACTTTTTTGATGATCCCATTCGCATGTATCTGCACCAAATGGGGCAGGTTCCCCTCCTGACGCGCGAACAGGAGGTAGAGATCTGCAAGCGAATCGAGAAGGCTGAAATTAAAGTCAAGGAAGTCTTCAACACGATAGGCTTTGCTCCGCTTATGTACCTCGAACTGGCAAGTAAGCTGGAAAGCGGAAGCGAGCGCTTCGACCGGGTTGTCGTCGACAAATTGGTCGACAGCCGCGACAAGTATCTTGCGGCACTTCCCAAGCTCAAACAGGACATTTGGCGCAAGCACCAACGGCTGACGACGCAGTTTGGCGATGTACGCAAAACCCGGATTACCAAAGCGGAGCGTGGCCGCAAACAGAAAACGTTTGTACGCAGCCGAGACAAAATTAAAGAGGCCTGCGTGAAACTGCACTTCAAGCAAAAAGTCGTAGAGCAGATGGCGAGTGATGCCGAAGAACGTTTCGGATCCTACCGAGGCAAGCTCGATCATCTTGAATCGCTGGAACGTGGACGAAAGAGTAAAAGCCGGGATGCCCTGATCTCGGCAGAGAAAAAGGAGCTGAAGGAGGAAGAACGTCTTGCCTGTATGTCGCGCGAGGAGCTGGTCCAGAATTACGACATGCTTCGCACAGCAATGAGGGAAGGGCAGCAGGCGCGTACGGAGATGGTCGAAGCCAATCTTCGCTTGGTCATCAGTATCGTAAAGAAATACATGAATCGGGGATTGTCGTTTCTTGATCTGATCCAAGAAGGAAACACCGGCCTGATGAAGGCGGTTGAGAAATTCGAGTACCGGCGTGGATATAAGTTCAGCACGTATGCGACGTGGTGGATTCGCCAGGCGGCAACACGGGCCATCGCGGATCAGGCCCGTACGATTCGCATCCCGGTGCACATGATAGAAACCATTAACAAACTTCTGCGAGTGCAGAAAAAATTGGTACAGGAGCTAGGCCGCGAACCCACCCCCGAAGAAGCGGCCGAGGAAATGGAGATGTCGGTTGAGCGCGTGCGCGCCGTATACAAAATGGCGCAGCAGCCCATATCGCTACAGAGTCCGGTCGGAGATGGTGAGGACGCGCATTTCGGCGATTTTATAGAGGACAAATCTGCGGAGAATCCTTCGGAAATGACGGCCTACAGCATGCTCAAGGATCGTCTTAGAGATGTGCTCTATACCCTGACGGATCGCGAACGCGCGGTTCTCGACTATCGTTTCGGTTTAACGGATGGTTACTCACGTACGTTGGAAGAAGTCGGAAAACAATTTTCCGTAACGCGTGAGCGAATTCGCCAGATCGAAGCGAAAGCCTTGCGTAAACTGCGGCACCCGACTCGACTTCGCAAGCTCGAGGGTTTCCTCGAGGTGAAGTAGTTCGGTCGTAGGTTCCCGATTTTCCCTTTGCCTGTACCTCCAAGGAGGAAAAGTACATGTCAGTGCCATTGTCCATATTCATCGCGTTAATAACATTCGTTGCCGGAATTGGTGTGGGAAAGTTAATCTCTCGCCCCACCACGGGAAAGCGGAAAACAAAACGTCATTCAGAAAAAGGTCGCAATAACAACGGGGATAGCGCAGTCGAACTATATGTTGGCAATCTTCCGTATGCGACAACAGAAAAGGAACTCACAAAGGCCTTCCAGGGCTTCGGTAGTGTGCTTTCGGTACGACTGATTGAAAATCGTCATGACGGACGCCCCAAGGGCTTTGGTTTCGTCGAGATGGATAGTTCACGCACAGCAAACGCGGCGATCAAGGCCATGCACGGAAAAGGTTTCAAGGGACGAGCTCTCGTCGTCAACGAAGCGCGTTCGCGCGCGCGGGACAACTGATCAACCCAAAACCAGCAGAATGATTTTCGGTTGGTTGCTGCTACTATTTGTTGTCACACCGCTGGTCGAACTCGCAATCCTGCTCAAAGTGAACGAGTGGCTGGGCTCCTGGCGCGAAACGATTCTCCTGGTGATCCTGACCGGGTTCGTTGGCGCCTGGTTGGCCAAAGCGCAGGGTCTGATGGTCCTCCATCAGATCCAGCAGGACATGAACGCTGGGCGCTTGCCGGCGCCGCGACTGCTGGATGGTTTGATGATCATTGTTGCAGGAGCATTGCTCGTTACCCCGGGTCTTATCACCGACGCGATTGGTTTTCTGCTGTTGATCCCGGGTGTACGAGGTTTCATGAAGAAGTGGCTGCGTGCCAGAATTGAAGAGCGCATTGAACGCGGTGAAGGCAGCACAACGATCTGGCGTATTTGATAGTTACGAGTCCCGGATAGAGCGAACATCCAACATTGAACATCGAACGCTGAAGTCATGAACCGTAAACACTTCGAAGTTCGATGTTTTCTTCACTTCTTAAACCTGCATGCATGCTGGATTGTCAACGCTGGCTGCAATCGTTTCTTCAAGGCGCACAAGTTCGCTTAATCTGGGACTAGCTCCACGGTGTCGCGACGAAAAAGTGTGAGATTTGCGGGCTAGTTGTCGGCTATTGATTGCCTCGCCGCAATGCCCCTTGGGTCAAGAGCGGGATTCGGTAGTCTGCCTACACAGTAAAGTATGGTGACACCCCTTAGCCGGAACGATCTGACCGAATCGTTCTGGTTTAGATCAAATGCCGATCCGTGATAACCGGCCATCAGAGAGAGTTGACTGGTTATTCCCGCTGCTAACCAAGTGCTAACATTGGGCTAACGATGGCGTAACGGGGGCCGTACATAGTCACATCATGAAATTGATCAGCATATGGCATAGTAAATGCATGGAGAGTATGAGTAACGGACACAACGGAAGGAGGGAGGAAAGAGAAAGGAGGAATACCATGCCATTCAAGTTCGTGGATGACGGGTATCCCGAGGCTGATGACTATTCCAGCAACTATGTGTGGCTTGAAATAGCGACAAAAGCATCGGGCACAGAACCCGAAATGAAACCATGCCGAAGGGCGCGTTCCAGTGCCCTGCCAGGGCAATGGAATCGTCGCAAGCGATGGTCATGGCGGAGGCGTAACTACGCTTCGATACTGGCTGCATAGGACAAACGCTTCGGCAAAGGCGTTAGGACAGCGGCAGGAATGCCGCCCTTTTTTTGCCCTTGAGCAACTTTCCATTAATATGATTTACCAAACACCACACGCTGTCTGCTGCTGTTGCCGCAGACAACGCAGCTTCCCGTCTCCCGGGCGCCATCATTCAATGGAATGCAACGAAGTGTAACTGAAAGTTCGTTGTTGATTTTGGATTCACAGTCAGTCGAGCCACACCAGTGGGACATGGCGAAACCTCCGTGAATTTCAGGTTTTTGCATGTTTTCCGGCGTAAAGAATGAAGTAAACTCGCCCCATTCGTCGATGTTCTGCGTGTGCGTTTCTCTCAGTTCGCTTGCACGTTGCAACAGCGAGTTCTGTATGTCTTCGAGAAGTTGCGGCAGTCCCGCAACGAAGGAATCACGGGACTCATTGTACCGCTCTTTGGGCCCCCGGTCACGCCTACCGACAAATACACACTCATCATCTATTTCCCGGGGACCGATTTCTGCGCGAACCGGTATTCCCTTCTTTATCCACTGCCAGCCTTTTTCACCGGCATTCATATCGCGTCGATCGACTTCTACCTCAATCACTTTTCCATCATATGTCTGATCGCGAATGCTTGATGCAAGGGCGTCGCAATAGGACATGGTCCGTTCGACATCTTCGTCGTTTCGGATAATGGGCAGAATGACTACGTGGCTGGGGGCGAGACGCGGAGGGATGACCATGCCGTCGTCATCCGCATGAGACATGACCAGGGCTCCGATCAGGCGAGTGGAAACTCCCCATGACGTCGTCCATGCAAACTCTCGCTCTCCGGTTCGTGTCTGAAAAAGGATCTCCGAAGCACGCGAAAAATTTTGCCCGAGAAAATGACTGGTTCCGGCCTGCAGTGCCTTACGGTCCTGCATCATGGCCTCGATTGCCAACGTGTTCACGGCCCCGGGGAATCGTTCGGTCTCGGTTTTTTCGCCTGTGAGCACGGGCATGGCCATGTAATTCTCGGCCATGGCGCGATAAACGTCCAGCATCTTGAGCGTCTCCTGCCAAGCTTCGTCGCGGGTCTCGTGTGCGGTGTGCCCCTCCTGCCACAAGAATTCAGTCGTTCGAAGAAACAATCGCGTACGCATTTCCCATCGCACGACGTTTGCCCACTGGTTGATGAGCAGGGGCAGGTCACGATAGCTCTGGATCCAGCGCGCGTAGGTTTCCCCGATAATGGTCTCCGATGTCGGCCTGACGACGAGAGGTTCTTCGAGTTGACCGGCCGGGACAAGATTGCCGTCGGGACCCGTCTCCAGACGATGATGGGTGACGACGGCACATTCCTTGGCAAACCCTTCGACGTGTTCGGCTTCTTTCTGCAGATAACTGAGCGGGATGAACAAGGGGAAGTATGCATTTACATGCCCGGTTTCCTTGAACATCCGGTCCAACACGGAACGAATGTTTTCCCAGAGTGCGTAGCCCCAGGGACGAATGACCATACAGCCGCGTACCGAGCTGGGCTCGGCCAATTCGGCGGCGCGCACGACCTGCTGGTACCACTCGGGATAATCCTCGTCGCGGGTCGGGTTTATGGCGGTTTTTGGTTTCTTTCCCATCACTCTGGAGAATGCTGTTTCACAAACGAGTCGCACTCGAGTCGGAGTAAGCCGGAAGGGTAGGAGTGGGGCCAACTGGAGTCAAGCGGGAAGGGGGAAAGCGCTTGAAGGAATAGCGTCCCCGACGTAGTGTGCGCAGGCATGCAGTACCTGAGCACAAGAGGTGGAAATGATCCGATTGGCTTCAGTGACGCCGTCATGATGGGCCAGGCCCGTGATGGTGGACTGCTCGTTCCAAAGCGTATTCCGGACGCCGGCGATCACATCGATAGCTGGTCAGTCCTGGGCTATCAAGGTCTTGCAGTCGAGATCATGCGGCCGTTTGTTGACCTGTCGAGCGAGGAACTCCGGCAGATTGTGCAACGCAGTTACGCAATGTTTGCTGTACCCGAAGTCGCACCGCTGCGTCACGTGGGCCCGGTTTCTATTCTTGAGCTTTTTCACGGTCCGACACTTGCTTTCAAGGACCTCGCCCTGCAGTTTCTCGGCAACCTCTTTTCTCACCTGCTCGCGGCACGTGGGGGTGAACTCAACGTCCTGACGGCCACCAGCGGAGATACAGGTAGCGCCGCCATTCAAGGAATTCGCGGACGCGACCACCTCAGCGTGTTTGTGATGCATCCGCGGGGACGCATAAGCAAGTCACAGGAACTCCAGATGACGAGCGTGCTCGATTCAAATGTGCACAATATCGCCATCGAGGGGACGTTTGATGACTGCCAGGGCATTATGAAGACCATCTTTGGCGACCTGGCTTTTCGTGACCGGTACTCTCTGGGCTCGGCAAACTCCATCAACTGGGCGCGGGTGTTGGCGCAGATCGTGTATTATGCGTACTCGGCACTGCGGGTTGTGAAGGAAACCGGAGCCCCGGGCGTGCGTGTGACCGTCCCGACCGGGAATTTCGGCAATATATTCGCCGGCTACGTCTGCGCTCGCATGGGGTTGCCGATTCGCCGTTTGATCCTGGCGACGAACGAGAACGACATTCTTTCCCGGTTTTTCAACACCGGAGAGTATCGCCGCTCGGAAGTCGCGAAGACCATCAGCCCCGCGATGGATATCCAGGTAGCAAGCAACTTCGAGCGTTACTTGTATTATCATGTCGGGGGGAATGGAGAACGCGTTCGGGACCTCATGCTGCAATTCGCAGAGGAACATGTGTTTCGACTGGATCCCGACATGATCCGTCATGAACGAATCGTTGCAGGATCGGGAAACACGGAGGACACCTTGGAGACGATCCGGCGTTACCATGCCGATCACGGATACCTGCTGGATCCACACACCGCGGTGGGTGTACACGTTGCCGAGCAACATCTATCGGAAGAGGAGCCCATGGTGTGTCTCGCCACGGCGCATCCCGCCAAGTTCGGGCAGGCGATCCGCGACGCTGTCGGCGAGGATCTTGCGCGGCACCCGCTGCTCGAATCGCTGGAAGACCGCGAAACACGTGTTGATGTGCTTCCCGCATCTGTAGATGCGGTCAGGGACTATATCTCGAGCAGACTCGTTGCAGCATGAAAACGAGCAAACGACTGAAAGAATTTGTCTGTTGGGGCTGCGGTAACTGTTGCAGGGGGGAGGGGATCGTCCGTTTGCGACCTGGAGAATCGGAGCGTATCGCCGAATACCTGGGGTACTCGCTGAAAGAGTTTACGGAGAAATTCACGACCCTTGGCTCCAACAGGACCAGTCTGATCCTGGAGGAGAAAGGAGATGACTCCGCGTGTGTGTTTCTAAATGGCGACAACTCGTGCGCTGTCTATCCCGTTCGACCGAAGCAATGTAAAGATTTTCCTCACAACTGGAATTATCCGGACTGGTGGCGGCGCTGCGAAAACTCCTGCGCGCTTGAGGACAAGCCGATAACCATTGAAAGACTCAAACGCCGACGCGGACGACGAAAGCGCGATAATTCCTGACAGCGGCAGGGGAGGGGCTAAACCTAGCAGTGTGAGACATGCGGGCTAAAGCCGCCTGGCAATCACTGCGTCGGTTGGTTTCCAATCTTATTCCGCCACAACATTTTTGGGATTATTCTGATCAGGGTCCGCGGGGGGAGGATCGAGGTCGAGTATGATCGTGTCGTCTTCGAGTTTTGCCAGGAATGTTTTCAGATTTTTCTCAGCAGGCGGCTCGGTGACGCGGCCGTTTACGGTGTACTTCGAGCCGTGACACGGACACCGAATTTCGCCCCATTTCTTTTTGTATTTTACGGTGCATTGTTCGTGCGTACAGATGGGACTCAAAGCGGAAACAGTTTTCTTTCCGGTGCGGATTAACAGGACCTCCATTTTCTTGAACTTCAAGATTACGCCGCCCTTAACGCTCTTAAGTTTAGGCACTTTTTTGAGAGGGATCTTAACTATTTGAGCTGCGTCCGCGACAGGAACGAACCAGTCTCCGATTAACGAGAGTAAACCAGCCAGCGTGACGCGACCGAGGAATGAGCGTCGAGTAACATTGGCGGCGCAGGGAATCTTTTTCATCACGCTTGAACGGTTTACAGATTAAACTCTCGCGTGATGGCAAAGCCCACAAGGACGTCAGAGGTCTTGGACGATGTCCCTGCAGCAAAGCCGTCGAGTCCCATATATTGAGTGTTTCCCGCGATGATCGCAAACGTGTGTCTATGTGTCACAAACTTGATGCCTCCGGCCCAGGCCATTGATTTGGCCTCGTAGCCGTCTACGGGAACGCTGTACTCACCACTGAGGAGGATACCATCAGTGGCTCGCCAGAGGGCGCCTCCCAGAATGGCAGTGCTCTCATCTTTGTCCTCGGCTGTTTTGTCCCTGGCCGTTGAGTCTTCGTGGTAGATCGCCCCCGAACTGATGTAGAGGCGATCAAAAATGGTTTTTCCGAAAAGTCCATATCCCAAGTTTGCCCAGACATCGTCTGAATCCTCGATCGTAAACAATGAACCACCAAAGATGACGGCCGCGTCCACGAACTGATCTTTCGTTTCGTCAAGGAATTGAGCCCGTCCGGTGAACTGATAGGTATCGAAAGGCTCAACCGTGCCATTGTTTCGGTAAACGCTGATGTCCATCCAATCGGTCAAGCCATAAAGAAGACCAAAGCCAATTTTGACTTCGCCAGAATCGAAACCCAGAAAATTGTGGAATGGTTCCTGATCCACGGGCTCACTGGTTCGGTGTTCAATGAGATACGACAGAGCCCTGGCTCGCGATGTACGCGGCAGGGGTATGCTCAATAAACGCTCGATACGGGCGCGATTTTCGTCGTTTCTCGACAGCGCGTCGCCATCGAAGCCCGGTGACTCACCTGCGTCCATTACTTCGAATTCCATTTCTTCTTGGGCGCGGGTTGACGTTGCCGTAGTTACCACGGCAAGGGCGGCGGCAAAACTCGCGATAAGGGTGTATCGTGATGTTTTCATCGAGAGCTACTTCCTGCTAATATGTACGTTTATTTAGGCGTTTATCTCAACTCTGTGATTATGTCCCGAATCTGTGCTGGACGTTTTCGAGATTGAGCCAGAATTGCATAATGTTTCGAGATCTGACAGACTCAGTCTTACTGAATGTGTGTGTCCCCCGAAGCATTCGAGCTTGATCGAAAGCGCCCCACTAACGGAGCACCCATGAATGTGGCTGCCGTCGTTGTTTTGCGAACAACCAGATGGGCGGCACAAGTCGGGGCCGCCGCTGCCATTATCCCCCATCATCATATCCATTTCTTCGTCTGTCAGTCCGTTCATCTCTTCCTCAGTCAGGTCGTCCAGCGTCATGATCGCCAGTTCGCCGGATTCGTCGGTTGAGATTTGGTATTTCTCATCTTCGCATCCGACGACATATACAGAGGCAGCGGCCAACAAGGCTTTGGCTGATCGTTCGAGGAAATTTCTGCGATCAATTTGCGTAGACATGATGCAATCCTTCCGTTTATGTCAACATGGTACCAAGAAATCGGCAAAGGGTAAAGTGGTGCTACAGGTCTGACGGAGACTCATCACTAAGACGCTGCTTTGACGAATGATGGGGCCGTATTGTGTGTAATCTCTCCAAGGCTATTTCTGTTCTGGCAGCCGTTGTCGCTGTTGTTCAACGGCGGCTCTGTAAAATTCCTGGAGCATTGATTCTATCAAGTATGTGCCGGCTTGCGATTGTCGAACGGGAAGACACCCCTGTCCAATCCCTCTTATCGTTAGATTCATATTAAGGGAATGATGATGTCACAATCCTTTCTTTTTTTTTCAATCCAATCTCTGTCAGAAAGGTCCGTGACAAAATGGGGCACGAGTTCAGTAGTTTGCCGCAGATTGCCGCTTGCGAAAGTATAGAGTTCGAGCCAACGCGGTGAGCGTTGCTGCAACTTATTCTCTCGCTACGGACTGCACAGGGTGGAAGTCCGCGATGCCCCGCCCGCTTCTCTGTCGATCAAGGAAACACTGGCACTAGGCCGGGGCCGCCCCAATTTAGTCCAAATTGAATGGCCGGGCCTGGACCAATTCGGCGAATGTACCAGTTGCCGGTTGCGGGATCATAAACGGCGAGATCACATTTGCCGTCACCGTCAAAGTCACCCGGAACCGGGATCACGCCGGCAAAGCCCCACGGGATTGCAGAAGCGATTGTAGGCGGATTTCCCGCCACCGATCGAATATACCACAAATTTGTGGCCGGATCGAAAACGGCAAGGTCCGATATTCCGTCGCAGTTGTAGTCGCCAGGCACAGGGATCATTCCCGCAGATCCCCAGTTCAAACCAAACACGATCGTCGAAGGAATGGCAGAGACTGAGCGTATGTACCAGTTGCCCGTGGCTGGATCAAACACTGCCAGGTCGAATTTTCCATCGCCGTCGTAGTCTCCCGGCACTGGGATTACGCCAGGGAAACCCCAGTTAACACCGGACAAAATCGTGGGCGGATTGGCGGCGATCGAACGTATGTACCAGTTCCCTGTTGCGGTATCAAACACCGCCAGGTCGTGGACCCCGTCGCAATCATAGTCGCCCGACACCGGAATCACTCCGGGGAAGCCCCAATTGACGGCCGCTACGATTGTCGCTGGATTCGCGCTAAGCGAGCGGATCCACCAATTGCCAATTGCCGGTTCGAATACGGCCAGATCGGCGATTAAATCTCCATCATAGTCACCCCAAAGTGGAATTACACCAGCAAAGCCCCAATTGAGGCCGTTCGCGATCGTAGGCGGATTTGTTGCTATTGACCGTATGTACCAATCCCCGGTCGCCTGGTCGAAAACAGCGAGGTCGGAAACTGCATCGCCGTCGAAATCCGGCTTGGCAAAAACCAGCGGACCTGTTGTCGAAGTCGAGCTTGTTGTTGAGGTAGTCGACGTGCTGGTCGTTGAACTCGACGTCGTTGAACTCGACGTTGTCGTGCTTGTTGTCGAAGTGGTGGTTGTGCTTGTCGTACTGGTGGTCGAACTCGTCGAAGTCGAGCTGGAAGTGGTCGTGCTCGTGGTCGTCGTCGAGCTGGTTGTGGTTGAAGTCGTCGTTGAGGTCGTCGTTGTGCTCGTCGATGGGGTTGTTGTCGTACTGCTTGTAGTCGTCGTCGTGGTTGAACTGGTCGTTGTCGTTGTGACAATGAAACCCACGATGAGTTGGGGGCGGTTTCCAGCGGTGGCGTTTTGGCGGGAATCGAAGCGTTTAGCTGTCTGGGCGGCACCTTCGTTGCCTCTAAGGATCCATCCAAAGTTGTTTGCGGGTGTGTCGCGCCATGACTGTACATCGGTGATCATTTGGGCAGAACTCCAGGAATAAAACCCAGGTCCGACAATGGACTGAGTGTCACTGGCGATAGCAATGAAGTCGCCGCCAACAGTAGCCCAGGCACCGGTGTTAAAAAAAGTATTGGCCCATGTTGCGTCGCCGGGCTGTGCTGGTGCGCCTTGACCTTCCCCCAGTCCTTCGCCAACGGATCCTGCTTCACCCCAGTCCTTGGTGAGTACGTGCAAGTTGACCGAATGAGCGGAAGCAGGTAGGTGTGTACGCGACATATTAAGGCGGAGCACAACGCTGGTCACGGAGGATCCCGCAGGAAACTGTGTATCAATGGGAAAGTGTATGAGTGCCC
>Ga0315336_1006455_pt1 | contig 11983 bp, 9 predicted proteins | sample ASW5metaG_FD_204512 | JGI IMG/M metagenome (GOLD analysis project Ga0315336, IMG submission 204512) | Ammonia-oxidizing marine archaeal communities from Monterey Bay, California, United States - ASW #5 | ecosystem: Environmental > Aquatic > Marine > Intertidal zone | place: USA: California...
TCGTCCTGGTCGATGTCGCCGGAGAGGATGGTGGGGTGGGCGGCGGGATCCCGCTGGGTGAGGTCGCCGCCCCCGGTGGGGAAGCCGCCGAGGACGGTGACGCCGGAGAGGAGCTGGAAGGTGGAACTGCGGTTGTCGTTGGTCTGGTTGGCGCCTTCGTCGGGGTAGTAGGCGCCTTCGGCGACATGGATGAAGTGGCCCGGAGCGGCGTTGGTCAAGGCATCCTGGAGGGTGGTGTAGGCATCGGACCAGGAAGCGCCGCTGTTGCTGCCGGTGGCGGTGTGGTCGACGTAGAGGAGTTGATGTTCGAAGGCGCCGAGGTCGATGATGGCGTTCTGAATGCGCGGGTTGCCGGCGAGGTCGGTGGAGGTGGTGTTGTTGGTGTTTGAACCCGCGTCGATGGCGGGGGAGCCTAGGCGAAGGCGGAGGTGGCCGCCGGTCACAGGGGCGGAAGCGGGATCGACTTCGAGGAGGAAGAGGGGGTCGTCCGGTTCAAGATTGGTATCCGGACTGGCGCCGGTGCTGTCCAGCGCGGCCTTGCTGAAGTTGGCGATGAGGCAGTGGGAATAGGTGGGGATGGAACCAACACCATTGTCGACGGAGGCGCCGGGGTTGGTGGTGGAGGTCCCCTCCTGGTTGTTCCAGAGGATGCAATTGGCGAGGATGGGGTTGGATCCGCTGTTGTTGAGAATCGCGCCGCCGGAGTTGCCTGCCTGATTGCCCTGGAAGGAGCAGTTGCTCAGGGAGGGGTTGGATCCGGCGTTGAAAATCGCGCCGCCGGAGTTGCCTGCCTGATTGCCCTGGAAGGAGCAGTTGCTGAGGGAGGGGGAGGCGTTGGCGTTGTAAATCGCGCCGCCGGAGTTGTCTGCCCGATTGCCCTGGAAGGAGCAGTTGATGAGTGAGGGGGAGGCGTTGGAGTTGAACATCGCGCCGCCGGAGTTGTCTGCCTGATTGCCCTGGAAGGAGCAGTTGCTGAGGGAGGGGGAGGTGTTGACGTTGTAAATCGCGCCGCCGACGTTTGCCTGATTGCCCTGGAAGGAGCAGTTGCTGAGGGAGGGGGAGGCGTTGATGTTGTAAATCGCGCCGCCGGAGTTGTCTGCCCGATTGCCCTGGAAGGAGCAGTTGCTGAGGGAAGGGGAGCCGCTGCCATCGCAGAAAAGTCCGCCTCCTCGATCGGCGGGAAAGCCGCCATCGGCATTGCCGGCGGTGATGGTGAAGCCGTCGAGCAGGGCGGAGGAATCGGCGCCGGTCCCGGTGAGGACGTGGAAGGCGTTGCCACCGGTGTTGGCGAAGTTCGGGCCGTCGTCCTGGTCGATGTCGCCGGAGAGGATGGTGGGGTGGGCGGCGGGATCCCGCTGGGTGAGGACGCCGCCCCCGGTGGGGAAGCCGCCGAGGACGGTGACGCCGGAGAGGAGCTGGAAGGTGGAACCGCGGTCGTCATCGACCTGGTTGGCGCCTTCATCGGGGTAGTAGGCGCCTTCGGCGACATGGATTGAGTCCCCCGGGCCGGCGAGTGCCAAGGCATCCTGGAGATTGGTGAAGGCATTTGCCCAGGAGGTTCCGTCGTTGTTCCCCGAGGCGGTGTGGTCGACCAAGCGATCCGCCGCAGCTGCGTCGGGGTTGAACCCGCCCCAGATCGCGATGGAAAGGATCGCGGTCGACAGCTTGAAGAAACGTTTACTTCTCATCGATCGAGTGCCGATCTTGCCAGTTGCCGGCTCGCCTGGTTTGATCCATAACGACTTTGAAACCGGAAAGAAATCGCTTTTCGGACGGTATGGTATGGGCATGGGCCGCTCCCGCGCACAACTTATCGTTTGATATTACCGGAACGAAGCCAGAACCACCAGCACAATATCGAGATATTTTCCGGGCGGTCCGGCGCGCGCCCCGGACCGCCCGGAGGGAGCACATTGGCCTTCATGTACTGAGATCAAGACCGAACCCGCGCCAAAGAAAGATACACATCCGGGTTATACCCTCGAGGTCCCGAAGCTGCCTCCATGAATCAAATCGGGGGAACGAAGTGAGCGGCGCGGATCGAGGGCTTTCCCCGACCGGGAGGCGGAGCGGGTTGGGAGTGAAAGAAATGACCAACGAGAGGGCAGTTCGTTCACAAAGGATGGTCGGGGCGACTGGATTCGAACCAGCGACCTTCTGAACCCCATTCAGACCGACAACCTACGTTTTGCCTAATATTGGCGCATTTATCGGCACATTGTCCGCCTGTGTGTGTAGTTGTGTGTGTTTTTCTCTTGTGCCGCGTTGCGTTGCGTTGCACGCTGTTTCCGACGGCTGAAACACTGGAGGACAGAATGGGCGTAGCACTACGACGGCAGAGGGACGGGAAGTTGCGCCGCTACTGGTACGGCGAATATCGGGAGGCCGACGGCCAGCGCAAGGTGGTCAACGTGGGCGAATGGCGAGGCACCGCGCCGCCTTCTCTACTGGGTGCCGGCGACGAGCCAATCGGCGATGCGGAATTCGAGAAGAGCAGGGAGGAAGCGGAGGCAACGCTGAATGCGTTCGCCGAGGATGCGCGTCGCAAGGGCCGCGTCGAACACCTGGCCGAGCGCCTGATTGAGTCCAAGACCGGAAGCGCCCCGGAGTATGTCCGCCTTGCCGATTTGTTGGACAGGTGGCTGGATGGCGGAGAGTACAGCGTCGGCTACAAAGGCCAATGTCGGGCAATCATGGAAAGCTTTGTCGCGTTCATGGGGAGGCGCAACCCGAAGGCCGTCTGTCTATACCAGGTCCGCCCGAGTGATGCGAAGGCCTTCTCGGATTCGATCCGAGCGAGCATGAGCCCTTCGACGTACAACGCTTATATCGGCATTCTGAGACCTGCTTTTGATTCGGGCTTGCCCTCCGGGGTACCGAACCCATTTCGTACCGCAAAGCGTAGCAAACGGAAGACGAAGGCGGCCGGGTCGGATGCGAGCGTGCACCGCAAACCCTTCACCGCTGAGGAACTGCGCCGGATTATTCAAATCGCAAATGAAACAGAGTTCATGGGTGGCCTGATAACGGCCGCCGCCTGTACCGGCATGAGGCGCGGCGATGTGTGTTCGTTGAAATGGGCAGATGTGGACCTTGCAGGCGGCTATGTCACGGCAAAGGCGAACAAAACCGGAGAGCCGATCGAGGTCCCGATTTTCGCCCCGCTGCTGGCCGTCCTGGAAGAGAATAACGGTAATGGCAGCGACTACGTATTCCCGGAGGCGGCACGCATGTTGGCGGAAAATCCGGACGGGCTCACATACCGATTCAAGGCCATTGTAGCGCGAGCCCTGGACACGGAGCCCGGAGAGGCCCCGCCGGATATTGTACCTGCCGCGGAGATTGAAGCCGAGGGCGCGGACGCCATCCGGGAAAACATCCGCGATCGTGGACGCCGGGACCGAATGCTGGATGCGCTGCAACGGTACTGCGGGGGCGCAAGCATTCGCCAGATCGAGAAAGCAACCGGCCGGCCACGTTCAACGGTTTCGGCGGACCTTCACGCCGTTGAAACGATGATCGGCAAGCCGTTCATGCGATCCGCACGAGGCACGAGCATCAAAGCAGCGATTGCCCGCGTTACACGAGAGGACAGGAAACAGGGGCAACGGGCGGCATCCGTTCGAGACTGGCATGCGTTGCGAACTACCTTTGTCACGATGGCCTTGTCTTCCGGCGTACCGATGGAACTGATTCGACGGCTCACCGGCATTCAAACGGTTGACATTGTGTTGGAGAATTACTTCCGCCCTGGACGCAATACCTTCAGAGCCGCCCTGGCCGGGGCACTCCCGGACGTGTTGACCGGGGACAAGCCGAAAATGTTAAAACCTGCGGATGAACTCGCCGCCCTGGCTGGGAAGGTTGCTGCAGGGGCCGCTACAGAGAAAGAGAAGAAGCGGCTCCGCGTGCTGGCGGTGAAAGTTTGAGGCTGAGAAGATGTGCAAAACCTATCTGTCTGACTGGCTGCCACCGCAGGGACGCGGAATGACTCCACCCGGTTGCGAAACTGTTTTTGCCCCTAGTCCTTGTGGCTACCCGAAGGAATCCACCACCATTGGAATCGTGCATGAACACCGTTTCGCATTTTACTACTGGGCAAGCTACTGTGCGCAAGAAGACCGGCGACACCCTCCGGCTTTGTTGACCTTGGATTCTCATAATGACGTGGGTGCGGATTCATACACCGTTCTCGCGGAACTTGATAATTTAAACCTGCGCGATGAAACGATGCTCGGTTTGTATTCATGGCTCCGCCTACCTTCTCTAAATGACGGGCACATCCTGCCAGCGTTGCACTTGAACATTTTTGCTGACGTGTATGTGTTGCTCAGCAGAAGAGCAAACCGACAAAGGAGCGATGATACCATCGTACACATCGACAAATACGGAGACCCGCACCGTGTATGTTGGTTCAAAAACGAAGATCGTGTGAAGGATTCCATTCCGGATGACCAAGACATTTACCTCGACATTGATTTAGACTTTTTCGCAGATCCGAATGTCAAAACTGGCTGCGAGCGAGGGAGCGAGAATCCTTGGAAGCGAGAGGAGATAAGGCGTTTCTTGCGCCGCAAACGAGGATTAGTTCAACACGTCTTGCCGTCCGTAGTGGGAATGACGATTGCGCTTGAGCCGTCGTATTGCGGCGGATTTTGTAACTCGCTACGAATCTTGGATGCAGTTAACCAAGAGCTCTTTGACGGAACGCTAGGTACAAACAGGACGAAATGGAAATCGCCATGAAAGATCTTTTCAAGACGGGCACCGGATCTAATGGTGACGCCAATGAGTGGGAAGACATCCTAGGCTCCGACGTGAAAGCCGCGCTCGATAAGCGATATAAGAGATTGAAACGCGGGAGATTCAAGACCATCTCTGGCGGGTCGCTCTCACCTGCAGCGGCGCTTTACTGGCACAGCTTGATTCAAGAACACCTGCGGCTCGGCCTCACTCACCTGCTGCGATCCGTGGCGCGTTCTATCTCTGATGGGACCGTGCTGCTTAACGAAGTGGTCGATGACCTCAATGCGCAGGCGAGAGCAAAACGGGAAGCGGAGGCAAAGGCCCAACGAGAAGTGGAGGCCCATGAGTCGCTTGTGCAAACCATGCGTCTCCGATCCGCCGAAGAAGTTGAGGAGGTTCGTCGCCAATACACCAAGGAATTTGAGGAATTAAGTCGCCAGTACACCAAGGAAGTCATGACCATCCGTCTCCGGTCAGCCGAGCAAGTTAAGGACGTGAAAAGTATGAGCCTGACCGATGAACAAGACCTTTGGCTTCGTCACCGAATCACTCCGACAGGACTCCAGACGAAAGAAGGACGAACAAAGCACCCATCCCAGCGGGAGATTGCCGCCGCAATGGATGTCAGCAAACAGAGCATTTATCGACTGGAAAAGACAATGGAAGCCAGAGAGGACGTGAGGGCATTTCTTGCTAAGAGGAACGTCCCACTCCGTAAACCGAGAGGCAACCGGACAATGCCTGTTACAAAAAGGAAAAAAGAATGACGGCGTGACCGACATACCTCAGATCTTTAATCATAGGGTCCGCTATAAAGCGGGCCCTTTTTGTTTTCGACCAGATTGTTACAAACAGGAATCTTTGCGTTGCTTGCCTACACGTTACTCTCCAAATTGTTGGTGATGATTGTGACGAAAACCGGAGACTCACATGACGACACAACTTCGAATTGCAAGGCGCGCCGCGAAGCTAACTGCACTGCAGTTGGCTGATGCCGCTTCAACACTGGAAAGCCGCGTATACCAGATCGAGCGGGGGCGCTATCGCCCTCGACCAGATGAGGCCCGCCGCTTAGCGGAAGTTTTGGAGGCTGATCCGGCAGAAATGTTTCCTGGGGCTCTTGAATCGCGGGGGAATGATGAACAAGGCTGAATTGCTCGTCTCGATTGCAGGGCTGCCCGAGGACGACCCTCGGCTTGAGCGTTTAGCCGCCACGTTGAGCGGACAGGAATCGCCCCCTCCCCCACCCCTCCGCCTGTTCAGGATGAACGAGGCGGCGAAAGAGACCGGGCTCTCCCGCTGCACGATCTGGAGGGCAATACGTGAGAAGAGACTCAAAACCGTCGAGATTCGCCGCGGATCCCATCGAATCTCGGAGGCAGAACTTCGCCGGTTTGCGGGGATCACTTGAAAACAGAAAACCGCGACGGTTGTAGCGAGACGCGGTTTTCAGAAAAGACGATAACCATGGAAACGACACGTACTAATATTCCGCAAATCGATCCGCTAGATGAGGATCTATGCGAGTTTTTTGCACAACGATCGTATGAACGCGACACGCGATTCCAACAGCTCCTGGATCTGGCGCAAGAGGGGAATGAAGACGCGATTGGCGATCTATGGAGGGAGTACTCCCATGTGTTTGTTCACTGAACGCTGCCCCCGCGTGGACACGAAGTTTGCAGGCAAAGCGGCGAACGTCAGGCAAGCGTTCAACTTTTCTAACAACAGACGAAGGTCGCGGCCGGGCGGGCCGGAGTCTGCATGAAACATCCCGGAAGAAGGAATTGGTATCATGGCGAAAATCCCACCCCCAAGTAACATTGGCAATCCGTTTGCAGAGCAGATCGGCGACGACCTTGCGCCTACGGGAACTCACGTAGCGACAATACTGGATGTCAATGACGAGTTCGAAGTGCAACGCCAAAAATACGAGAGTGCGGAAATGGAAACAGTCGATCTGACCTGCTTTCTGTTCGGATTCCGGGATCAGCAGGGACTCGCGCACCGGGTTGCATCAAAGCGAATGCGAATATCCGGAAGTGAGATGAGCGCACTGTTCGGTTTTCTCAAGAGTCTGGTCGGACGAGCCCCGGAGGTCGGGTACGACTACTGTGATCTGAAGGGTTCGCGGTGCCTCGTTACCGTTGAGCACGTTCAGCGCAAGAATGGCAGCGGGGTATTTGCGGCCGTTGCAGCCTTGTCGCCATTGCCACCCGGTTACACCGATATCGCGCCTGGTTCTCAACAGTCGGCTGACAACTCGTCAAGTAACTCCCAGGCACCCAGTACAGCCCCTACCCAGGCAGAACAGACGGCGCAGCCGCAGCAACCGAGTCCGGCTCCCGTTCAGCCTCCAGTCGCTACACAGGCTGCCGCTGCTTCGTCCGCGGATGAAGAAATCCCATTCTGATCCATGAGCAACACGACCGGCCATTCAGCGGCCTTCCGGCCGTTGGATACCGGTCCCTTTAAAGAGGACTCAGAGTGGCTGTTCTCAGCAAAGACTTAATGTCGAGCGGTCACTGGTATCGCAGTGACGGGACACCCGTTCACACGTTGCCGTCGCCTAATGGACAGGGCCGCCGACCCACGACGATCGATGATGCCAGGCGGATGCGTCTGTTCCCCAGCGTAACCAGCATCCTGAACATTCTGGCCAAGCCGGGCCTGGAGAGCTGGAAGTTGACCCAGGTTGCACTTGCGTCGCTGCGCACGCCGAAGCAGCTAGGCGAGTCCGAGAATTACTGGTGCAGACGGGTTCGCAACGCCGCGTTCGACCAGGTCGAGAAGGCTGCGGACCTGGGCTCGGCGATCCACGCGGCTCTCGAGCAGGGGATGAACGGGGAACCCTACAATCCGGAACTCAGCGTCTACGTGGAACCCGTCATTCGATGGAAGGAGTCCACCGGCATCGAGATCGTCGAGCGGGAGATTCGGATCGTAAACCTCAACCATGGCTTTGCCGGTACGGCGGACGTGTTGTTCAGGTACGGCACCAATGGGATCGGTATCCTGGACTACAAGACCCGGAAGACGAAGCCGGGGGTGGAGGTCTCCGCCTATGACGCCCAGGCAATGCAACTTGCCTCCTACGCCGCCACCTACTGGGCTGAGGAGAACATACACCGCGTAGTAGGTGCAAATGTATTCATATCCTCCACGGAACCGGGGAGGATGGAAGTGGTGAAGCATGCGAACCTGATTCGGCACTGGGAGGCTTTCAAGCGACTGGCCGGCGTGTGGCGCCACCTCAACGACTACGATCCGAGGCAGTTGGACCAGTCTGAACTGAGGGAAGATGTTTCCTGACGAATCAGAGATCATCTGCCCGGAAAGGTGGCGTGAGATACTCGATAGCGGTGAGGTGCGGTCATCGGTCATCGGAGTTGATTTCGAGACATACTACTCTTCCAATTACTCCGTCCGCAGCCTTGGGACCTGGCGATACTGCCACGACGAGCAGTTCGATGCGTACCTGGTGGCAGTCTCCAATGGCCGGCGGACATGCGTTTGCCGGCCCGAGTCCTTTCCATGGGAAACAATATCGGGACTGGACTGGGTCAGCCACAACCGGGATTTTGACCGCTCGGTTTTTGAAAGACTCAGGGAAACGGGTGTTCTCTTTCAGGCGGACTCCGCACCCGGTAGTTGGTTCTGTTCAGCCGCGCTCTGCGCATACCTTCAACTTCCCCGGGAACTGTCGCTTGCCGTTGAGCAAATCTACGGCGTCCCTTTCAGCAAAGATATCCGCGCCGCTCTTCGCGGCAGGAAGGTGAATAATAGCCAGGATGAAACCGATTCCGCGGTTCTGGAGTATGCTGCCAGGGACGCGGAGGCAACGTTGGCGATTTGGCAGGAACTGAATCACTTGTGGCCAGAGCACGAGCGGAAACTGTTCGGTATGACTTCTAATATGGGGGGCCAAGGCCTGTTCATCGACTGGGACTATGTGCGTGAGCAACGCATCATGCTTGAAGGCCTCCTGGAGCGCCTTTCCAGCGCTCTTCCATGGCGACCACCGCTATCGATCAAGCAGTTTTACCAAGCCTGCACGGACGCTGGAATTGTCCCGCCGCCAAGCACCTCGACCAGGGATCCTCGTTTCCTGAACTGGGCGAAAGAACACACGAAAGGGAAAGCGTCCGCCTGGGTCCTGGGCATGCAACGGGTCCGCTCCGCGAACCGGACCGCAAAAGTTCTGCAGGCAATGGAAACAAGGAAGATGCCCTCCTCCCGCATGGCATTCGAACTGAAGTATTTCGGGGCGAGTACGGGAAGATGGTCCGGGAACGGGGGGTTGAACCTCCAGAACCTGAACCGGACCGCAGCGGAGGGGGTTGATCTGCGGCGAGCGATCATCGCCCCACCGGGCCATACGCTTGTGGTCGTAGACTACGCTCAGATCGAGAGCCGGGTCCTGCTCTACCTGGCGGGAGACGCCGCATCACTTTCGATGTTTCGGAATGATCCAGACGCCGATGCGTACGAAATCCATGCCCGCTCAACAATGGGGTACGCCGAACCGGAGTCCCTCCAGACATGGTGTGAGCGAACGGAATCAAACCTCCGGCAGCTGGCGAAAGCGCGCGTGCTGGGCCTGGGTTTCGGCTGCGGGTATCGGCGGTTCGTCGATGTGGCGAAGGTGATGGCGGGGCTCGAGTTAGGTGAGATGGAGGCTGCGCGCATTGTGGAAGATTTCAGGAAATCGAATCCGCTCATCGTTCAATTGTGGCGCCGACTTCGTATCGCTTTCTCGTCCTGTAGCGGTAAGGACTACTACCTGCCGCTTCCCTGCGCGCAGGCGAACCCCGAACTGGGGCGTTACCTTATCTACCGTGATGTTCTCGTTGATGATGACGGTCATCACTGCACCGTCCGGGGAAAACGCATCCAGGTGCACGGGGGCCTGCTGGCGGAAAATTGGACGCAGGCCACGGCACGTGACGTAATGGCTTCAGCTTGGCTCCGGTGCGCCGATGCCGGGTATCAACCCGTCCTGACCGTGCATGACGAGCTGGTCTTTGAAGTCCCCGCATCGACCGCGGACCACGACCTTGAGCGGATCGTGGAGATAATGGAACAGCCCGTGGACTGGGCTCCTAACCTGCCACTCAAGGCAGACGGCAAGCTGATGGAACACTACCAGAAGTAATCCCATGGCGAAACTGTACCCTTTTTCAAACAGGACGGAACGGCTTCTGTCGGAACCACCTAAGCCTGGTGAAACCCACAGGTGGTTGGCACGGGTCGCCGGCGGACTGAACACGACCCTTGGCGCCGAGCACTGCTTCGCGTTTCTCCGGCGATGCTGCGACGAGTTCGTAACGCACCGCCAGGTGACCGACAGGGAGATCCAGGACGCGATTGATCTGGCCTACTCCGGGCAAGGGCATGATCAGGTAAACTTTGGCCGCAGGCCGATACAGTGGCCGGATCCGGACACCGCGGCAATCGGGAAGATTGTCGCCAAGACGACACCCTGCTTTGATGGCGAGGTTAGCACGGGACTGCAGCCCGCTGAAGTAGTGCCACACCTCTTTGGTCAAGGGGAGCTTGTCTGCAGCGGAGCCGCCAGCGACAAGGCAACTGTCAGGCCGCTCGCGCAAGTTCTCTCGGATGCGGAACGGCTGCAGTTCATCGTCCCGAACCCCATGTCGGGGCCATCCGCCCGGAATAAATCCGGCAAACGATCTATCCGGTGCCAGAACAACGTTCTCGAGCGGCGGCATGTTGTCGCCGAGTTCGATGATCCTTCCCTGACCAAGCCGATGCAGGCCCGGCTCGTGACTGCCCTGGCGGATGTCGCTCCCCTCGTGCTGGCGGTTGACTCCGGCGGCAAGAGCCTGCATGCGTGGTTTCACATTGAGCGCTGGAGCCCCCGGGATCAGGCCCGGTTCTTCGCCGCGGCGTGCCTCCTGGGGGCGGACCCGACCCGGTGGGACGTCTGCGGGTGGGTTCGAATGCCCGGCGGGCTGCGACCGGTCGATGGTGGGGATTCCGTGCGTCAACGTATTCTTTACTTCAATCCTTACACGCGGGGCGGGTGCCCGAAGCGGGGCGCCGGTTTCGGTGAGTAAAACCCCTCTCGACTTCCTGGGTGAGTTCCTGCCGGCGGACAGACTCCGGTCACTCGAAGAGGAAGTCGGGAAGATCGTTGAACTCCCACCGGTCCGGGAACTGGGCGCCTTGCAGACACCCAAGTACGGAGAGGATCCGACCGAACTGATTCGGCACCGGTTTCTGTACCGGGGCGCCATCTGCCTTCTTGTAGGACCGACCGGGATCGGCAAGTCAGCCTTTCTCATTCAGCTGGGGATTCACCTGGCGATCGGGAAACCGCTCTTTGGTATCGAGCCGGGGGCCGTTTATGCAGGCAAGGGCCTGCGGATTCTGCTGATACAGGCCGAGAATGACGAAGGAGACCTGGCGGAAATGAGAGACGGTGTACTGGCCGGTTGCGACAACCTCACCGAGCAGGAGACTGCCGCATCCATGCAACGGTTCCAGGTCTGTACGATCAATGACCGGAGTTCCGCCCAGTTCTCTGCCGCGATGGAGGTGTTGCTGGAGCGGCACGGGCCCATAGATCTTGTTCTCCTCGACCCGGCGTTTGCTTACCTGGGCGGGGACAGTAATTCCCAGCGGGACGTGAGCCGGTTCATGCGGGAACTGCTCAATCCGCTTTTACAGAAACACGACGTCGGGATGATACTGGCCCACCACACGAACAAGCCGCCCCAGGGCAGCGAGAAGCCAAAATGGCAGGCAGGCGATTACGCTTATCTTGGTGCCGGATCCGCCGAGTGGATCAACCCGGCCCGGGCAGCACTTGCCATCCGGTCGATCGGGAGCGATTCGGTATTCGAGCTGATGGCCCCGAAACGGGGCAAGAGGCTGCGCTGGGAGGATGCCGAGAGTCAGACCACGGTCAGGCAGTACATCGCCCACCACGGCGATCCTGGCGTGATCTGCTGGCGCACGGCGACTGACGAGGAGGTTGATGAGGTGTTGAGCGAGGACAAAGGGGGCCGTCCACGCAAGTGCTACCATATCGAGGTGCTGCACTGCGTTTATTCGAAGGAGGGACAGAATCAGGCGTATTACAAGAGGCGTGGATCGAAAATAATGGGTTGCTCGGAAACCGCAGTCCAAAGTTGCCTTAGGGAGTGTGAAAATCGGGGGTGGGTTTTACGTAAGTCGGAGGGGCGTGAAACGAAGTATCGCCTTTCAGCTA
>Ga0315336_1006456_pt1 | contig 11983 bp, 7 predicted proteins | sample ASW5metaG_FD_204512 | JGI IMG/M metagenome (GOLD analysis project Ga0315336, IMG submission 204512) | Ammonia-oxidizing marine archaeal communities from Monterey Bay, California, United States - ASW #5 | ecosystem: Environmental > Aquatic > Marine > Intertidal zone | place: USA: California...
GTTGCCACGTTACAGGATTTGGCCGAATGAACCGCACCACTGCTACTGAACAATTGGACTCGGCCCGGCGGCGACGCGGTTTTACCCTCGTAGAATTGCTGGTCGTCATCGCCATCATTGGCATCCTGATTGCCCTCCTTTTGCCGGCAGTTCAGTCGGCACGGGAAGCGGCGCGCCGGGTCACCTGCGCGAACAGAATTCGACAATTGGCGATTGCCGTTCACAACGTCTCCTCAACCATGGGCAACGGCCGCCTCCCTGAATTGGTCCGTTTCCCCAAGCATCCGGACCTCGCGCTCGGCCTGTTTCACATCATTATGCCTTATGTGGAGCAGGAACTACTTTACGATCCGGCTTACTCCTTTGCCATGGAGACCAAATATCCCTACTTTTGGGACATTGGCACGTGGGAGTCGGTGCCCGGTTTTCCCACGGCCTCTGGCCAGTCGTACTGGGATGTTTATGGCTACGTTCCCCAATACCGATGCCCTTCGGATTACATGTGCTTTGAAAAACGCGGCCTCGTGTCCGAGGCAACCAACAAGTATTCAAGCTACGGCGCTAATTACCTTCTCCTGGGACGTCAGCGACCGAAGCCGCTCAAGTGCGCCTGGGTAGCCCGCAAGTCGAAGTCGTGGAAAGCTAAATACCCGCTGGGAGGTATACCACATGGCTCATCGAAGGTTGTTATGTTCGCCGAAATCTCCAAGAGCGCTCACGAGATCGATTACAGCTGGCCGGCAATGGCCCGCACGGGCATCTACTCGGCGATGTTCGCTTTCCAGATACCGCCGCAATCACTCCACCGCAACCTGCAACGTTGGATCACAATCACCGGCGACGCATTGAAGCCACCCTTTGAACCACTGCTTGAAGAGGGTTACTGGTACCATCGGGCCATGACTACGCATCCGGGTATCATGAATGCAGCGCACGCTGACGGTAGCCTGCACACAGTTTCGACCGGCATCGATGAGAACGTGTGGCTGAAAATGATTACCACGGATGAGAGCAATCCTGTCGACCAGGGAGACTCTCTCAGCAATCCCTCGGCTCCGTGCTACTCTTTGGTGGGGCCGTAGAGCAGTTAGACAACGCAGCGAACTTGTCGTGGCTTTGGACTGGTATGGCAGGTACAATCTATTAGGGTAATGTCGCTACCACGTTGCAGGATTTGGCCAAATGAACCGCACCACTGCTACTGAACAATCGGACTCGGCCCGGCAGCGACGTGGTTTCACCCTCATAGAATTGCTGGTCGTCATCGCCATCATTGGCATCCTGATTGCCCTCCTTTTGCCGGCAGTGCAGTCGGCGCGGGAAGCGGCGCGCCGGGTCACCTGCGCAAACAGAATTCGACAGTTGGCGCTTGCCGTTCACAATGTCTCCTCAACCATGGGCAACGGGCGACTCCCTGAATTGGTTCGTTTCACGAAGCGCCCGACCATCGCGCTCGGCCTGTTTCACATTATTATGCCTTATATGGAGCAGGAACTACTTTACGATCCGGCCTATGCCCATGCCGTAGAGACTAACTATCCCTACTTCTGGGACGTTGGCATGCCGGAGTCGCCGGTGCCCGGTTTTCCCACGCCTCCTGGCCATTCGTACTGGGATATTTATGGTTACGTCCCCCAATACCGATGCCCTTCGGATTACATGTGGACCAACCCTTTCACGCGTGAGGCGACCAACAAGTATTCAAGCTACGGCGCCAATTACCTTCTCCTGGGACGTCAGCGACCGAAACCGCTCAAGTGCGCCTGGCAGGCCCGTAAGTCGAAGTCGTGGAAAGCTAAATACCCGCTGGGAGGCATACCACACGGCTCATCGAAGGTTATTATGTTCGCCGAAATCTCCAAGGGCGCTGGTGAGGTCGATTACAGCTGGCCGGCAATGGCGTTCTCGGGCATCTACTCAGCGATGTTCGGTTTCCAGATACCGGCGAACTCGATCCCCCAACCACATTGGATCACAATCACCGGCGACGCATTGAAACCACCGACTGAACCGCGGCTTGAAGAGGGTTACTGGTTTCATCGCGCATTGACCACGCATACAGGTATCATGAATGCAGCGCACGCTGACGGTAGCCTGCACACGGTTTCGACCAGCATCGATGAGAACGTGTGGCTGAAAATGATTACCACGGATGAGAGCAATCCTGTCGACCAGGGAGACTCTCTCAGCAATATCTCGACTCCGTGCCACTATTTGGTGGGGCCGTAGAGCAGTTAGACAACGCAGCGAACCTGGCTCATTTCTGGCTCGCCAGATTCAGAGAGAATTCCTCATTCAAAGGCACTTCGACAGTCAGGGGTGTAGTCGCAGCGTCGCGGTAGATCTCCGCGACACCCGGCCCGCGGTTCTGCTCGCGCTCGTTGATGGGTATGACGACGACTTTGTAGGTATTCGATGGAATCGCTCTGATGCTAGAAATCCTGTGCATTACGACTTTCCCCTCAAAGTTTGTATTGCCCATTGCAACAGCATTTTCATCTCCTTCCAACAGGAAAAACACGGCTGCATTCGGAACGGGGTGCCCATCAAGAGTGACGACACCTCTAACCTCCTGCATACTTTGCGTACCGCATCCAGCAATCATGATCGCCACCAGGAGTCTTTTTGTTGTTGCCATCTTTCGCATGGTCAGTCGTGTTGACATGGAGCCTTCGAGTCTTCGTTCGGCAAGATCTTCATCTCTGTACGCCAGATCCAAACTATTGATCCTTACCGCAATTCAGCTACGATTTATCTTATGGTGACGGGTGACACAATGCCGAGACAGGAATTAAACATGAATCGAATTGGCCAGTCAACGGTCGCATCACTCCTGTCGTTCGCGATCTTCTTTACCAGCAACATCGTTGATGCCGGCGAGAAACTACCAGTCGCGACCCAGCGCAATCGCACGTTCAGGGAACAACTACTCCGCGATCCTCATCGCCCTGGCTATCACTTTGTGATTCCCGAAGGGATCGGCGAGCCATTTGATGTCAACGGTGCGATCTTCTGGAAGGGTCGCTACCACTTGTTTTACCTGTTTGAAACCAGGGAGGGACATTGTTGGGGGCATATCTCGAGTACCGACTTGTGTCACTGGCGACATCATCCTACAGCACTGGCGGGAGACCCCGATGGGCCGGACCACAGTATGTTCAGCGGTTGTGCCTTTCTGGATAAAAACGGCGTACCGACCATCGCTTACCATGGTTTCCAGGCAGGCATGTGCTTAGCGACAAGTACCGACGATCATCTCGACACCTGGACCAAGAGTCCCCACAATCCGGTCATCCCTGAAGTTGTGTTAAAAGACGACCCCCACTATGGCATTTACAGCGTCTTTGACCCGATCGTGTGGCTTGATGAAGGGCACTATTATGCTGCCCTCGGCAATCTTTACTACCTGCGCAGTTTTGGTGACAACCTCAAACCGAAGGATGCCGGCGATTTCCTGTTCCTTTTCAAATCGGACGATCTGATCCATTGGGAGTACCTGCATCGCCTTTATCAATCTGATCGCAAATGGACGGCGGTGGACGAAGACAATGCCTGTCCAGAATTCTTCAAACTCGGCGAGAAAGACGTGCTGTTATTCATCAGTCACACCAGAGGCTGTCAGTACTACGTGGGCACCTTTCAGGACGAGCGGTTTTTCCCAGAGACTCACGGAAGGATGAGCTGGATCGACTCAGACTTTTTTGCTCCTGAGAGTCTCCGAGATGACCAAGGGCGTGAAATTATGTGGGCTTGGATATTCGATCGTCGCAACGAGAGCACAATCAAGAAAAGCGGGTGGTCAGGCACCTTTAGCTTACCGCGAGTCCTCACGTTGGGCGACGACAACAAGCTTCAAATGTGGCCGCCCAAAGAAATCGAAAAACTACGTTACAATCCAATCGAGCAGGGGCCGTTTACCATCGATGCGAACAGCGAGAAAAAGATCGACCAGATCGAAAGTAACAGCTTGGAGATTCTTCTGGAAATGGAACCCGATAACGCCGACCAGTTTGGCGTGCAGGTCTGCGCGTCACCCGATGGGGAAGAGAAGACGTTGGTGTACTACGATGCCATAGAAAAGAAACTGAAGATTGATACGACCCAAGCGAGCCTGGGTGAAGGCCCCAAATCTATCGAAAGTGGACCGTTGCTGCTCAAAGACCAGGAACCGCTCGAATTACGTATCTTCGTTGATAAATCGGTCGTGGAGGTGTTCGCCAATAAACGCCAGGCGGTCATGCGGCGGATCTATCCGACTCGAAAAGATAGCCGGCAGGTTGCCTTATTCTCCCAGGGCGGTTCCACCAGGGTCCCCCGTTTTAGAGCGTGGGAAATGATGCCATCGAATCCAAACTAAGACTTCAAAATTTTGGTGTGCCAACGTCTACATTTCCGAACTCCATCCTGGAAAGGAGATGATGATACGGCATCTGAATGAAGGTGCTGTATTGCTTGCAAACTTCACGGGAAATCCGGTCGGCAATGTTGAGGTCGAGTTTGTGGCCCCGCAGTGGCATGTGAGCCGGTCTCGCCTTTAAAAGGACCTCTTGTCGGTGCGGCAGGTGTCCCGGGGGGAAACCGCCGCCAGATCCCTGGACAACTATTACCAGTTCGAACAAGATAACCCGGCAATTCCAATTCCACACTTTCCTAGCCACAGTTGCGCGGTCTTGAACAACCGTCCCCTCAAAGATGTGAGTATCCCGGTGCCAGGCAACGCAAGACGTTCTAATGCTTTGAGGATCACCGAGCTATCGCGCATAATAAGATACAAGACTTGACGACACCGACTTGCTGCTTTTCCTGGCAACTTATCAGCATTCGACCGACATAGCGGCAACGCTTTTACCATCTGCTTATAGAAGGAAACGCCGATGACAAATGTGATTCAAAACAGCTTGGTCTCCAACATCAAGTGCGTATCGTATCGGGTTGCGATTTATCGGTCGACTTACTATTCGATACTGGCGATATTCTTCCTGCCAGGCTGGGTTCCGGTTGCATCAGCCAGGCCACAGAAGACCGTGGTCGATGTGGATTCGAAGTCCCAATTATTGATTGACCAGGAGCTGGTCTACGAAGCCAAAGGAGTGAGTTTCACGTTACACCAAGGTCGCAAGGTTTCTGACAGGCCGTTGGTAAAGGTCGATCAGGCATGTGAAGGACCACGCCTGCAAATGTACGGATCGGTGCTGTACGACAGCGACGAAAAGCTGTTCAAGATGTGGTATCTCGGATCAGCAAGCGATTACTTTTCCCACGAAAAGACTTTTTATGCCACCAGCCGTGACGGAATTCACTGGGATAAGTCTCACGCAGGAACGATTTCGTCGAACAATGGCAAGCCACACCATGCCGTTACCGACAGGCTATTGGCCAGTGTCATGAAAGACCGGCGGGATCCGGACCCGGCCCGGCGTTACAAGATGATCTGCTACCAGTACGATGTTGGGTATTGTGCGATGGTTTCTCCTGACGGTCTTCATTGGAAGGAAGCGAGCCCCGGGACTATCCTCCCAATTTCCTACGTCGAGGACGTGATCTGTGCTTGTTGGAGTGAAACCCACCAGCAGTATGTTGCGATTTTCAAACAACAAATGCCGGTAATGGGCCGCCGTCGCAGGTCTCTGTGGAGTTCGACCAGCCACGACTTTTTGCACTGGTCAAAAGCAACACCGGCAATCTGGGCGGACCGAAGAGACGATTACGGCACCCGCATCCGGGCTGGCAAAGCTCGCCCGTTACTCAATTATCCGAACAACCCTAATGTAATGCGGACAGAAACCTACGGATCCGGACTTTATGTGGCCGAAAGTTGTCTGATCGCCTTTCCGTGGTTGTTCAGTATCACCACTAACGTTCCCAAGATTGGCAATCAAGAAGGTCCGCTGGAAGTGCAACTGGCCGTCTCACACGACCTGGAGCATTTCGAACGCCCTTACCGCACTCCCATCATCGAACCGGGCCAACCGGGCGAGTGGGACAGCGGCACGTTCAGCACTGCGGCGTATGCTTTCGATCACGAGGACGAAGTGTGGTTGTATTACTCCAGCTCAAACCTCACTCACGGCTCACCGAGTTGGTATGGGGTCGAAGACAAGAAATCGCATGAGGTCCAAACAGGAATCGGCCTGGTCAAATGGCGCAAAGACCGCTTCGTTTCGGCCGACGGCCCGAAGGAAGGTGCCATTTTGACGACCGTTCCGGTCCATTTCTCAGGTCAGCGGCTGGAAATAAACGCAAATGTGAAACCGCAGGGCAAAATCGTGGTGGAACTACTCGACATGGACCTCACACGACTAGCCACGTGGCCAGCTTCCGAGCCGGTCGGTGGAGACGACCTGCGCCACGTTGTAACATTTGGCGGAAAAACGAACGTCGCCGATCTCGCTGGGAAACCACTCGTGCTCCGCTTCCATTTGTATGACGCTCAATTATATGCATTCGCGTTTCGGGATTGAGGAAACCGTGAACAAGTCTCCAATCGCTTCGCGCACCTGCTGACGTTGGCGTGTCTGGTCATACGCGGACGCGGGCGTGCTCCAGGCGCACTGGCCGGAGGCGAACGTGCTGATCCCGCTCAGCCCGCGTGATGCGGCCGGCGGCGTGCCCGACTACAGCGCGCGTGTGAGTGTCAGGCGTTCTGACTAGACGTCGCGCTCGCGCTACTTGAACCCGAGCTCTTTGTAGAGCTTGTCAGCCTCGGCACGAGTCATCTCTCCCGCCTCCACAGAGGCTTCGATGTGAGCTTTGGTGTTTGCGGCCTGTAGCTCTCGGAGCCTTCGCTCAGCGTCTGGTTTGCTCAACTTACCTTCGTCGACCAGCTTCTTGAGTTCCGCTTCAACGCGTGCGTACTCCTATTCGGGGATGAACCTAGGCTCTACGTTTTTTTCACCCTGCCTGGAGTCGATTGCCCGACGCATCTCGCCGAGCCTGCGATCAGCGTCCTCCCTGCTCACCTCGCCTTCGGCGACCATCTTCTCGATCGCTTCTGCGCCTCTTGCGTACTCCTCGCGAGGCTGCTCCTTTGATCCGCGCATGCGGTGAGCGACCCGCCGTGCCATCCGCTGGACCAGTTCGACCTGCTGGTCGGTGAGGCCAAGCTTGCCAGTAAAATAGTCACGCAGTCGCGGGTCCAACTCAAAATCATCACCCTCGGACTTCACCTGGTAAATAACCCGGAGCATTGCGCCCATAACCATATCGAGCCGCTCACGTTGGATCCCGTTCTCATGCAGGTGCCGCTGGATCCGGTCAATCGCTTCACCGGAAATTCCCATCCGCTTGTAGTGGCCTGCGAGCCCTGCCTCGCGCGCGCATTCTTTCTCAGCGCATTCTTTCTCAGCGCATTCTTTCTCAGCGCATTCTTTCTCAGCGCATTCTTTAGCAGCCCATTCTTTCTCCATGGTCTCCCACTTGGCCCGGGCTTCCTGTTCGGTCAATTCGCCTTTGGCGACGGCCGCCTTGAGCCGCTCGCCAATCTCTGCTTTTTCAATGCCTTGCCATATTCCCCGCGCTTGTTCTTCGGACATGTGACCTTCGGCGACAGCCGCTTTGAGCCGCGGGGCAATATCTTTTTCCTTGATTGCGTGCCACTTGCCCCATGCTTCTTCTTCGGTCATCGTGCCCGCCTTCACTGCGGCCTTGAGCCGCTCGCCAACCGCCTGGAGATGACCTTCTATCCCAGGGTGCTCTTCACGGTCTCTTGACCAGCACTGCTTCCCAGGGGCCCGGTTTTCAGTGTTTTTTCGAAGTGCATCGATCATGATGACAGCTTGTTCAAGGGTCAGCTCCCCGTCGCTTACGCTCTCGCCAAGACGCCTTTCAATGGCATCGAAGTCCTGGGCGACCGCAAACCCAAGTGGGAGCACAACCAGGGCAGAAATTAGTACACACACCTGGTACCATCGTGGGTTCGATACGTTTGGCTTTCTTGCAATGATCATTTTAAACTTTCTTTCAAGGAACCCGCCGCCGTTGATTTCACTTACTACAGATGGCGGGCGGATTACCGGAGGAACGAGACACTCGACTGCTGTCAGCAGAGAACTCGCGTAGGTACGAGGTGTTGGTTTCAAAGTGGACAGGACCAGCGCGTCTCAGCAGATTTCTTCCATGGCCCGGAGGTTGCGCCTGGCCCGTCATAAAACTGTTCTCCCGTGTCAGTTGGATACCAGGAAAGATTGCTCCGTTTGTTTTCCGCTGGTCAAGTCCTTGAGTTGGATTTTCCACGTGCCCTTTTTATCGTTGAAGGCAAGCGGAATCAGGCCAGATGCCTTGCCCGCGGTCGCCGTGATGTTGTGGCTGTAAGGCTTGGACTCGTTGCCATCCGGATCGAACACGGCCATGTGGAGCGTGTGGGTGCTTGGCCGGGCCGAACTCTTGAGAACGACATGGTAACTTAAAACGTCGCCTGGCCTCACGTTCCGATCAGACAACGTAAGATCGACTTCGTCGACCGGGTAAGGAACCCAACTGTAGATCAGCAGCGTGGTGGGGGTGAAGAAGGTTTGTACCTCGTCCGTGAATCCGTGGTCCTTTTCGGTGAGGAGCTCGCGGAGATATCCCTCGGCGGGGAACCGAATGTTCACGTTGACGGGGTCGGCGTCGAAGTCCTTGGCGAGGCTGTGATCGCGCAAGATGCCGAAGTAGCGCACGTCGCCCTGCGTGAACATCACGGTGCGTGCGAACGGGACCCGCCCGCCGTCTGCGGTCTGAATCTCGATCCTCGGTGTCGCGCCGCCCCGCGCCGCGAGCGCCGTGATAAAGTCCTCGACCTCGGCCGTGTATTTCGGATTATTGCCGATGCCGCGGGCCGAATTCTGGCCGAAGTAGCTGGAGAAAAGGTCAATCGCGACGTAGACGGCCAGGCCCTTGCCGGCCTTGTTGGCAAAGCCAACGGGTACCCCGTTCTCCTTCGCCGTGGCAAGCACCTCCGCGCCGGCGGCCGAGAGGCCTGTCTCGAGGTAGGCAAACGACATTTCGGGAAACCTCACACCCAAGGGGGTTGCGTTCCGAACCGCAGAATCTTTCCGTTCGAGAATCCTGCTCTCTTGTCTGTTGATGCCAAAGAGATGATCGAGTCGGCCTTGAGACAGCATTTTGCCACGGCCGTCGGCGATGCCAGTTCCCATTTCACCGACGAGGATTCCACCCTCTTTGACAAATTTTTCCAGGCCCGTGACCTCACCATCGCTCAGCGTGAGTGAGGTCGGCAGGAAAATGACCTTTATGCCGTCGGTCTGGCCTTTCTCCAGTTGCTCGTAGGAGATCCAGGTGTGATCGAAGTCGCAATTCTCGAAGAGCGTGCGGATCTTCCAGCGCGTTTCTTTCCAAAGCGCCGCCCGTCCGAGCGCGTAGGCAATGCGAGAGGCGTTGCGGGAGTAGTGAATGGCGATCGGATCGGGCGTACGGGTGGCCTCGTGGATGGCGCGGCCGATGCCACGTTTCAGCGGGATCCAGGCCGCCCGGTAACCGGCGCCGGCCCGCGAGTCTGTCCAGTCGAAGGCGGGTACGCGCTGCGTGCCGCATACGACCGTGCCCGAGGTGCCGGTGAACAGGGTTCCATAGTTGCGCCACCGCTGGTTTTCCACACCTCCGAAGGTCGAGTATTTGAGGATCTTGGTCCTGTCTCTGGCCCAGAGCGACAATTCGTCGGAGCCGCTATAGGCCCAGAGACCGGTGAGGGCCGTGCTGAGCTGCCAGAAGTCATAGCCGCCGTAGGCACCGGCGCCGGGGTTGCCACTTGGACCGTAATAGCTACCCGGTTTGGCGCGATTGGCGGCCTGGCCCATGATGTCGAAGAACCGGGCAACAACGGTCTCGCCCCAGCTCCGGTGGTCAGACCAGGAGGAGTAATTGTCGTCGCCTCGGGCCTTGGATTCTTCAAGGGTTAGCGGCACGACTTGCTCCCAGGTCTCAAAGTCGGTGCCCCATTGGGCGTTGACCGCATCCAGGCTTGGGTACTCGGTCTTCAGCCACTGGCGCATTGCGGCCAGGCTCGCGGGGGAGTAATCGAAGTCCTGTTTGCGCGAATAGGCTGCCTCGTCGCCGGCCTGTATGGAGAACTGGTTAGGAGTGCGGCAACTGCCAGCGACAGTCTGGACCCACGACTTGAGTATTTCAGGATTGAGCAGCGTGGGATTCCTCTCGGGGTGTGGGAGGTTTGCACGCAATTGGTCTCCTCCTAACGAGATGTCGGGCCCACGGCCCTGGAGCAGCATGTTGTTCCGCCACGCGCTCTGCTGCGACGTGGGGGTGGAGTGACGTCCGCTGACCAAACTTCCATTGAAGCCCATCTCACACAGCAGCTTGAAGTACGATGGGATCAAATAGTTATTCAGACCGTAGCCCGACGGGAAGCTCCAGCCCAGGAGGATCGGCTCGCCCTCGTGGGGTTTCGCCGGCAAGGGCAGCTCGACCGGGACGCGTATCTCGTGGATGTCGAGCGGTTGCCCGCCCCCGGACAGTTCGGTGCGCACCGTGAGCAGCATGTTGAGCGGGTTCTCGATTGTCAGCGAGGTCTTCACCGGGTTGGACGTTACCGGAATCGACTTCTCGGCGGTAACGCGGCCGAAGCCATCGATCGTTTTCACAGCCAGAGAGAGTCCTGAGTCGATCTCTCCTGCCAGCGCGATCTCCAGATTGATCGTACTGCCCGGGTGGTAAACGGGCGGAGGCTGCTTTGCCTCCCGGGCTCTGGCCATGTCGTCGTCGACCTTCACAATTTTGGCCGGACGAACGACGTCGAGCGATGTGGACGCCCAGTTGATAACGTTGCCTTGTTCATCTCGCAGGAAGACATCGAAGAGGCTGATCCCGCTGACCAGGTTAACGGGTACCAGGATCGCGACTTCCTTTTTCCCCGTGCCAAGTTCCTGTGAGATCGGGGGGACGTTCGCGAGGATGTTTCCGTACTTGTCGCTGACCACCATGTCCAGGGACACCTTAAGAGCCTGGTCTTGGTTGTCCAGGTTGAGGATCACCCTTTCAGCCGTAGCGGCGATTTTCTCCACCAGCAGGGTGGGCTCCTTCTGCGCTGCCCAGAGCAAGGACCTGGCCAACAGCGCGTGATGATACTCGTAATACTTGAAGGTAGGATCTGGCATGAAGTCCGTGCCACCCTCGTTAGTCATGAAGGGTGTCAGGCCGGCGAAGTTGGCGACTTCGGTCGCCGTGATCCGCGGATCACCGGCGCGGTAGGACAATGCGACAACCCGGCCCTTGCCGTAAGTCCGTACGGCCAGCAGGGGGTCGCCCTTTACGGTAGCAAGGACCTCTGCGGGTTCGGCGACGGTGTAAGCGTACCACTCGGAGGCATCGGGCATGCCCTGCCAGGGAATGCCGGTGGTGATAAAGTGTTCTTGCGACTTAGCCCATTGGCCGGGGCGGGCGCGCCGCTCTCCTTTCTCCAGCAGGGGGCACAGCAGCGGAAGAGGGTTGGTGTGATCCGGTTCGACGACAACCAGGCCAGCGCCCTCTTTGATCCTCCGCTCGACGTAGCTCTGTTGTTGGGGGGTGAAGTAGCGGAACATGTGGCCGGCCATCACCAAGACCTCCCAGTCGGAGTTATCCCGCAGAAGCCGCCGCAGCCCCTCTTTCAGGTCAGCAACGGTGATCTTGCCGTAGTAATCGGAGACCGACTCGCCCACCCAGCTCTCCAGCAGATAGGTGCTGTCAAAGTCCAGATCGACCCGCTGGGCCAGCTCGATGACCTCGCGCTGGTATCGGCCGTCCATGAGGATCAGAGCCTTGGTCTTGCCGCGATGGTAGGGCCGGGCCCACTTCACGTGAGGTGTTTCGTAGTCCATCGAGATGTAGCGCACGTTGACCCTGGTGCTCTTGGCCCGGGGGCGATCGACCTTGGGTGCCAGCACATACGCGCTGCTGGGCGGGCCGATCGAGACCGACTCTTCCAGGTCGAGCAGCTCCTGGCCATCGCTTGTCACGACAAGAGAGAAGACATGTGTTCCCTGCGTGTTTG
>Ga0315336_1006457_pt1 | contig 11980 bp, 10 predicted proteins | sample ASW5metaG_FD_204512 | JGI IMG/M metagenome (GOLD analysis project Ga0315336, IMG submission 204512) | Ammonia-oxidizing marine archaeal communities from Monterey Bay, California, United States - ASW #5 | ecosystem: Environmental > Aquatic > Marine > Intertidal zone | place: USA: California...
CCCGTGATTCAGAGGTGAAGTATCTCAACATCGATCTATCGCGACAACTATAATTAATCTGGAGAACAGAGTCTGCTTTGCGTTGTTAATTGATGGTGACCGGAAGTGATGCGTTTGTTAAGGTCGATCAAGCTTCTTGCTGATCGGAGTACCAGAATCGTTAAAGAGTTTTTCCAACAATCAGCCTGAATCAAACAGAAAAGGAAAAAGCAAATGGCATGGCGACTTGGAATTGACATCGGTGGTACTTTCACTGATGTCGCTCTGGTCAATGATGTTGACGGTACTATTGGTATTTCCAAAACGCCCACTACACCGAGCGATTTCGGCAAAGCGGTATTGACTGGTCTCTACGACTCACTCGATCGTTACGGTGTAAAGTCTGATGAGGTGTCGCTGCTGTCTCATGCGACCACCGTGGTGACCAATTCGATTCTCGAAGGGAAAGGCGCACGCACTGCGCTGATCAGTACGCGCGGTTTCCGTGATGTGCTTGAGCTTCGACGTTCTGCCCGATCGGATCTGTACGACATGTTTCAGGACCCTCCACGTGTGCTTGTACCAAGACATCGCCGTCTGGAGATTACCGAACGACTCGATGCTACGGGTACAGCAATAGTGCCGCTGGCGGAGTCCGAAATTCCCGGGCTGATCAAGGAACTCAAGAATCTTAAAGTCGAAGCGGTCGCGATATCGTTGCTGTTCTCGTTTCTCAACGATAAACATGAGCGACGGCTTGGCGATGCACTGCGCGAAGCGCTTCCCGATGTCCCCATCTTTCTCTCCAGTGAAGTGTTACCAGAGGTTCGGGAATTCGAGCGAACTAGTACCACAGCGGTCTGTGCCTATGTAGCGCCAATTCTGAGGTCATATCTAGAGCGGCTCGAAACTGCGACCGACAGCCTGGGCTTGCCCGAGCTGCACGTGATGGGTTCAACAGGCGGGGTATTCGATGTCCGGGAGGCGTTGCGCATGCCCGTAAATTCGGTCGAATCGGGTCCGGCGGCAGGCGTCATTGCAGCACAACTGGTCGGCGCTCAGCTCGGCGAAACCAATCTGATCTCGTTCGACATGGGTGGGACAACAGCAAAAGCCAGTTTGATTCGCGATGGTCAGATCGAAGTAACCGCTGATTACGAGGTAGGGGGTACAGGCAGTCAGAACCGGTGGGTCACCGGGTCAGGTCACCCGATTCGAGTGCCGGTGATTGACCTTGCCGAAGTCAGTGCCGGTGGTGGCAGCATTGCCTGGATTGACCCGGCTGGCTCCCTGCGTGTTGGGCCGCGCAGCGCTGGTGCAGAACCGGGTCCTGTCTGCTACGGCCAGGGTGGTGATCAACCGACTGTGACCGATGCGAATCTGGTGCTCGGCTATCTTGACGCGAATTCATTGCTGGACGGTGACTTGCCTATCGATTACCAGCGCGCAGAGCACGCGCTAAAGCAGAAAATCGGCGATCCCATGAACATGACTGCGCTTGAGGCGGCCGCAGCCGTCCGCGATATTGTGAACAACGGGATGGCTGAGGCACTGCGGATCGTTTCAATCGAACGTGGTCATGATCCGAGGGAGTTCAGCTTGGTCGCGTTTGGGGGAGCAGGGCCGGTGCACGCTGCTGCGCTGGCTGAAGAACTCGACATCCCCCGGATTATCGTCCCTCCGATCCCCGGCGGCTTTTCCGCACTTGGACTGGTGATGACTGATGTCCGACGGGATTATGCAAGAACGCTCTACCGACAGCTCGAAGATCTCGCGGCCAATGAAATCGAAACCGTTTGGTCCGAGTTGCAGGCTCAGGGTGAGGAGATGCTGCGATCTACGGGAATCGCTCCGGATCGCTGGCGTTTCAGGCGATCGGCCGATCTGCGCTACAGTCGGCAGGCCTATGAGTTGAACGTCACTGCTGCGGCGGAGAAATTCAACGAAAAGACCAAGGCCGAGCTAGCAGAGAGTTTTCATTCCCGTCACGAACAGACCTATGGCCACAAGAACCTGGCTGAACCCGTACATCTGGTTACGCTCCGACTAACAGCAGTAGGAGAATTGGGCAGGCTTGAGATAGCCGACACAGTTCGTTCTGAAGGTGCGAGCGAGAAAACACGGCGCTCAGCTTGGTTTGCTCAAACCGGTACTACGGACTGCGGCGTACACAATCGCTCCAGCCTTGCTGCTGGAGTCAGTCTAGACGGTCCCGTAATCGTTGAGTCGCTGGACAGTACCCTGGTTGTGCCACCAGGTTGGACAGCACGTAATGACTACAACGGCTTTATCACCCTGGAGCGATCTAACCGTGAATAACGACGCACACCGCATCCGGGTGACCGATCCGGTCACTTTCGAAGTAGTCAAGAACACCCTCTACAAGGCAGCTGAGGAAATGAAGATCGTTCTCGCCAAAACTGCTTATTCTCCTATCCTGAAAGTGGCCGGGGACTATTCCTGTGGAATTTTCGATACCCAAGGAAACATGGTAGCCCAGGGGCCAGATCTGCCGATTCACCTGGGTTCGATGCCGGATGCGGTTGCTGCTGTGATTAACAAATTCGTGCACAGTGCGGTTGAAGGGGATGTTTTCATTCACAACGATCCCTATTTCGGTGGGTCACACCTACCGGACGTTAATGTCATCGCGCCAGCGTTTTACCAGGACAGAATCTTCGGCTGGACCTGTGTTCGGGCACACTGGCCTGATATCGGCAGTGCCACACCAGGAAGTTATGGTGCGGTGACCGAGATCTTTGGTGAAGGATTGCGTATGCCTCCGATTCGACTCTATCACGCGGGTGAAATCGACCCCAATGTTGAGGATCTGATTCTTGCCAACGTGCGCACACCGGACGAACGGAAGGGGGATCTACGGGCGCAGGTTGCCGCCAACCACCGGGCGTGCCAGAGGCTAGTCAGTTTAGCCTCGAAGTACGGCGTAGATGTATTGACCCGCATCATGCAGGAGGTGATGGACTACTCAGAGAGCTTGATGCGATTAATGTTGTCGGAACTGCCTGACGGCGAGGGAATTTTCGAAGATTTCTGCGATGGTGACGGCATCGTCGAAGACGGCGAAGACGAAGACATGACCTTCACCATCCGTATGCGGGTATTGAAAGCGGGCGATTCCCTCAAAGTGGACTTTGCGGGCAGTGATCCAGCGGTCTCAGGGCCGATCAACGCGCCGTTGTCTGTGACTGCGTCAGGGGTCTACTGCTCGTTGAAGATGATTGTCGACCCGAGCAGCCTGATTCCGCCCAATTCCGGCGCTTGGCGCCCAATCCAGGTGACGGCACCGGCAGGCTCTGTGGTTAACGCTCAATTTCCATCGCCCGTGGTTTACGCCAACCACGAGATCAGTCATAGAGTTGCCGACATGACTTTTGGTGCCTTGGCTGGTTTTATGCCTGACAATGTTATGGCCTGCAGTCAGGGAACTTCAGGGATCATAACGCTTGGCGGTGTAGATCCGCGTAACGGTGAGCACTACGTCAGTTACGAAACCATTAAGGGTGGTATGGGGGCAAGACCCAACAAGGACGGTATTAACGTAGTCGCCGCTGGAATTTCGAATACCATGAACACGCCAATTGAGATCCTCGAACTGAGTTTTCCGGTCCGAATTGATTATTACGAAATCACAACAAACAGCGGGGGGCGTGGCAAGTACCGTGGAGGTTGCGGCTCGCGCCGGGGTTGGACCATTGTTGATCACGATGCCCGTGCAGCGGTATGTCTGGAACGTACAAAGTCACCGCCGTTCGGTGTTTGTGGAGGTGAGGCTGGCGCCAGTGCAAGCATTGCGCTTAAGTTACCGGACGGTTCGATACGCCCACTTCTGACCAAGGGTAGTTTCAATGCCCCGGCCGGCTCGCAGATTTTGCTTGAGGTCCCGGGTGCCGGGGGTTACGGCGATACCAGTGAGCGTGATTCTCAAGCGCACGCACGCGACTTGCGGGATGGTTATGTGACTGCTGATGTAGATTAAGTTATGTGTTTTTGTGAAGATCTAGTGGCACTAAAACTGTATCTACTTTAGACGGAATCACCACATGTCGATCCTAATCATAAACAGGAGGTTTTAATGGAATTTGGAATTGCGATGGCGACATCCGCCGACTCCTGGAAACTTGTACAACGTGCAGAGGAGTTGGGTTTCAGCCATGCCTGGTTCTATGATACTCAAATGCTCAGTGCGGACTGTTTCGTTGCCATGGGCGCTGCTGCCGTCAAAACTAAGTACATCAGACTTGGAACTGGGGTTCTTGTACCGACCAATCGAATTGCACCGGTAGCAGCTAACGCGTTTGCCTCACTTAACCACCTTGCGCCAGGGCGAATAGACTTTGGCGTGGGTACCGGATTCACTGCTCGACGCGCAATGGGTTTGAATGCAATGCGCCTAGATGATATGGAGCACTATATCCAGACTGTCTACGCACTGCTTCGCAAAGAAACGATAGAGATCACCCTTGAGGGTTCGCCGCGCAAGATTCGATTCCTCAATCCGGATCATGGCTTGATAAATACTGACGACCCGATCGCGCTGCATGTGTCGGCGTACGGTCCACGAAGTCGTGCCTTGACCGCTAAACTTCAGGCAGGCTGGCTAAATTTCATTGGTGACGTTTCGAGTGCTACGTCGGCCTTGGAGTCCATGCAAGCGGCATGGCGAGATGTAGGACATCATGTAGACAACCTTTTAGCCACTGCCTTTGCCTTGGGCTGCGTGCTTGAGACTGATGAACCATATGATTCGCCTCGGGCAATGGCCCAGGCAGGCCCGCGCGCGGCCGTCACGCTGCATCGTGCCGCGGACGAAGCGCTGGCGGGTTGGCAGAACAGCAGTATTTCCTTACCGTCGTTTGCAGATGCTGTATCGGGATATGTGGAACTTGCACAACACTTTGAACCCGCCGATGCACGGTACCTGACTAACCACGAAGGTCACCTCATGTTTGTGAAGCCTGAGGAACGCCCTTTCGTTACCGCTGAATTGATTCGTGACACCAGCTTCACGGCAACAGAAGATGTGCTGGTTGACCGTATTGCTGCATTGCGCGATGCTGGTTATACCCAGTTCACGGTGCAATTGACGCCGGGACAGGAATCAGCTGTTGAAGACTGGGCAAGAATACGGCGGGCACTGTCCCGGTAGCAGCTCAGCGTTGTTCGTTACGCAATAGGTATAGGCCGCTGGCAGCGATAAGCAAGGCGCCGCCGATGATCCAAAGGTCCGGCATATCACCCCAGATGACAGCACCTAGGATAGCGCCCCAGATCAGAGCGGAATATTTATAGGGCGAAACGACTGATGCTTCCCCAAGCCGCAAGGCTTCGATAATCAGAAAGTGGGACGTGCCATTTAGGACACCATTAATCAGCAATAGTAACCAGCCCAAAGGCGGTACAGTTATCCAGCCAAGCCAAGGTGCGGCAGCCAGGGCGACGAGAATCACCAGTAGGCTAGAACAGAACAGTATAGAGAGAGAACTTTCTGTTCTTGAGATTTGTCTGGTCACAAGATCCCGCACGGCGCTGGAGAACGAAGCTGCAACTGCAATTAGTGCAGAGATGCCGATGGTCGTAGGATCCGGTCTCAGAATGATCAATACTCCGATAAAGCCGAGGGCGATGGTTAGCCACCGGCTCGTGCTGACTCGTTCCCTAAGGATGATTGGCGCAAGCGCTGCGATAAATATCGGGCTTGAAAAAACGATCGCGACCATCTGAGCGAGAGGCAAAAGGGACAACCCGGTAACAATAAGGAGTGTGGTGACAAGAAACAAAATAGCACGCAGCAATTGGGGCCCAATCCGATTTGGTAAAAGAGCACGATAACCCCCATAGCGCGGTGCAAGGAGCGCGATCGGAACGAGTACAAACACCGTACGCAGACACCAGACCTGTGAGACCGGAAAGTCTTGCGTTAGCCATTTCGTTACTGCGTCGCTTGTCGTCAATAGCCCGCTTCCTAGAAGCATGCAAATGATTCCACGTGTAGTATTAGAAAAAGGAGTTTTCAATCTTGTTCGTGCCAGGCTGGGACTGATCAAGAATTAACCTGAGGATAGAGTTTATGACTGATTTGATTTCCCAGTATCGCATGTTGTCGACCGCTAATGTGTCTGATGGACTGGACCGCATCAGTTTCAATGGAACACCTCACGGTATCGGGCCATTGTGGGATGCATGCAGCAAGATTGTGGGTCCTGCCTGCACGCTTAAGTTGGTTGGGGTCGATGAAGCTGATGAATCTCCCGTGTTGGGTACGTTGAGAGCCATCACCCAGGGTCAGGCTGGAGATATCCTGGTGATTGATCATGGTGGACGTACGGATATTAATTCATACGGTGGGGTGGCTGGGTTTACGACATTTCATAAAGGCCTAGTAGGTTGTGTGATCGATGGGGTGACCCGTGACATTGATGAATACAAGGAGCTCGGTCTACCCGTTTATGGCCGTGGCTTTATACAGCAGTCTATTCGCAACCGCTGTGCCTGTGCTGGTTACCAAATACAGGTGCAACTCGGTGGTGTACCTGTGCACCCAGGAGATTTGATCATGGCTGACGAGAATGGGGTTTGTATTGTTCCCAAGGATAAACTGGAAGAGGTTCTTGGTTATGCCCAACTGTTCAAATCGATCGAAGATCAGATTATCGAAGCAGTCCGAGGAGGTATTGATCCCGTGATTGCGCACGAGGAAGTGCGGTATGACATGATGACTAAAGCAGGTTACAAACCAAACTGATTTTCGATTTAGTTGTTCGACCGATTAATTGTTGCGGATATCGGGGCCTTTACCGTTGGTGTCCGATTGTTCGGTGATTTTCTTGTGCCCGTAGAGGAACAAGTTCCGTATACACTAGTCGTTATCGACTATATCGAATTTTAAGAGACTACCTCTAGCGACCATTCCTATGTCGGCCGAATACGCTGTATTCACCCAATCAGAACATAAGAGCCGGCTCGCCAGAGCACGCGAAAAGCTAGCGGAGTCTGGTTTTGAATTCTGTGTCTCTGTCGCACCTGAAACTCACTATTACCTTGCAGGTTATGACAGCTGGGTCGGAGTCAACAGTCCGCAGGCTCTGGTGTTTTCGGCTGTTGAAGACGACGAACCAACACTGATCGTACGCAATGTCGATACCCGGCTCGCTTTCGAGACCACCTGGCTTTCTGATGTCCGCAACTACCAGTTGTTTAGGGATGACTTTACTGGATTGGTTGCTGGGGTTGTTCGTGAGAAAGGTTGGGCGGGTGGCCGAATTGCGATGGAATTGCAATCTTACGCGTTGAATGCTGCCTTGTTTGCTGAATTGGCCTCGGTATTCAAACCTGCTGAAATTTCCGATGCCACCCGTCTGCTCGGTGATCTCAGGGTTATAAAATCTGAAACAGAGATGCGTCATGTGCGCGAGGCTGCAGGTTATGCCAATCTGGGTCTTGATGCGGCTCGTAAGTCATTGCGGGCCGGGGCGACGGAGATCGAATTGGCCGCAGCTGTAGAGGGTTCGATGCGGGAGGCAGGCAGTGACTACTGGGCTATTCCCACGGAGATCTCCAGCGGTTCTCGAACCCCCGGAGGTCACGCGACACCACGACATCGTGTTATTGAGTCCGGGGACATTGTACATTTCGAGTTTGCCGGGGTCTCACACCGATACCATGCCACTGCAGTCCATACCATGGCTTGTGGTACACCGAGTACAAGAGCGGCAGAGCTTTATGAGGTTACGCGTGCCTCGCTTGCCGCTGGTATCAGTGAATGCGACGCTGGCGTATCGGTGGCTGATATCGAGGAAGCTTCTCTAGAGCCTATTCGTACTGCCGGACTTGAAGCCTACGCCAATATGCGATTTGGCTATGGGATTGGGCTTGCTTATCCACCAGTGTGGCTTGAGACATTGCAGATAAGCCGGGGATTCGAGGATCGCCTGGTACCGGGAATGGTGTTCGTACTTCACGCCTTTCTACAACTTGATCATGAAGATATTGGCATCATCCAGGGCGGAACTTGGGCGCTGACCACGGATGGTCTGGAGCAACTGGTTGGGGGTGGAGACTTACCGCTGGAAACGGTCTAGTTCTCAGATATTCTCGTTATCGGTTTTCGCGAAGTGGAGTAGATGGCGGTACTGTCATCTGGGTTTTCAATTATTTGCCCCGAGCCTTGTGTAAGAAATTACGGGTTATGGTATTAGTTGATCAGCGTAAGGTTCGAGCGAAAGCTCTGATGTCATCAATCAACAGCGTTGGTTGTTCTAATGCGGCAAAATGACCACCGCGTGGCATCTCGGTCCAACGAGTAATGTTGTAGACGCGCTCTGCGTAAGATCGCGGTGGCCAGGAGAGTAGTTCAGCTGGGAACAAGGCCGCCGCCGTTGGCACCTCTACGCGTTGGCCTTCAGGTGAGAGTACGCGGCCACCCTCTTCACGGCGCCCATAGTAGATCCACGATGCCGTGTTAAAAGTTCTAGTAACCAGATAGACCATGATATTGGTCAATAATTCGTCTTTGGTATAAACACTCTCAATGTCGTCGCCGACTGTATCCGACCAGGAGTTAAATTTCTCAACAATCCAGGCAGCAACGCCAACTGGGCTGTCCATCATTGCGTAGCTTAGAGTCTGTGGTTTGGTTGCTTGCTGGGTCCGGTAACCGTCTTCCATCAATTGCTCCTGTGTGAATTGGGTGGCCCAAGCTTCTTCTTCTCGATCTCGAGGGCCGTCGGGGGCGCGCATTGTAAAGATGTTGATGTGGATAGCTCGGCAGGCCGGTGCGTGTTCGAAGCCAAGCCAGCTTGAAATAGCACCGCCCCAGTCGCCACCCTGGGCTAGATAACCGGGGTATTCAAGAACGTCAGTCATTAATGTGGCGAACAGTCCCGCAATTTTGCGTGGGCCGATCGGGCGTGGCGGCCGGCCCGAAAATCCAAATCCGGGGAGTGAGGGCGCGATGACATCGAAAGCATCATCCGAACTACCGCCAAAGCGTTCCGGGTGGGCGAGCGGTTCGATAATTTCCAGGAATTCGACAATGCTACCAGGCCAACCATGACTAACAATCAACGGTAGAGGTGTAGGACCGCTACCTTTCTCGTGAATAAAATGCAGGTCGATACCATCGATAGGGGTAATAAATTGGGGAAAGCGGTTGATGGAGGCCTCTTGTACCCGCCAGTCGAATTCATCCAGCCAGTAAGTGCACAGTTCTTTCATATACTTAAGGTTCGTACCATAAGCCCAACCCCCATCGTCGGGCATCTCATGCCAAGCGTAACTTGCGACCTGGCTACGAATAAGGTCAAGCGTTTTATCGGGCACCTCAATTTGAAATGGGCGAATCACAGGGGAATCCCAAGAAATATTTGAATATTGACTGAAAACTAGAGTTACCAACTAATTAGTTGGAATCGGTGCAGCTATAACGTAACCTCACTTGGTCTGACTCAGCATACTTTTCGGCTACTCGCGGTATGCCATCAAACACCCCAGCGCAGTGCCAGTGGCTCGAATTGGCGAGCAAGTTCTAGTAATTCCGCGCGGATCGTAGGATCAAGCGGAGCCAGGGGATGACGTACGTGCTCTGAACGGATTACTCCCCCTTCCTTCATAACGACTTTGGTTGCACGCAAGCCACACTGCCGGTTCTCATAATTGATCAGAGGGAGGATCCTCTGATAGTGCTGTGCTGCGGTTGCACGATCGCCCACATGGTGAGCTTCCAATACGGGGCGAATCAAGTCCGGCATCAGAGCTGAACACATCGTGCCAGTAGCACCAGCGTCCAGGTCGGCCATCAGGGTGATACCTTCTTCACCATCAAATGGACCGACGATGTCATCACCGCCCTGAGCAATCAGCGCGCGCAGTTTTCCAGCGGCTTGAGGTGTCTCAATTTTGAAGTACTGAAGCAGCGGAATCGAATGAGCCATCCGGGCCAGCAGCGGTACCGACAGTTGGACGCCGGAAAGCGGTGCATCCTGAACCATGATGGGAATTCCGCCTGAATTAGCTGCACGCTCAAAGTGTTCAAAGATTGCCGATTCGTCTGCTTGCAGTCCGGCGCCATGGTAAGGCGGCATCAGCATAATCATATCGGCACCTAGTTCTGCCGCAGTGCGACACCGGTCCTCGACCACCTGTGTTGAAAAATGTGAACATGTGACGATGACTGGTACGCGGCGGCTAATATGCTCGAGGCAGACACGCATCAGCTGGTCTCGCTCAGCATCGCTCAACAGGAACTGCTCGGAGTAGTTGGCAATAATGCAAAGTCCATCGCTGCCTTGGTCAATCATGCAGTCGAGCACCCGGCGCTGACTATCCAGGTCGAGTACCCCGGTATCATCGAAGGGAGTCGGGACAATAGGGAATACACCCCGGTAAACTGTCGATCCTGTCATGGCGCTGATTTTGGTTCCATAATTTGAACAACGCTATCCTAGCGTTACTCATTGCGATAATTCCATTTAAGTTTAAGGTATTTCTGATTGGTGTGACTCAAATTTCGGTTAGTCAGTAGAGTAGAGTGTGTCGAACAATGGCACGTCTAGATCGATGATTGTGAGATCTTCTAGCGCTAGATTAGTTTCTGTCACAATGAGTTCGAATAATATGGGGAGATTAGAAAATGAGTTTTTTTGAAAAATTCGAAGCCGCAATGGGTAACAAGGACTTAGATGCCATGATGGAACTTATGCATCCAGACTGGACAATGGTGATGCACTCAACTGGGAAAGTACTCGACCTGAATGACTGGAGAGAAATGTTCAGTAAGATTATTGCCGGTGACAATTTTAAGCGAGAAAACGTTAGATGTATCTACGAGAACGACGACATTATGGTCGCTCATTCAATTGCTACTTTTCCTAATGGGACAACCGATGCAGTGATGTATGTTGGCATACTGAAGGATGGGAGATTATTTCGAACTGAAACCGGTTCGACGCCTATTAATAAGTAAAAGTCTGATAGAAAGGGGTGCCTGCTTCTTCCTACGAAAGTGCCCGCCAGACTGTCGCGAGCCAGGGCTGTTGCTCTCGCGGTTGATTTTTAGGGCGATAGTAATGTTCGAGTTCTGTAAATCCTGCTGCCACAACAAAGGCTCGCCAAGTTTCTAGATCAAGAAACGCGCTGTAGCGACTGCCATCATAGCGCTCTATGTTTGGCCCTCTTGGATTCGAACTGAACAGTACTCCCCCGGGTCTCAGGGCGGAATATAGATTTCTAAGTACACGCTCGAGTTCCTGGGTGGGAACATGGAACAGGGATGCGTTAGCGAATATGCCATCAAACGCGTGTTCAGGAAGTCTCAGTTCGAGAAAATTCTGACACCACACCTCACATCCTGCCTGTTGTCTAGCCATATTTACAAACTCAGCACAGCCGTCAATGCCAGTGGGACGGTGCCCGAGCTCTTCAAATGCTATGAGGTCGCGTCCTGGACCACAGCCCAAATCGAGAATATCGTGTGGGGCGTCACCTTCTATATGCCTGAGTAATGCATCAATGTTCTGACTAACGTCGTGGTTGCGCGTGCCGTCTTGGAAGTTTTGTGCAGACATTTGGTAATGTCCAATCGTTTGGGCGCTGGTCTTTGCAAGTTCCTCAGCTGTCAAATTGTGGAGAGGTTTATTCAAGGTGCTGGTTTGGGTGTGTTGTTAATTTAGACAAAGGATAGCCACGATTGTGTCACGCTATCGTGTGGGGTGCCTATCTCAATAAACCAAATGATAAAGAATGTTTGTGACGAGTAGATTTAACAGAATATCCAAGCCGGATAGTTTGTTAAATCAGTGGGTAGGCTATCCCGTGGTGAAATCAAGCGGCTAGCATAGAATAAGTGAATATTGCTCGAGAGGAGGGAGAAGCAGAATGTCTAATCCAGTCTGCGCAATTGTTGGAGCGGGGGAGGGCCTAGGTCGTGCCTTGGCAGCGAAGTTTGCGAGTCACGGTTTCGATATTGCGCTGGTCTCGCGTTCTG
>Ga0315336_1006458_pt1 | contig 11980 bp, 5 predicted proteins | sample ASW5metaG_FD_204512 | JGI IMG/M metagenome (GOLD analysis project Ga0315336, IMG submission 204512) | Ammonia-oxidizing marine archaeal communities from Monterey Bay, California, United States - ASW #5 | ecosystem: Environmental > Aquatic > Marine > Intertidal zone | place: USA: California...
GAAATCCTCGTCAAGTGACATTGATGCCAGCCTGCATGTTTCACGAACATCCAGGCCATTGGGAAGCGACTACCCGTTAAGGCGGCCTGGCTGCCGGTTGAAACACAGAACCCGTAGGGCGCAATAAGCGTAGCGCATTGCGCCGAACGCTAGTCCTGATAACGCGATACCATCAGTCCACTTCCAGGTTCAGAGGGACATACCGGGTTAACGTGTTAGGCGAATGATTCACTAAAGCCGCACCGGCCGATTCGGCAGCTCGTCCGGATTATCGCCATCCCCCGGGAAATGCTGTTCCAGCAACGCGGTAATCGCCTGTATCGCTTCGAGCGCACCTTCCTGATACTGACCTGCAAAGAATGCTGACTGCATGGCCGCGCAAATCGTGTCCCATTTGGCCTGATCCACTTTCGCGCTGATTCCGCGGTCCGCAACGATTTCGATGCGACGATCGATCAACTGTACATAAATCAGCACGCCGCTGTTTTCCTCGGTGTCCCACACCGATCAACTGCGCGTAGATCAGCACGCCGCTGTGCTCCCAAAGTAATGTGCTTGGCGCTAACACCCCTCCGCTGGTACTGGCGAGGCCCTTCGCGTAAGCTTTGCCGGCAAACTGAGGAAGCTGTGCCCGAGGGCTCGAAGATAGCGCCGGCTAAGGAGGGGACAATTGACTGCGATTTCGTTCGAGAAACATTTGCCCTGGCTGTTCCTGCAACAACTGGAGTGCCACGACGAGAACGAGCCCTTCAGCGTGCGCATGCCGGCGGCGATCATGATGACCGACATCTCCGGCTTCTCCGCTCTGGCACTGGAACTCACGCGCGACCAGGCGCAGGGTGTCGAAACGCTGCAGGAAATCCTCGATAGCTACTTCGGCGCGCTCGGGGCAGTCGTGGATCAATACGGCGGTGACATTGCCACCTTCGCGGGCGACGCGCTCATTGCGGTGTGGCCCTCTGACGAAAATATGCAGAATGGCGCGAGTTCGGCCGTTCGGTGTGCGCTGAGCATCCAGGAACAATCCAAAAGCTGGTGGAACGGCCGCGACCTCACGCAGCGTATCGCGGTCAGCTGCGGCGAAATGCTTGTGTCCAAGCTAGGCGGCGACGAGGGAAAATGGCTGAACGTGTTCCTCGGTCAGCCGGTCGTGGATGCCGGGTGCGCCTGTGACGTCACCACGCCGGGCCAGGTGCTGGTGACACCGGAGGTCGCGGCACTCCTGCAGGGGCAGTTGCACGGGGACGCGACGGCCGAGGGCTATTTGCGCGCCGAACGGCTCGACGGTGCAGACCCGCCGCCCCGCTCCGGCACGGATACCCATCCGCACTTCAAGTCGGAACGGCTCGCGCGCTACTTGCCAGATGTTCTGGTGCGACGTGCCAGCGCAGGACAGGATGAATGGCTGGCGGAGTTCCGGGTTGTCACATCCATGTTCGTGAAGCTCGAGAACGTGGAGTTTGACAGCGTAGACACGCTCGACCGATTGCAGCACATGACCCGCACCATCCAGCAGTCGGTGCACCGTTACGGCGGAGCGCTGCCTTACGTGCAGATGGACGACAAGGGCCTGAACTTTGTCATCGCCTACGGCATTCCGACCGCGGCGTACGAGGACGATGCGCCGCGCGCGCTCAGCACCGGGCTGGAAATCCAGCGCGCGCTGCGCGCCATCGGCATGCAGCCTTCAATCGGCGTTGCCACCGGCATCCTCTATTGCGGCGAGTGCGGCGCCAAACATCGCCGGCAATATTCGATGATCGGACCGGCAATCAACTTCGCGGCGCGCTTGGCCGGGGCGGCACCAGACGACCTGCTCAACGACGAGGAAACGACCAAGGCCGCGGGCGAGCGCCTCAGCTTCACGATCGCGCAGAACGTGCGCCCCAAGCACGCTGAGTCGGCCGTGCTCGCCTTCCGGCCCGAATGGCGGCAAAATCCTCCGTCCGGCGACCGCGTCAGCGCGATGGTAGGACGTGCTGCCGAACTGGCGCAGCTAGTGAGTGCGCTGCAGGCCGCGTGCAGCGGACACGGTGCACGCTTGCTCGTCACCGGCGAACCCGGTATCGGCAAGTCTCGGCTGCTGCGCGAGCTACGTACGGAGGCCGCGGCACTGGGCATGACAGTGCTCGCCAGCGATGCCGAGTCGGTCGAGCACAACACGCCCTACTTTCTGTGGCGCGGCCTTTTGCGTGCGCTGCTGACCCGGCTGGGTGCGCCGGGCGAAGCCTTACGCGAGACCGTGCGCAGGCACCTGCAAGACGACCCGATGCTGCGCCCCTGGGAGTCATTGCTCAACGATATTCTGCCGCTCGCGCTGCCGGACACGGACCTGACGCGCGAGATGCGCGGCACCGCACGTGCCTCGTCGATACAGGGACTGCTGCTGCACCTCGTGGAGCGCGCCTGCGAACAAGGTCCGCTCGTGCTGATTGCCGACGACCTACACTGGATCGACGAGCCGTCTGGCCGTGTACTTATCGTGCTGGCCGAGGGCGCGCATGCGCTGTCCATCGTCGTCGGCACTCGACCCCTGGAGGAATACCACAACCCGGTCGCCGAGGACTTCTTTCGCGATCCCGCACTAAGCCGCATCGCGCTGGACGCCCTGACACCAACGCAGACGGCCGACATGGTCGCGCGACTGTGCGGTGTGGCATCGGTGCCGCCCGAGCTGAGCCAGCTCATCCACAGCCGCGGCGACGGCAACCCGTTCTACATACAGCAACTCACCTTACTGCTGCGCGAGGCGGGGCACATCGAAATCGTCGGTGGGCGCTGCAACGTGCAGGGTGACATCGCCGGGCTCGTGGCCCACGCACTACCCGATACCCTGCGCGGCCTCATCACCAGCCGCGTGGACCGGTTGCCTGACGAACAGCAGCTGGCGCTGAAGGTGGCCAGCGTGTTCGGGCGCATGTTCACCGGCACAGGACTGGCAGCGATCCTCCCGGTGGCGGAGCAAGGTCGGCGCATTGCGGACCTGTTATTGGGTCTGGCCGGCAGCAACCTCATCGCGAGTGAGGGCGGCGACAGCTACGCATTCTCGCACGCGCTCGTGCAGGAGGCGATCTACGACCTGCTGCCGATGGCGCAGCGCAAGCGGCAACACCGCCGCATTGCGGACTGGCTGGAAGAGCAACATGGCGCGTTGATGACAGGTTACTTCGGGTTACTGGCCAACCACTGCATGCTGGCCGAGGAGTTCCCCCGTGCCGTGAATCACCTGGAAGGCGGCGCGAAAACGGCGATCCGCGACTCCGCATACCGGGAGGCGATCCGGCACATCGAAACGGCACAACGCATCGTCACCGAGCGCAAACTCGACGCCGAGCCGCTGCGCCGCGCGCGCTGGCACATCCTGCTGGGCGACAGCCATCACGAACTGACAGAACTCAAGCAAGCAAGCCCACAGTACCTGCGGGCGCTGGAGCTGTTGGGGCAACCGTACGCGCCGGGCGCGCTCTCGCGTACCGGCGGCATCCTGGCTCAACTCGGCAGCCTGACGATATCGGGCCTGGCGGCAGGCAAAAAGGCCGCCCCGACGACTGCACTGGAAGATCGGTGGCGGCTGGCATCGCATGCCTATGCCCAGCTCTCGGAAATCAGCTACTACGAGAATAATCCTCTGGCCGTGTTGCACCTGACGTTGCTGTCGGTGCGCGAGGCCCGACGCAGCGGCTCCATGCCCGAGTTGTCGGCGGGCTATGGCGCGCTGGCAATCGCATTCGGCCAGGCCGGGCTGCCCGGCGTTGCGCGACGCTGTGCGCAAAAGGCGATTGCACTCGCGCAGTCGCGTCCGACCGAGACCAACGGCATCGCTTACGCACATCTGCTGGCGCTGGTGCTCGCGTCGAGTCAATGCGACTGGGATTTCCTCGATCGCAGTGGCCGTCAGGCCGAGGCCTTGTACAGCGAACTCGGTGAGCGCTCGCGAGTCGCCGCGGTGCGCGGCATGCAAGCCACAAGCGCGACCCAGCGCGGGCGCTATACCGATGCGGCCGTGATTCTGGATGCAATGGCGGCGAGTGCCACGCCGGATACGCCGGAGCGGGTACACGGCTGGCGCTTGTGCGCGCAGCTGCAGCTTTCAACTGCCCGCGGCAGCGTGGACCGCACCGACATCGACCGCACCCTGCAAGCGCAGGAAGGCGCGGAGACGCCGATCGATCGTCTAATGTCGCTCGGCAGCCTTGCGGCGGCCTGGGTATGTCTGGGTGAGTCCGCACGCGCGCTCGATGCGGCCGAGCAAGGCCTAGCACTTCTGCTGGGACAGACGCCGGTGGCTGGTGCTGGTTTCGTGTACGGCCCGCTGGGTGTCGTCGAGGCGCTGCTGGCATGTTGGGACCAGGTCTCTCCTGAAGAAGTCCGTGCCCATGCCGGCAAGACCGCGCGCGCCTGCGCGATATTGCGCACCTACACCCGACAGGTACCGAGCACGCGCCCGCGCGGCTACTTCCTGCTTGCCTGTCAAGCGGAGCGCAAGGGATCGCGCCGAGCTGCGTTGGCGCTTTGGCGCAAGGCCGCGGAGGCGGGCTACGCGCTTTCCATGCCCTATGACCGGGCAACAGCCCTGCGGGCATTGGGGCAGCGGCTGCCAGCGGGAAAGCGCGAACTTGAACAGGCGAACGACATATATCGCGAGTTGCAGGTTCCGCCACCCGCGCTGTTCCCACCACGATCGACCTGACACAGGGAGAGATTGATGGCAAGACAAAAAATAGCGATTCTCGGCGGCGGTATGGCCGCGCTGACGACCGCCTATAACCTGACGTGCAGCGACACGCTGCGGGCCAAATACGAGGTGACGCTCTACCAGATCGGGTGGCGGCTGGGCGGCAAAGGTGCCACCGGCCGGCGCGACGGGCGCATCCTCGAGCACGGCCTGCACGTGTGGTTCGGCTATTACGACAATGCCTTTCGCATGCTGCGTGCGGTGTACCGCGACTGGCAGCGCAGCGACGAGCACCCGCTGCGCAGCTGGCGCGATGCGCTGAAGCCGCAGTCGTTCACACCAATTGGTCCTGATTTTTTCCCGCTCAACTGGCCAACCAACAACGGCGTGCCCGGCGACGGGCATGTCTTTTGGACCCCATGGCAGGCCTTCACCGAACTACTGGGCATGCTGGCCGCGACGATCCGCACCTGGCACGAGGCGCGCGAGGAGCAGGGCCGGCCACTTGCCGGCCCAGTAACCGTCTCGCCTCAGATGGCAGCAAAGCTGGGCGAGTCCGGCGCGGCTACGCAACTCGACGGGCGCACCTTCGCTAGCTTGCCCCTCGCGCTGGAGGCCGGGGCGCAATGGGCGCAGGCTTTCGGCGACACGCATCATGGGCCGTTACACCATCATCTGCCCAGCTTGGTCGAACTATTCGGCCAGACTCACGCCGCATTCGCCGCCAGCGTGCCGAAGAACAATGCCGACGCCGACGATGCATTCGTGCACGACCTGCTAGACATCGTGCACGGCTTCGTGCACGGCTTCGTGCACGACTTCCTGATCGAAGGCCGGACCGCGCGCGACGTCGACGCCGCCGAGTTCCGCGAGTGGCTGGTGACGCATGGCAGCAGCCCCGAAGTGGTGGCGGACTCGTTCATCACGCGCGCACTGTACGACACAATGTTCCAGTACATCGATGGCGACCCGCAACGCCCGAGCTACGCCGCCGGTACCGCCGTGCAGGTGATCTTGCGCATGTTCGGCGGCACCAAGGAAGCGGCACTGTTCGAAATGCAAGCGGGCATGGGCGAAGTCGTGGTGTCGCCGCTGTACCAGTTGCTGAAAGAGCGCGGCGTCACGTTTCGCTTCTTCCGCGAGGTGACGCGGCTGGCGCTCGACCCGGCATGCAAAAACGTGGTGCAGATCCACCTGACACGGCAGGCCGATACCTTGGGCGCCGATTACGAGCCGACGTTCAGGTTGAAGGGCCTGGATTGCTGGCCGGAACAACCTTTCTGGGACCAGTTGAAAAACGGTACGGCGTTGCGCGACGCGGGTGTCGATTTCGAGTCGCCCTGGTCGAGTTACGAACCCGCCGGGCACGAAGTCCTGCAACAAGGCATCGATTTCGACGAGGTCGTGCTTGGTATTTGCCTCGGCGCGTTCAAGAAGCTCAACGCCGATCCGACGCTGGTCGACGAACTCACAGCCGCGAACCCGGCATTCGCGGCGATGACCGACAGCTTCAGCTTGCTGCCGTCGATGGCCTTGCAGTTGTGGTCGCCAAAGTCCTTGATCGAGCTCGGCTGGAATCTGCCGAAACCCGCCATGGTAGCGGGGGTAGAGCCGCTGGACATCTGGGCCGACATGTCGCAGACGCTCAAGTACGAATCGCCGTGGACCCCCGATACGGCGAACACGACGGTGCATTACCTCACCGGTGCGATGACGACCGAGGCTTTCCGCCAGCCGCGCAGCGCCCATCGCACACAGCACGATAGTGACGCGGCGTTGACGCGCATCTGCCAGGACTGGCTCGAGAGCCAGGGCCCGCGTATGTGGCCCAATGCCGCAAAAGCTGACGGCAGCTTCGACTGGAATGTGTTGCTGTCCGACAGCAACATCGCCGGACCGGCGCGCATACAGACACAGTACCTGCGCGCAAACGTCAGTCCAGCCGAATGCTGCGTGGTCTCGGCCGCCGGCCGGACCCGCTACCGCCTGAAGGCGCAGCACTCGGGCTTCGCCAACCTCAAGCTCGCCGGCACCTGGATAGACATCGGCTTCAATACCGAATGCATCGAAGCCGCGGTGATGAGCGGCATGCAGGCGGCGCGCGCCATCTGCGGCCAGCCCGTGCACGTGGTTGGCGAAGACTTGCTGCAGCGCCCGGGCCACGGTCTCAGGGGATGGTTCGTGGCCACCCATGTGCTCGAGGAGATCGGACAGATGATCGAGGGCGGTGCGCACAAGGTCGCCCATTGGTTGCATGGTGGGCGCGACCCACGACAACCGGGCAGACATCCATGAGCACCACACACACAGACTCACGCAAGAAGATCGCGATCCTTGGCGGCGGGGTTGGATCGATGGTCGCAGCCTTCGAGTTGACACAGGAGGACGGCTGGGAATCGAAGTACGACATCACCGTCTACCAACTCGGCTGGCGGCTGGGCGGCAAGGGCGCGAGCGGGCGCAATCCGGACCAGGGCGATCGTATCCAGGAGCATGGCCTGCACGTCTGGTGCGGTTACTACGACAACGCCTTCCGCGTCATGCGCGAGTGCTACAACGCGCTGCAGCGTCCCGCCAGCGTGCCGATCCGCACCGTGGAAAATGCCTTCATGGGTGTGAACCAGGTTTTTTTGAGCGACTTCGTCGACGATCACCCGCATTTCTGGCGCGTGGACTTTCCGGCCAACGACGAGACGCCGGGGCTGGGCGGCGTCTTCCTGTCCCCGCGCGACTACCTGATCGAACTGCTCGAAGGGTTGAAAGAGCTGGTGTCGCGCTTTCCGGTCGGTGGACCAGCCAGCGTCGAAGCGCTGCTCGCGACGCTGCCGGCGGACTTGATGTCCCCGCTCGGAGCGCTCCAGCCGGCGCATCTGCTATCCCACATGCACGTCGCTTCGGCCGTTGCGACGAAGCTGCCGCAGACTGGTCCCGGTGGCCCGACACATCGCCTGCTGCACTGGCTGCTGAAGGAGTTTCTGGAACATCTGGGCAAACATGCCAACCCCGACTCGCTGAACCCGACCTTGGCCTCGCTGGAGGCAACGCTGGAGATCGGCGCAGCCTGCGCCAAGGGCATGATCGAAGACAAGGTCCTCGAACTGGGCTTCGATCACCTGGACGACCTCGAATGGTCGGAATGGGTCATGAAACATGGTGCCAGCAAGCGGGCAATGCAGTCGGCGGCGGGGCGCGTCGCATACGATTACGTCTTCGGCTTCCGTTCCGGCGTGTCTAAGTTCGAGCACCGCGCTGTCGCCGCGGGCACCGCAATGCGCGCGATGCTGCGCATGCTGTTTACCTACAAGGGTGCGCTGTTCTTCAAGCTCAACGCCGGCATGGGCGACATCGTGTTCGCGCCGATTTGGGAGTTACTCAAGCGGCGTGGCGTCAAATTCCGCTTTTTCCACAAAGTCACGAACCTGGGCCTCAGCACCGACGGCCGCCGCATCGAAACCATCACTCTCGAACGTCAGGCAACGTTGAAGGACAAAACCGAGGGCGCGGAGTACCAGCCGCTGTTGCCCGTCGGCGGCTTGCCTTGCTGGCCGGACAGGCCCCTGTATGACCAACTCGTCGAGGGCGACGAACTGCAGAGCAAGAGCATCAACCTCGAAAGTATGTGGAGCGACTGGAAGGGCGAAGTCCTGCCGCCGCTGCGCGCCGGCGTTGACTTCGACCTTGTCTTGCTGGGCATCTCGCTTGGCGGCCTGCCCTACATTACGCGGGAACTGCGGCACCGGCATCGGCACTGGAGGGCGATGATCGACAATGTTGAAACGGTCGCCACGCAGGCGATGCAGTTCTGGTTCAACGATCCGCTGTCCGATCTCGGCTGGGTCGCGGACACCGGCATCCTGACCGGCTACTACGAGCCGATGGACACTTGGTCGGACATGTCGTTCCTACTCCCGCGCGAGAACTGGGGTCCGGTCGCACCGATGCAGATCTCATACTTTTGCTCCGTATTCAAACCCACCGAGCCAGCACCTCCGTTCGGACCGAATGATTTCCCAGAACGGCAGCTCGAGATCGCCAAGGCCGGCGCGCTGCCCTGGATCAACAAGCGGCTTCCGCAGCTACTGACCAGGACCGAGGGCGATCACGGCCAGTTCGACTTTGGCAGATTGTTCGCCAAGGACGGTGGCGACGCCCAGGCGCGATACGACGCGCAGTACTACCGCGTCAATGTCGATCCGCCGTCGGAACTGTATGTGCAGTCGGTGCCCGGCTCCACCAAGTATCGTCTCGCAGCCGATGGCAGCGGTGTCGACAACCTGTTCCTGGCCGGCGACTGGCTGCGTACAGGTATCAACGCGGGCTGCGTGGAGGCGGCCGCGATGGGCGGCCTGCAGGCCGCGCGTGCGATCTCCGGCCGAGACATCTCTATCGTCGGCGAACGCGACCTGGCCGACTCGCCCCTGGCGGCGCAAAACGCCAATCTGCCATGGTCGCTAGCTTACGCCGAAGGACAAGTCTCCTCGGCGATGGTCACCCTTTCACTACCCGCGCACGACGTGGAGCGCATGCTGTCGCCGGGGCTCACATTGCTGCCGCAGAAGCTCTCGCCTGCCGGCACACACCCGGTGGGTCTAATATTTGCCGAGCAGCGCCAGGTGCATGCCAACCTGGTGCCAGTGATCCACATGTCATACCACGAGTGCGCGATCGCAATTCCGTTCGTGGCCCTGGCCCATGACAATTCCTCTGCGCCGGCGATGCCGTTGATGGTATTGCCGGCGCTGTACCTGGACCGCGTGCTGCCCACCTTGTCCGGCCGCCTGATGTACGGCTATAAAAAGCACCTCGCACGGGTAAGCGCACCCGCGGAGCGGCAGGCAGTGCGCACGCTATTCGGCGCAGACGATGTGATGAGCGCACACCTGCTGGCCGATGGTGCCACGGGCAGCTACTACGATTTTGAGCACCTCGGCGCCGTGCGCAACCTGATAAACCAGCCCATCATCACAAACGACCCACTGCGCGGCTGGCTCTACTCGTTTCTGGACTACCGCTTCGAGCAAGCGCGCATCACGCCTTTGCGTGGTCACGTGGCGATAGGCGCATCAGTGCTCGGCAACAGCACGGCGCAGCGTCTGTCGGTGCGCTCGGTGCGCTCCGCCGCGCTCGGCGCATTCCAATTCGATGGCGCCTGGACGTTGACCAATCCATTCGAGAGCCATGCGCTGAAAAGCATGATCAAACGGCGTAGCGCAGGCCTCGGCGTGCGCTGAACACGCAGCCAGCCACAGCATGTATCGGCAGCGCCAACACCGGATAAACAGCCGGTCGAACAAAATTTTTCACGATGAGTTATTTTGAAGGCTGCCTTGCCGTTATAGCCGCACCGGCCGATTCGGCAGCTCGTCCGGATTATCGCCATCCCCCGGGAAATGCTGTTCCAGCAACGCGGTAATCGCCTGTATCGCTTCGAGCGCACCTTCCTGATACTGACCTGCAAAGAATGCTGACTGCATGGCCGCGCAAATCGCGTCCCATTCGGGCTGATTCACTTTAGCGCTGATACCGCGGTCGGCGATGATTTCAATTCTGTGATCAATGAGTTGCACATATACAAGCACACCGCTGTTTTCCGCAGTGTCCCACACACGCATCTGTGCAAACACCTCTTGCGCCCGCTCTCGGGGGCTTACGCCGCGCAACAGTGCCGGCAGTTCCAGGTCACCCTCAATGACGAAACACAGTTCGCCGCGGTGCAGTTTTTCCGACTCGTGTACAGCCGCGTCGATGTGATTGAGAGTCGCTTTCGAAAACGCCCGGTGCGCCCACCAGTCGGGAATCAGAAGATGTCTTGCAATTCGTCGCAGACTCATCTCACCAGCCTCCACTCGCACCGCCGCCGCCGGACATGCCGCCACCGCCGCCGAAACCGCCACCCCCACCGAAGCCGCCGCCGCCGAAGCCACCCGATGACCAACCATGGCCCAAGCCGCGCGAAGTACGACCTGTGGAAATACCCGCAAACATACTGAACAAGGATGCGACCACACCCGCCGCAACGGCCGCGGCCAGTGAACCGGCCAGCATCCAGACCACAAAACCGAGGATCCCCCCCGTCAGCCCGGATCCAATGAAGCGTCCGAACATCGCGTTCACCAGACGCCACCCAACCAACAGAACGATGAACGCCGGAAACAGCCAGTCCAGAGACGGCGAGGCGGCGCTTGGCCCCGCTTTCACCGGTGGCGGCAGCGGTTCACCGTCGATCACCTTCATGATCCGGTCTACGCCGGCATTTATTCCCGCGTAAAAGTCGCCGCGCCGGAACTGTGGCGTGATGTCGTCTTCAATGATGCGCTTGGCTGTCGCATCCGGAAGCACGCCTTCAAGGCCGTAACCGACTTCGATGCGCAGTTTTCGGTCGTCCTTGGCCACAACCAGCAGTACTCCGTCGTCCACGTCCTTGCGACCGAGCTTCCAGGCCTCTTCAACACGAACTGCGTATTGCTCTACCGTCTCGGGCTCGGTGGTTGGCAGTATCAGTACACCGATCTGCGCACCCTTGCGCGCTTCGAATGCGGCCAGTTTTGTTTCAATGGTCGAGCGCTGTTGCCCGCTGAGCGTTCCCGTCAGGTCGGTTACCCGTGTCTGCAACGGCGGAACCGGCACATCTGCCGCTGCGCCGCCCGCTACGAGCAGCGCCGCTAGCGCAATCAGGAAACGACGCATGCAATTATTCGCTGTCAAAATTCACTGTCGGGGGCTTCGCAATTTCTTGCTCATTTTCCACCGTGAACTGTGGTTTCGTGTCGAAACCGAACATTTTTGCAGTCAGATTAGATGGAAACGTTCGCACCCTAACGTTGTATGCCTGCACAGCCTTGATATAGCGCTGGCGCGCCACGGCGATGCGATTTTCCGTTCCTTCGAGCTGTGCCTGCAGATCGCGGAAATTGGCATCTGATTTCAGTTGAGGATAGTTTTCGACAACAACCAGCAAGCGCGACAGCGCTGAACTCAGTTCACCCTGGGCCGCGCTGAAGTTTGCCAATGCCGCGGGATCGTTCACCATTTCCGGCGAAGCCTGTATCGAACCGACTTTCGAACGCGCCTCGGTCACACCGAGCAGCACGCTTTTCTCCTGCGAGGCAAACGCCTTCACCGTTTGCACGAGGTTTGGAATCAGATCCGCCCGGCGCTGGTACTGATTCACCACTTCCGACCAGCTTGCGTTAATGCCTTCATCGGCAGTCTGCAACGCGTTGTAACCGCAGCCGGATAGACCGAGCATAATCATCAGCGTTGCTGCAGTTACCAGAAAGCGTTTCATAATTTTCTCCAGACAGG
>Ga0315336_1006459_pt1 | contig 11980 bp, 15 predicted proteins | sample ASW5metaG_FD_204512 | JGI IMG/M metagenome (GOLD analysis project Ga0315336, IMG submission 204512) | Ammonia-oxidizing marine archaeal communities from Monterey Bay, California, United States - ASW #5 | ecosystem: Environmental > Aquatic > Marine > Intertidal zone | place: USA: California...
GCTCCATGTAATTGAGCGCTTCGAGCAGCAGTTTGCTCCACATTCCCGCCAACAGAAAAATCCCTACGGCGAGCCAACCGCCCGCGACAAAAAACAAACCCGCTACCAGGCCTGAGCGCATAAATCCGTGAACCACCCGGTTCTGAAAAAATGTGTTTTGAGCGCCTGCCGCCTTGAGGCGCTTGATCTCAATGCCCCAAGCTTGAAACACCTGACCAACGGTTGAACGCACAAAGAAATGATAGACGTTTTCACCCCGATAAGCGGTCGCAGGGTCCGCCGGGGTAGCCACATCTTTGTGGTGGCCATAAACATGGGCCGTTTCCAAAGACGCGTTAAACGACATGGCGAGCATCCAACGACCCAGCCACATGGCCAGGCCGTCATTGGTTCTGTGTGTTAGTTCGTGGGCAGTGAGCAAGCCACCCATTGCAACGGCGAAACCGTAGGAAATGCTGGCACCCAGGTAATCCGGCGGGGTTGAAGCTGCTTTGGCGGTCAAGATGTCCCACCCGAATTTGGCTTCGATATGGGCACCGATACTGAATAAGTCGCCCGGGCTAAGCGCCCAGGCAAACACAATGCACATGAAGACAACCGACGGGAACAGGCTGTAGCAGGCCAAGTCGAGCGCATACCTGTGCTCATAAGCCACGGGTTTGGGATCGACTTTTACGCTGAAGGTGTCGCCGCCGATCCACCCTACGGCGGCGGCGACCAGGCCGAACCAATACCATGAGCCGCCCGCAAGAAATCCGATCGAAGCGACCCAAACCAGTATATGTGTTCCGAAATAGCGCAAATACTTGAGCATTCCGGTTACTCCCCCTTTTTCGCCTCCTTCGTCCTCAGTTAGGTCCCGTGCCCGGTCGATGCAAGATTGAGTACCACAATCCCGGCGACCACTAACACGACACCCACTCCCTTTAGAATGTGCGCTTTTTCTTTCAGCATCAACACTCCAATTAATGCGACACCCGCTGTACCACCACCAGCCCAAACCGGATAAACCGTGCTAACCGGCAGATCGACTAAAGCGAGACTGACCAAATAGAATGCCGATCCGAACGCAGCCAATGCGGCAACAGTCGGCACCAATTTTTTAAATCCCTCGCTGGAGCGCAGCATGATGGCTGCCGTTATTTCGGCAACGATAGCTCCACCAACCAATACCCAAGCAAACTGCATCTTGATTGTTCCTTATCAGCACCCAGATCGTTTTTCAGACACCATGTTGACCAAGACGACACCGGCCATAATTAGGCCGATTCCAATGGCCTTAAACACGGTTAGTCCTTCGCCCAACATAACAACGCCAATGATTGCCACACCCGCTGTGCCGCCGCCCGCCCAAATCGGATAGGCGATACTGACCGGCAGTTCTTTCATCACGTGGCTCACCAGATAGAGCGCCAGCGCAAAAGCGGACAAAGCCAAGCCGGTTGGGATCAACAAGGTGAAGCCCTCACTAAACCGCAGACCAATGGCGCCGGCAATCTCGAAAGTGACCGCCAATCCGAGCAACAGCCATGCAGTTGAGCTTGCCGACGAATTTTCGCTTACATTCTCTGACATCGTCTATTTATCATTTCGTCATTTTCGATAATTTCGAAATGATAACATAAAAAACCCGATGAAAAGCGAAATTTCAACGCGAGGTCTTTTGAAGCAGCCGTAAATCGCCTTCAAGAGCGTCTTTGAGGCCTTCACTGGCAAGGCTGTAATACACCAGTTTGCCGTCGCTTTCGGCCAATAACCAATCCTTGTCCCTTAGCATTTTCAACTGGTGTGAGGTGGCTGCGATGCTGAGTTCGAGAAGGGTGGCGAGATCACCCACGCACATTTTCTCGATGCGGCTGAGAACCAGGAGGATCTTCAGTCGCGCAGGGTTCGCGAGCAGTTTGTAAAGATCGGCAAGTTGCGGCAGCGCGCTTTTTTCCTTAGCCAGCAATTTTTGTGCGCGCGCAATTGCTTTAGGGTCGAAACCGCCAGTATGAGAACGGGTTGGGGAGGTCATTTATTCTCCTCGGGCGACAAAGTGTCGACATCATTTTCGACAATATCGAAATGTCTTTGGGCAACCTAGGAAAATCAAATGAGGTCGTAAGGTACGCCCTAATCCAACACATCCGCTATGGCTTGTTCGTAGGCCGGGTCGTTGGCGCGGCCACCGTCCGGGTCCTCCAGTTCCTGGTGAACAATGCGCAGAACATTGTCGAGGAAGCGGTCGCGCCACGCGTCACGCTCGACGGCAATCGCTGTGCTAACTTCATAACCTTCGATATCGGCTTGGCTGAGTGTTCCATTTTCGGCGAGTAGGTGTTCAATGGTATCCAGCCGGTCATGCATCACCGACACTTCGCCGGCCAGTCCCATGACGATGGCGACCGCCTTGTCGACGGCTGGATCATCGAAGAAATAGGGCCGCGCGCCTTTGGCTTTTTTAGGCAATTTGGCTGGTTCGGTCATTCCGCTGCCTCCGGCTTCGTGTCGGTTTTTTGCATGCCGTAGCAGTACCAAACGCCGCCGCCGCCAAAATCTCCGCCCCGGAAGGCATGTGTCCGCCGGGCCTCAGCCTCGGCGAAGGCACTGGGCGCCATCCCCTCGAACACGTTGCTGGCTGGAAAACCGCTTTCCTCGGCGAGGACAATCGGGTCGATTTCGTGGGAGCCGCCCCAGAACGGTTCGTTGTTGTTGCGGGTGTCCCAGTCGAGAATGAAGGCGTCGAACGGTTCCATGTCCCGGTAGGGCGGGGTCTCGCCGTGGATCACCAATCCGCCCGGGGCAAGCAGCCGATTGCATTCCTTCATAATCTTTCGGACCGCGGTGTTAGAGGTTTCGTGCACCAATATGTGAGACACGATCAGGTCGAAATAATTGTCGTCAAATTTGAGGTCCTCAGCATTTTGCTGAGAGAAGTGAACTTTCTTGCCAAGCGATTCCGCGCGGGCGTGGGCGTAGCGCAACATCGGCGCACCGACGTCGATCCCGAAAACTTCGGCCTCAGGATACAAATCCACATAGGGGATGGTGCTGTGCCCGACAGCGCAACCCAAGTCGAGGATACGCTTTGGTTTGAAATCGGGGCGTTCGTTCGCCAGCCATGCGGCGAGGGACGCGCCAATATCATCGTTGAACGGGCCCATCCGCCCCATGGCGTACACATACACCGCCCGGTCGTAAACCGCGCCCGCCGCCACGTCGTCGGCCGTAACTTCGGTGTGGTAAGCGCCCGGCTGGCAATGAATGTCCACCGCCGTGTGGTACTTGGGGATCGAGAGCTCAGGGTCCAGTTCGAGTGTTCCGCCAGCACCGGTAGCGTGTTTTGCAGTTTCAATCAGCGTGTCCAATTGACGTTCAACAGGGGTTTGGCACGCCTTCCACATCATTTCCTGGCTAGTCCGCAGCAAAGTGCTCCACATACGAAAGGTGGGCTCTTGGCTCATTTCCTTACGCACTTCGTGGCGGTTTTCAGGCGCACGATTGTGCTGCTTTTCGAACCGCGGCACCACGTTGCGCTCGAAAGCGATCTTATTGCCGGGCGCAACCTTGTGAGCCAGGTGAAGCTTCAAGGATTTGACGAACTCTTGGCGTGATGCTTCTTCGGCTGTGAATTCAGGCAGAATACCGTGGCGGTATTGGGTGGTTGTATCCGTGTCGGTCATGATTTTCCCTCCCCCCTAGTTTCATTTGACCAAAAGTAAAAGTCACTGATGGTCGATGATCAGCTTCCTCATACCTTCGATCATCCGTTCGGCGGCAGCTGTTATTTTTTCTGTGTCTAATTCAAATCCTCGCACTCGGGACAATTTATTCGCAGCTAAGGCGCCTCGGGTATTTTTGACAAGCTCGAAAGCGGCTCGGTCGACGTGCTCTTCGCGACTGCCTGGCTGGAAATATATCCGCGCGGAACCGTGGGTCATAATCAACTTATTTTGTTCTGGGTTTAAGTGCATGTGACCCGCAGTGCCCCCGAAACAGTCAAGCCGCAGCACTTCTTCGTTATGAACGTACAATGACGCCGCCGGCCCGGCGCCAACACCGGTCACCTCGGCCCAGCCCAGGTACAGAACCGCCCGATCCTGGACTTGGATTTCCTCAAGATCAGACAAGTCACCCCGCAAATACCGGGGCCGCCGTCGAGTATTGAGGTGCCACAACCAAAACACTAGAGCAGCTGGAAGCACCCGGAAAGCAATTTTCTTAATCGCTACGATCAACTTTTGCTTGGATGAATAGCTGGCCGGACCCATCGCCCTAAATCGTTATTTTCAGATCAGTTGCGAACTCGTATTATGCGGGAAATCAAGGGGAACATGCCATGAAATCTAGCGATCGATCACACTTTCCTACCGGGTCACACTTTGGCGCCTATACGGCTGAGGTCGAGGACGGGCAACTGGTAGCGGCAACGCCATTTGAAAAGGACCCTGATCCCGCGCCCATGCTGAAGTCGGTACCGGGTGCCGTGCATCATGAAACCCGTATCACGCAGCCCATGGTCCGCAAGGGCTGGCTGGAGAACGGCCCCCAAAGCACACCGTCCCCGCGCGGGGCCGAGCCATTTGTGCCGGTCTCCTGGGATAAGGCCTTGGATTTGATTGCGGGCGAAGTTGATCGCGTCAAAACCCAGCATGGCGCCAGCAGCATCTACGCGGGTTCCTACGGTTGGGCCAGCGCAGGAATGCTACATTGGGCTGGCAGCACAGCACATCGATTTTTCGCCCTTAACGGCGGTTATACCAAGTCTGTAGATACCTACAGCCAAGCCTGCGTCCAGGTTGTAATTCCTCATATTTTGGGCAAGTTCAGTTTGAATACATGGCCGGTGATCGCCGAGCACGGGCGACTGGTGGTAATGTTCGGCGGCATGGCGCTCAAAAACAGCTATGTGGGTTTTGGCGGCTGCGGCGAACATGTTGTGAAAGACGGTTTGCGCGCGGTGAAAGATGCGGGTGTTGAGTTCGTCAATATCGGACCCGTGCGCGACGATGCAGTTGATTTCCTGGAAGCCGAGTATCTGTGGGCGCGCCCTAACACCGACACAGCGGTTATGATGGGCCTTGCGCACACGCTTGTGGCAGAAGGCCTGCACAACGAGGCTTACCTTGGCAAATACTGCGTTGGGTTCGACAAGTTCCTGCCTTACCTGATGGGCGAAACCGATGGTCAGCCGAAAGACGCCGATTGGGCCGCTGAAATTTGCGGCCTGGAAGCCGAAACCTTACGCGCGCTCGCCCGTCGGATGGCGGCAACGCGGACGCTGATCACCACCAGCCTCTCCGTGCAGCGGCAAGACCATGGCGAGCAGCCCCTGTGGATGGCGGCGACACTCGCTGCTATGTTGGGTCAAATTGGTTTGCCGGGCGGCGGTGTTGGTTATGCTTATGGGGCCGTGAACGGTATAGGTAATCCGGTGCAATCGGTCTTTATCCCGGGCCTACCCGTGCCGGAGAACCCCATTGACGATTTCATCCCGGTCGCCCGCATCTCGGACATGCTGCTTAATCCGGGTCAGACCATCGATTACAACGGCCAGAAGGTCACTTACCCGGATATCAAGCTGGTCTATTGGTGCGGTGGCAATCCGTTTCACCATCACCAGGACCTCAATCGCTTAGTGCAGGCGTGGCAGCGGCCGGAAACCGTGATCGTGCACGAGCCCTGGTGGACCGCAACCGCGCGCCACGCGGACATCGTGCTACCGGCGACTACTGCGGTCGAGCGCAATGACATTGGTGCCGCCTTCGGCGGCGATGATCGCTTTATCATGGCCATGCATCAGGCGATCGAGCCGGTGGGCCAAGCCCGCAACGATCAAAATATTTTTGCAAGCCTCGCCGGGCGTCTAGGCTTCGAGGACGCCTACACCGAGGGCCGCACGGAAATGGAATGGCTGCGACATCTGTATGACGTGGGCCGTCAGCAGGCCGCTCAGAACGAACTGGAAATGCCCGACTTTGACGCGTTTTGGGCGAAGGGATACGTGGAGTTCCCACCCGACCCAGAACCCGAAGGTATGCTTACCCATTTCTATGCTGACCCGGCGGAATATCCGCTGACGACACCTTCGGGAAAAATTGAGATTTTCTCCGAGACCATCGATGGTTTCGGGTACGAGGATTGCCCGGGCCATCCGGTGTGGATGGAACCCTTGGAGCGTCTAGGTACGCCCAAAGCCGAGATCTACCCGCTGCACCTTGTGTCCAATCAGCCGAAGACCCGATTGCACAGCCAATTGGACATCGGCACAGTCAGCCGCAAAACCAAAATTCGCGACCGGGAGCCGATGATGATCAACCCCAAAGATGCGGCGGCGCGCGGCCTGAAAGACGGTGACGTGGTGCGCATATATAACGACCGTGGGGCGTGTTTAGCGGGTGTCGAGGTGACTGACGAAGTGATGCCAAGTGCCATCAAACTTTCAACCGGTGCTTGGTACGACCCGGAGAGACCGGGCGAGATCGGCTCCATGGATAAGCACGGCAACCCCAATATGTTGACCCTCGACAAAGGTACGTCGAGCTTGACGCAAGGCCCGAGCTCTCACACGGCTTTGGTCGAGGTGGAACGTTACGATGGCGAGCTGCCGCCCATCACCGTCCACACCCCACCCGAAATTCTGGACCCGCTGAAGGAGTAGGGGAGTTTAACTCTCCAAATACTTGGGGCTGGTGACGCGGAGTTTGTCTTCGACCGATTGTTTGACGTCGACCAGAACCTGGTCGCTCTGATCGTCGAGTTTGCCACTACGAATTTGCACGGCGAGCTCGCGGGTGAGATCGTCGAGGTTGCCGTCGGTGCGATTAAGCAGTGAACGTAAGCGCCCCAGTTCATCCGCGTCCATTTCTTCGCCAAGCTCTAGTTCGCGCTTGAGGATGGTCAACAAATTCGCCGACACGCGCGCATGGAAGGCCAGCTCGCCTTCGAGGGTCGGGAACAGTTGATCCATCAGATACTCGATCACCGCGTCGAGCAGCTCGGCTTTATCTGGCCTATCTTGGCTCATGGTGCTTTCTCGATCATGTTGAGAAGATCGTATTCCATCTGGCAAACATTGCGCCCGCATGCAGCGTACACCACCGAGCGTCTTGGGGTATTCAAGTGGCTGAAGGCTTGCAGCAAGTTGATCAATCCCCATTTCAGAACGCCGTATACTTCCCACCAAAACACGTCGGCGGGGTCAACCGCGTGCCCGGTACGGGCCTCGTAGGCCGCATATAAATCGTCGCGGGTGCCGAAGCCGCCCACCGGCTTATGGTCGATACCGAACCGCCAGGATTTGATGCACAACCAGCCGAAGTCTTCCATGGGGCTACCCACGTGGGCCAGCTCCCAATCAAGCACAGATCGAATGCCTTCGGGGCCGACGATAAAGTTGCCGTTTCTAAAATCACCATGAACCACCACTTGGCGTTGGGTTTTCGGTAGATTTTGTTCGAGCCATCTGAGGCCCAGCTCAAATGCCGGATGGGCTTCCTGGTAATCATCCAAGCGTTGGCGTTGCATTTCGAGCTCCACCCTTGCGGGCTCTCGATCCTCAAAATCAGGGCCCAAAAACAATACGTCGCTCAGGTCGATCGACTGCAATGTGCCGATGATGTCGCCGCATTGGGCCGCCATTTTAGGCAGCGCGGATTGGGTGCCCGGGTCGCGGAGGATTTTGCGGGGGATGGTTTCGCCGTCGATCCGCTCCATCACGAAACCCGCGCCCAGCCCATCCTGATTTTCGAGCAAGTAATAGGTTTTGGGTACCGGTACGCCTGCATCATAGGCCGCAGCCATAATGCGGTACTGGGCGGAGGGGCTTTCGAAAATGTTGTAGGGCCCGGCGTAAGTTTCCTGACGCAAGATCAGCGGTAGTCGCTCGCCTGACTTGAGAACGGCATCGAAACTCCAAGTGCGGTTAGAGCCGCCACCGACTGCGATGTCGGCATTGTCGATGGTAACCCCGTCGCCCAAATGGCGCGCCGTGACCGCGCGTAGCTTTTCTTCCAAGTCCGCAAGGGTCTCAGCCGTGTTTTCTGAGCTCTCACTCAATGGGGAAAACCTACTGGCTGGTCGTCCACAATCTGATCCAAATACTCGCAAATGCCCCAGCCCGTGCGGCCTTCGGCAGTCCACTCGGTCATGCCCTCGGCGATGCGCGTGTGCAGTGTACCGTCGTCTGTTTTGCGCCGGTTGCGCAGCGGCAGCAGGGTGCGCACTTTGCCATCGGCGGTGAATGTGCCGTCGGTCGTGCGGGCTTCCAGACGCATGGACCGATGGTAAGGATCATCCGAATAGTCGGTCATTACGTCCACGTCGAGCAGCTCTTCATATTTGCCGTCGCGGAACACAACGCCCACCCGCCGGGTGTTTTTGTCCATGTCGGTGATTTTCAAGATCATGAAGCCCATGTCATCGTCAAAACTGCCGATCAGCAACCGGTACCACCAGATGTTTTGCCAGTACCGCGGACCCCACGAGTGATCGCGCCAGCCGAAGCCATTGATCTCGTAAGTCGTGTCGCCCACGGTGATCGTGCCTTGCCCGGACGTGTGCTGGTTGAAGTGGCCGGTCGAGAAATTGCGGCCGTACATGGTTTGTTGGTCGGGCGCGGTCGGCTCACCACCATGCAGGGGCGAGACGCCCGTGTAGCTCATCTTGATCGAGCAATTTGTTGTGGGGTTGTTCAGAAATGCGGCCTTGGGGTCGATCATATCGACGGGATTGTCGAGCACCAGAATTTCGCCCTCGTAAACTTGGGAGAAACGCTTAAATGGTTCGTCCACCTTGAACTTGAGCCCGCCCGCTTCGTGCTTGTCGTTTGCGGTTATCTCGGGCCGCCCGTACATAAAGCCCACCTTGCCGTCGGGCAGAAATAGGCACACGCTCATCTCCGCGTATCCTTCATTTACCCGATTGCCGATGCGGAACCAGCCACCCACTTTTTTCACAGGGTCGAATACGTTGAAGTACATGCTCTCGTTAAAGTTAGATTCAGGTCCCACCGGATGCGGAAACTCGTCTTTTTCTTCCAAGCGAAACTTGGCCATGGCAGTTCTCCCCAAATTTGATAGCCCGAGTATAATGCGTCAATCTTCAGGCTTGAAGTAGTCCGGCTTGCCTGCAATCCACATTTCGCCCCACATCTGACCGCCGCCGTCGATGGTTAGTGTTTCGCCTGTGATGAATTTGCCGGAGGGTGCGGCCAAATACACACACGCTTCGGCGATGTCCCAGGCATCCCCATTGTGCAGCATAGGATTGGAGCGTTTGAACTGTGCCCGCGCCTCAGGGGTATAGTTTTCGAACCCCTCGGTCTCGTGAGTGCCGGGCGCAATGTTGTTCACGCGAATGTTCAAGGGCGCCCATTCGACGGCCACGGTTTTGGACAGGTAAATCACGCCCGCGCGTGCGGCGCAGGAATGTGCCACCCCATATACCCCCCGCCAGATCGCCGACGTCACATTGACAATGTTTCCTGGCTTACCGTCGTCACGCCAGCGCCTGGCGGCGTTTTGCATCATGTACCAGGTGCCGTTGAGGTTGTTGTCGATAACCGCTTTCCAGCCATTGGGGGAAAAGTCGATGGCGTCTTGGGCAAACTGGCCGCCCGCATTGTTGATCAGAACATCGAGGCCGCCGAACCGCTTCCACACAGCTTCCATCAGCGCTTCGACCTGGTCGGGGTCGCGGATGTTCATGGGCACAACCAGAACCTCGGCACCCAAGCGCTCTAAACCTGCCGCTGTACGATTAAGTTTCTCAAGCGTCCGTCCGCAAATGGCCAGCCGCGCACCCAAACGCGCAAACAGCCATGCGGCGGCTTTGCCCATGCCACTACCCGCGCCGGACACCAGCACAACCTGGTCTTTAAACAGGTCCCCCCGATAGGCAGTGGGCATTGCGTCCAGCTGTTCTTCGGTGAAACCGAATTGCTGCTCAGGTTGATCTTCAGTCATGGAATTGATACGCCCCCGCACTTAAATCATAGGGAGGCGAGGGTAACGGCAAGCCTGCCCTTGCGGCAAGGGTGGCGGCGGTGAAAACCCGGATAAAACAATATTGACCCGCTGTTTTTTACGGATTAATCTAATTTACAAGAAAAACATGGAAAACCCTTCGCGGTCGATAATAGCTTCCAAAGAGGCACTGGGCGGGGACGGGGAACGAGGTTGTATTTTATGAAATTTGGCATTCTGGTGAATGAAGGGCCATTCAACCATCAAGCGTCGGATTCCGCTTACCAATTTACCAAGGCGGCACTTGGTAAGGGCCACGAGATTACGCGCGTTTTCTTCTATCACGACGGGGTCAACAACGCGTCCAGCCTGTCCGAGCCGCAAAGCGATGACCGCAACTTGGTCAAATTGTGGTCGGAACTGGGGCAGGAAAACGGTGTCGAATTAATCGTTTGCATTGCAGCCGGTTTGCGCCGCGGCCTCAAGGAAGAAAATCTGGCGCCGGGGTTTGAAATATCCGGCCTCGGTCAATTGGTTGGCGCCGGCATTGATGCCGACCGCCTTGTCGTGTTTGGCGACTGAAGGGAGCACGATCATGGCAGATGAAATACCGGACGAATTTGAAGACGACGAATACGAAGGCGTCGTTAAAAAGTTTATGTTCATCAACCGGAAGGCGCCCTACGGCAGCATATACGGTCACGAAATGCAGGAAACCATGTTGATTTCCGCGGCCTTCGAACAAGATGTTTCGGTGGTATTTATGGACGACGGCGTGTTCCTCATTAAAAAAGGACATGATACCGAGGCCATTAATATCAAGAACTTCTCGCCTACTTACCGGGCACTCGAGGGCTACGACATTGAAAAATTGTATGTCGAAAAGGAATCACTGGATGCGCGCGGGCTGACCGAAGACGACTTGCTGGTGCCGGTCGAGGTACTCGGTGCCGCCGAATTGGGAGACCTAATGGAAACCCAAGATATTATTATCAGCGCCTAGGACGAGAGTTCAAATCATGATCCTTCATACCGTCAATAAATCTCCCTACGAACGCTCCAATCTGGACAGTTGTCTGCGGGTTGCCCGCGACGGCAGCGGTATTTTGCTCTTGGAAGATGGCGTCATCGCGGCCTTGGCCACAGGCACTTCCGCCGAGGCTCTAAAATCCGCGCAGTCGGGAAAGTCGGTCTACGTACTGGGCCCTGATCTGAACGCGCGCGGCTTGGGGGACAGTGATCTGGTCGATGGCGTGAAGGTTATCGACTATGATGGCTTCGTCGATTTGGTTGCCGAGTACGATACCGTACAGTCCTGGTTGTAATAAATGCGATTGCCGCGTTTGTTACCAATCAAGGCTAATTTTCCCATCGCCTGGGGGCAAAACTTCGACTCACCTATTTGTGATACCAATATTGTGAGTAAGGCTTCTAATTTACGGTTATATCCTGTAATATACCCGAAATGAGGGGGAACTCACTGGAGGAAGCGGCCATGACCACAGACCTGAACAATGCGAAGACCATGACCATTATTGTCACCAAAGGCACGCTGGATTGGGCTTATCCGCCCTTTATTCTGGCGACAACGGCTGCGGCAATGGATGTGAAAGTAAACATGTTTTTCACCTTCTATGGTCTTCAATTGCTCAAGAAGGACCTGGATCATTTGCAGATCACCACGCTCGGCAATCCGGGCATGGAAATGCCAATGATGGGTATGCACATGAAAATGCCAAATCTGGTCTCCGCCATTCCGGGCGTGGATGCTATGGCGTCAGGCATGATGAAAAGTCTGATCAAAAAGAAGGGCATCGCATCGGTCCCCGAACTGCGGGAGGCAGCGATTGAATCTGACGTGAACTTGGTCGGCTGTCAGATGACCATGGACATGTTCGAGTGGGGCAAAGACGACCTGATGGATGGCATCGAAGTGGGCGGTGCGGCTACTTACATGGCCGATGCACTTGAATCTGATATCAATCTGTTTATCTAAAAGCCAACAGCCAACTCGATAAGGGGACAGGAATGAG
>Ga0315336_1006460_pt1 | contig 11978 bp, 5 predicted proteins | sample ASW5metaG_FD_204512 | JGI IMG/M metagenome (GOLD analysis project Ga0315336, IMG submission 204512) | Ammonia-oxidizing marine archaeal communities from Monterey Bay, California, United States - ASW #5 | ecosystem: Environmental > Aquatic > Marine > Intertidal zone | place: USA: California...
AGTTCCCGTTGTTGCGGTAGAGCCGCGCGTTGTCGCCGCCGTACACCGTCGAGAAATACAGGTCCAGATCGCCGTCATTGTCGTAGTCCGCCAGCGAGGGTGATGCGTATGACTCCTGCCAGTCGCCCCCGTCCAGCACCCACCGTTCGGTGAAGTGGTAGGTTGGCTCGCCGTCGTTCTCGTAAAACCGGGCCCGGTCCTGATACCAGACCGGGTGGCTGAAGTTCCCGACGAACAGGTCGATATGGCCGTCGTTGTTCATGTCACCCCACGAAGAACCGATCGTGTGGCCGTACCAGCCGTCCTGGTTCACGCCATCCACGCCGTAGGTTCCGGCAACATCGGTGAAGCCGCCGCTCCCATTGTTACGCCAGAGAAGATTACGTTGAAGTCGATAGTTCGATGCGTAAACATCCACGTCACCGTCTTCATCGAAGTCGCACACGGTTATACCCCGGGCTCGAAAGATGCTCGATTGGACCCAGTCGAGGGTAAAGGATGTTCCGCCCTGGTTGCCGTAGATGGCGTCCGGATACGACACGTCAGGCCACACCTCGTAGCCGCCGACATAGACGTCCAGAAAGGAATCCCCATCGAAATCCGCCCACGCCGCGCCGCGGTTATCGATACCGGGATTCGAAGGGATGCTGATTTGCGAAAAGCTTCCGCCTCCGTTCAGGTTGCGCATGACCCGGTTATTACCGAGGATGAAAATGTCCACGAAGCCGTCGTTGTCCATGTCCCCCAGGACGCCCCACCCGTGGCCGGCCAGGGAAGTAAAGCTGGTGCCGTTGTTGTTTCGCCACAGAGTACCGCCGGTATAGATATCGGCATACCCGTCGTTGTTGAAATCGCACCACGCAGAATTCCCGCCTCCCAGCCCGGGTATCACTTGACTGGTGCGGTCGGTGAACCCTCCCAGGGCAAGGGTTGGCAGGCAAATAACCAGGGCACTAAGATGTCGTGAGGTCACAATTTCAAGGAATGTAGACTTTTCCACGATAGACCCGGGTGGGATCCGCGGCTCCGCCGGTATCGATGCACTCGACTCCCCCGCCGGTTCCGGCGGGAGCTCCGTCGGCCGCCGACCAGGCGCCGGCGCCGGACATTCCGTCGATGAATTCGAGTACATATCCCCGGTTCACGGAAGTGTCCCGCAGAATCACGACTACGTCGGATGCGTTTCGCGAGATCGAATCGATGCCGAAGAACGAGTTGGCGTTCATGGGATCGGTGCCGGCGATGTGCTCTTTGAAGTTGGACAGTCCGTCGAGATCGGAATCGACGTTCGCCTCCGCAATGGTCGCATCGCCGAAGTGAATGGTTTCGAAGTCGTTGGGCAGGCCGTCCAGGTCGTAGTCCAGCGTCTCGTTCTCCCCGATCACCGAGTCGTTCCAGGTGTTTCCGTTCACGAGATCCGTGTTCAGATCGTAGGGCGGGGTGCCGCCCCCGGTCGAGGTTGCACTCAGGGGGCCCGCAAAGTACTGGTCCCCGGCCTGTGGATCCGCATCCTCGTATATGATGCAGTAGATGAACCCTGCCTGGTATACGCCGGAAAAGTAGTTGAGCCCGAAGAATGCCCAGTTTTCGAATTGCCCACCGCTATTTTGAACGGTATCGGTGGCGAGCACCACATCGTTGCCGCCGGGAACGCCACCGGGCAGAATGGGGTCGCGCTGCGCATCGGGAGAATAGATCAACTGCACCCGGGTCTCATCGCCGACCTGTGGCAGGATCGGAACTCCATGTTCATCGATAAAGCCGAACGATCCGTACCACGTAAGATCCATGACGGCGGCATCGGCGACGGTGCGATTCCAGGGATTCCCGTCCACAAGGTTGCTGTTCATTTCGTACTCATCGGGATTGGATGCGTTGCCGATGGCGGTGGCCTGCAGGGGGCCCGCATAGTACCGGTCTCCGGCTCCGGGAGTCTCGTCCTCGTAAACCACGCCGTAAATATATCCGGACAGGAAGTTGTTCGAAATGTGAAGGGGCCCGAAGAAACAGTATTCTTCACGGAAGCCGCCGCTGTTCTGAACAAATGAACTATGGAGTGGAGTGTCATTACCGGCAGGCGTACCGCCGGTATGAATCTGGTCCGGCACCGCATCGGGAGTGTGGAACAGCTGGATCAGGGTCCGGTCGCCGCCGTTGGGCAGGATCGGGCTTCCCTGATCATCTACAAATCCGATGGAAGCGAGCCAGTTGATATGCATCTGCGGGGAAACAATAGACCCGTTCCAGGCATCCCCCAGCACGAAATCGACGTTCATATCATAAAAAGTAGCGACTTGAGATCCGGATGGTGTCTCCACCGTGGCCTGCAGCGGGCCGGCGTAGAATTGAGCACCCGCCTGCGGATCGGTGCTCTCGTAGGCCACCCCATAAATGAATCCCGGGAAATAGGGCCCATCGTACCTGATCCAATTGAACAGACCGTAGTCCTCCCACAGCCCGCCGTTGTTTCGAACGATCCCGGTGTCGATGACCACATCATCATCGGCCATCACCGCGCCGGGCAGAATCGCGTCTGCGACCCCGTCCGGAGAGTAGATCAATTGCACCAGGGCCTCGTCGCCAATATTCGGAAGTATCGGATTCCCCTGGTCATCGATAAACCCGGCGCCTCCCCTCCAATCCACAAGCATGAACGGCTGATCCACAACGGTCCCGCTCCAGGTGTTCCCGTTCACCAGGTCGGTGTTGAAGTCATAATCAATTCGCTGGGGAGAACTCCGCGTACTCTGCACCGTTGCCACCATCGGTCCGACATACAAATCGTCATTGCCTCGCGGAGTTGGCGAGTCGTAGATGACTCCGTAGATGAATCCGGACTGAAAAAGTCCCTCGTAATCGTAGAACCCGAAGAAAGCATAATCTTCGAACTGCCCGCCATTGTTGCGAACGAGTCTCGCGTCGATCACCACGTCGTCATTGTCGGGGATGCCGTTCGGCAGGAGGGCATCGGCCACTCCGTCCGGCGAGTAAATGAGCTGCACCAGCGCCTCGTTTCCCACGCTCGAAAGAATCGGATTTCCCTGGCTATTGAGAAACCCCCACGAGGCGAACCAATTGACACTAAGATACGGGTCCGGGGTCAGCACCGTCCCGTTCCAGGTGTTGCCCGATTCCGGGCCTACGTTCATGTCTAACAAACCGGTGAGCAGCGCAGCATCTCCCGCAGGCATACCCGGCCCCCGGTAGTAACGGTCTCCTCCGACCGGGGAGTCCGAGGAAAAGATCACCGCGTACAAGGTTCCATCCTGAAACGGCTCCTGGTACTGCTGTTGAAACACGCCGAAATCCTCTAAAACTCCTCCGTTGTTCCTTACGACAACGCTATCGAGGACAATATCGTCGTTGTCGGCCGCGCCCCCGGGAAGGATCGAGTTATCGATCTGGTTGTCCGGCGCCAGGTAGAGCTGGGCGAGAACCTCATCGCCCATTGCCGGTAAGATTCCTTCTCCCAGCGACGGAAAGAAGACGCCTGTCGATGCGCCCCAGGAGAGATCAAACTCCGGCGGTATCTGGAACTGGTCGATCGTCTGGTCCACCGCAACATTCTGGACGATCTGCGTCGTTCCGTCCGGCCAGAAAATATCGAGAGTCACCGGCGCAGTCCTGGAACCCAATCCAAAATGCAGTGTCAGCTCGTTCTGGTTCCCTTCCCCGGTGCCGGCTTCCACCTGTCGGGTCAGAATGGTGCCGCCGCCGAGATCGATTCGCACCTGGGCCCCGATCGCGGAGCGGTTCACGCTGGTGCCGTTGCCCTCGAGGCGGATCCGGAGCCAGTGATTGCCGTTGCCGTTGTTTTCGTAGAGCCGTCCGGCGGTTATGAGATCGAGGAATCCGTCATTGTTATAGTCTCCCCAGGCCGACTGGTAGGTCGGCGGCATCCCGGCCAGGCCCTCGGCCGAGGTTACGTTGGAGAAGCTCCAGTTCCCGTTGTTGCGGTAGAGCCGCGCGTTGTCGCCGCCGTACACCGTCGAGAAATACAGGTCCAGATCGCCGTCATTGTCGTAGTCCGCCAGCGAGGGTGATGCGTACGACTCCTGCCAGTCGCCACCGTCCAGCACCCAGGTCTCGGAGAAATGCCAGTTCCCGGCTGGACCCAGGTTCCGGTGAAACCGCGCCCGGTCCTGCCATGAGTCCGGATGGCTGAAGTTGCCGGTGAACAGGTCGATGTGGCCGTCATTGTCCATATCGCCCCAGCAGGAGCCGATGGTATGGCCCTTGGACCAGCGCCAGCCGTCGTCGATCCCGCCAATCCCGCGCGCGGCACCCACGTCCGTGAAATTCGCGTTGCCATCGTTCAACCACAGGTAGTTCTGTTCGAGCCGATAGTTAGACACGTGGACATCGAGGTCGCCGTCCTCGTCGAAGTCGCAGGCGGTGACGCCCCGCCCGGGAAAGGTCGCTGGATCGTATCCCCCGGGTTGGGGTACCGGCGTCTCGATCCACGGTCGCGTCCAAGTGTTGTTTCCCTGGTTGATATAGACGGAGTCCGGCTCATACCCGTTGGCCTCGTAGGCACCCAAATACATGTCGAGATACCCGTCACCGTTGAAATCCCCCCACACCGCGCCGCGGTTGTCATTGCCCGCGGGCGCCGGCAGGGTGACCACCTGGCCGATCCCTACCCCGTCGATCAGGCGCACTTCCGTAGTACTGCCGTCGAACCGGAACGCGTCCTGGTCGCCGTCGTTGTCGCAATCACCCCAGACCGCCCAGCCGACACCGAAGCCGGCAGAGGTAAAACTCGTGCCCCCGTTGTTCTTGAGCACTCCGCCTGTCAGCGAGATGTCGGCAAACCCGTCACCGTTGTAGTCACACCAGGCGGCATTGCCGCCGCCCATCCCGGGTGCCACCTGGCTGGTGCGGTCCGTAAAGCCCCCCAGGGCGAGAGTGGGCAGGCAAAGCACTCCAACAAGAAGACGGAGAGTTGCCGATACATTTTGAACGATCATTCAGGAGTCCCCAAAAAAGTGCTTTCATTCATATCCCGTCCACCCTAACCGTAGCCACACACCCGGTCAATGTCAACACCCGGAGGCCCTGGTTTATGCCGGTTTTGCTAAGAATTTACTCTCGATTGGGCTCACGGCAAGAAACCGGATAAGAATTTTCATCAAAAACGCGAATCAACACCGTGAGCAATCGATCTGGTCACGTCATCGTCGGTTCTGACGGCTGATAGATTACAGGCTCTATTGCTTTCTCTTCCGGCCTCTCTCCACGCGCAGCGCCCGGGAATTTCAGGCACTACCTTGCGTTTCAATGAGGGTAGGATCGAGGGCTCGGAATAGATCTTTGCAAACTCCGTTCCTGAATCTACCGTTCCGCGAGTACGCGAAAACGAATTGCCTCTACGATGAACATTGCACTGGTGGGCCCACGAGGCTCGGGGAAAACGCGCATCTCGTCGCATCTCGGCCTTCTTCTCAAACGGCCGATACTCAGCCTGGACGCGATGATTTCGTATGAGGAAGGCAAGACCATTTCAGACCTGATCGCGGAACGCGACGGTGACTGGCGGTACTTCCGGGATATCGAATATCGGGTTCTGGCGAAGGCCGCCGCGATGGAGGATGTCATTATCGATTGCGGCGGCGGCATAGTTGTGGATCTGGATGAGCAGGGGGAAGAGGTGTTCAGTGATCGAAAGGCGGTGGTGTTGCGGGAACGAGCGTTGGTATTTTTCCTGAACCCGCCATTCAAATCGGTCGAATCGCTGATTACCGGTACCGGAAATCGCCCGTCCCTGAGCAGCAAGATGAGCGCCGAAGAAATCTATGAGCGCCGATTGCCGATGTACCGGCAAATCGCGAATCACGAAATCAACGTTACCAAGGGCCGGCGGAAGAAAGCGGCGAAAGAAATCTGCGAGATTGTCTCAGCGCAAAAGTGATTTGAGCATCAATCGTGGCACGGCGGCTCCGCCCCGTGTCGCAGAGCCCAACCGGAATCCCAGACTGTACCAAACGTGGCACGGCGGCTCCGCCCCGTGTCGGAACAAGAGAAGTAAATTCCAAGCCGGAACGATTCACCGCTTGGTGAGGCGTGAAGTAAATTCGAATCCGCATCAAACTTCCGTACTACGGTTTTCCGAAATCGTTCCTGGCCGCGGCTTCGTTGCTTCGTTGCTTCGTTGCTTCGTGTATTTCGTGGTTATCCGGCTACGGCCAGGACGGGAGCCGGCTCTGCATGTTCTTGCACTGCAGACACGGGGCGGAGCCGCCGTGCCACGGCCGGGGTACTGCCTGGGGTTTCTGGTTGGGCTCCGCTACACGGGTCACATACCCGTGCCACGGCCGGGGTACCGCCTGGGGTTTCTGGTTGGGCTCCGCTACACGGGTCACATACCCGTGCTACGGGAAGACCTGGGCTATGTTACTCGGCGGCTTTCTTTTCTTCGAGCACGCTGCCTACGTTTAGAAAGGGCATGGCGCCGCCGCCGACGAATTTGGGCATGATGCCATCCCACTGTTCGACGGTCCGAAGCTGAATCAGTTCGGGACTGTCCTTGAGAACCAGCGCTTCCCGCTGGATTGCATCGGCGCGGGCAATCGATTCCGCTTCAATCTGGAACGCGGCGGCCTCCGCCTCCAGTTTGCGCTGGTCCGCGTTGGCCTCGGCGACGGTAATGATTCTCTTCTTCTCGTTCTCCGCCTGCAGCGCCTGCTGCTCGGCCCGTACCTTCATCTCGATCGCCTTGTTGAATTCCTCGGAAAAATTAAAGTCGGTGATGGCCACGTTGGCGACCTTGATCGCACCGACGAGGTCTTTCTCCTGCAAGGTCGTGTCGATAAAGGCGATGATCGCGTCCTGGATCTGAATTTTTACGTCGGACCGCTTGGTGACGAGTGCCTCGGCCGTGTATTGTGCGGTCACCGCCTTAACAGATTCCTGGATTGCCGGCCCCACGAGGCCACGCGCGATCTTCTCCCCCGTACCCACCCGCTGGAAAGTCATCGGCGCGATCTCTCCCACGATGGAGTACTGAACCGTGATATCGGTGGTTACGATCTGCAGGTCTTTCGACGCTGCCGCCGAGCTGGAATCGGCGCTTTGCAGTCGAATGTCTACGGCCGTAACTTTGTCCAGAAACGGCTTAATAACATGAAAACCTTCTTCAAGGTGCTGTTCCTGCACCGCGCCCAGTGTGCGCACAACACCCACATTCCCGCTATCCACGATGACGAAGGATTTCGAAAGCAGGGCCCCGAGCAATGCCAGGACCACGACTACGACGATCAACACTCCCGGAATCGTGGATTTCAAATCAATATCTCTAGCGTTCATTGTATTTTCCCTTTCTCAAGTTGAGAATTCATTGTCCTTCAGCGATATGTGTCGGTCGATTTCATGCATCGTATCGAACTTTTTCATTCCTGCGATTGCAATCGGCGTAAAAGAATGGAATCGATGGAAAGATCCGCGGTTCGGGCATAAACGAATTCGATTCTCACCGGCAAATTCCGGGTCACGTTCAAGACCCAGGTTACCTGTCCCGCCTCGGTGATCTTCAGCGGGATGGCGGAAACCCCTTCCGACCCGGCGCGAAGCCTGCCCAGCGGTAACCCCCGGATGGCGTCGGAACGGATATCCATGATCAGCTCGTATTGCCCGGGAGCCAACGGCAGATTCGGCCCGTAAAGGATCGCCTGGTCCGGCTCGTGTGACCGCCGGAAAAAGACCCGCCCCGAATCGGGCATGCTATATCCGGCATGGAAGAGATCCGCGGGAGAAATGGATAATGTTTCACCCGGCGCGAGATCCGGGGGGGCACCAGCTCCCAGGTAGGCCAGGTCCACATCGAGGTCACCATCCTCGATCTCCAGCTCCAGCCTCATGACTCCGAATCCATCATTGATCTTCGCGGGAACATCCAGCCAGGTCCAACGCGGCGCCTTCACGTCGCACCGCGCGACCTCGCGGGGAATGCCGTCCTGCTCGGTACCCACCAGCAGCGTACCTTCCCCCCGAACCCGGATCGACCAGTACAGATCGCGGTCCGCCGCGTACTTCCAGGCACTGGTTCGAATAATCTGGGCGGCTGAGGAAAGCCTGGCAAACGTATCCACCCTTCGTTGATCGTCATGAACAATCATGGCCTTGTCAGATACGAAACGGGTCAAATCCATCATCCGGTCCGTCGAAATGCCGTACAGCGCATCATCCCTGGGAGCGGAGTTTGTTCCATAGGCGTCCGCCGGCTGAATGCGGAACGACCATATCGAACCATCCTGCGCCAACAACTCCAGCGCAGGGTGCCGAAGAAACCGGTCGATCGTGACCCGGACAGGAAAGGGACTGACCTTTTCGGGAAAGGCATCCTCGTGAACAATCACGTGGGTAACCCCGCTTTCCCGAAGCCCGGCGATCTGGGACTCGGTCAGCTGCCCCTGGTTCATGCTTTCGTATCTTCGAGCAACGTTTTCGACGTACTCAGTCGTCACCACCGGGCTGTACCCGTTCACCATTCGGAGGCGATAAAGCGAAGCATAATATTCGTAGAGGGATGACCAGTCCGAATCCCCCGTCCAGATTGGAATCGCCAGGGCACGTGGCTCAACCTCCATTGCCGCCGCATCGTCGATCACGGAGCGATAGGCAAACTGTTCCCGGTCCAGCACGCACACCGTCGCACGTACCTGGGATCCAAAATCGAACAGCATCAGCGCCCCGACCCCCGCAATCAGGTAGTTAATCCAGGACTGGAAATTGGATGTTTTCCCCAGGGTATCGAACGCCAGGACAGAGGCGAGCGCCAACAGGGTCGGCATGAGGCAGAAAACTCGCACCGGTTGGCGAATATATGAATAGGGCTGAATGATAGTGCGTGCGATTCGGTAAACGATTCCTTCGAACGGCCCCTTGAAGGCAATGGCAAGAAGAACAATGACTGCAATCCAGCAGACGACAAAAATGTACATTACCAGCCGGTACCGGGATTGCATCCGGTCCTGCAACGAGTCGATCATCTTGATGCCCATCAACTGGCAAAGGAACGCTACAAAAAGAAAGATCCCGATCGTCGCGCCGATGTAGATATGCCAATTGTTCGTGGTACCCGCTGCACCGCCGAACAGCCCCGAGAGATCGGGCGTGTTGATATTCACTTCGTCCACGGTGCGGCCCTCGCCCATAATGGAACCCTTGATATAGGGTTGAAGCAGCGCACGGTACCCGAACGCACCGGCAAGAAAAACCAGCACCGGAGAGAGGGAAACCGTCCATTGGCGAATTTTTCTCCCGAACCTGTGAAACGGTGATTCATCCGCGGCGGCGGAAATAACACAGAACACGGGAATCGAAAGCACCGAAAAGAAGAACACCTGGGCGTCGCCGAAACATGCCAGCAGGAGACCCGCGCCCGCAACAACGCCTCCCCTCCACCTTCGACTTCGAACCGCTATGTCCAACCCGAGAAAGATGAGCGGTATGTACATCATCGCATACCCGCCGGGACTTCCTCCCAGTTGCGCGACCCACCGGTACGGGAACGTGATGGCGAGCAGCGATCCAAACACGACGGCAAAGTGATTCCGTGTGAATCGGCGCAACAGAAGTGCGGTAAAAAGAAATGTCAGCCATATGCACACGAAACCGGCAAAATTCATTCCGAAGGCGGTGCCGGCCACCAGAGAGCCGAAGGAAAACAGCAGCGATATCGGGAAAAAATAGGCGGTGGGGAAAAAGCGGTCCCCATCGTCGCCGACGTTGAATTCGTAGAGATTGTAAAACCACGGAGTGTTCCCGGCCAACATGTCCCCGAACAACCAGTAGTGGTAGTAGAGCTGCAGCTGATCTCCCTTGATCATGGACCGGGCGCCGTACAATTCATCGTTGGTGGAAGAGGAAGGGATTCCATCCGTTACGTACATGGGAAGAGGCCAGGTGAAAATCATCCAGACCACAACCGCGGACGCGAGGGAGACCAGGAGAAGTTTCATCCCCTTAAAAGTTGATCGAGTGGAGAATCGCGGATTCATCTACATCTCAGTGCGATCTGCTTTCGCACCACTTCCCGAAGAGGTCGTCGCCGGCCGATCGTACGAGGCTCCGGCACCGCGCGTGAAATCAATTTCCGCAACGACTGCACCGGGTGCGCTTCGTCCAGTTGCGCATCCAATGCCTGGCAATAGGTTCCAACCTTTGATTCCTCCCCTCGAACCGGGAGTGGATCGGTACCCGCAAGAACGGGGATCCCCTTCGCGCGCGCGGCACGGAACTGCGAAGGTTCCTTCCACCCGGCAGGGCGAAAACTCGTGTCGGCCAGGAGCGCACCGTGCGGGTCGGATTGCGAGATCCAGTCAGACACGGCCTTTCCGCGTCCTCCCATCCACTTTCCCGGCGCCCATGGCAGGATGGGAATCGCACCCGATGCCTGAACTGCAGGTATCATCTGTTCCAGCTTCCCCCCGCTGCGAATATCTGTATCCACGGTCAATGCAAGCACCTCGAGCCGGCCGGCTGACACCAACTGGCGCCCAGCCACAATCAATACCCGAAAATTCTCTCCATCGCAAAGCCAGAGACCCTCCGTGTCCCCCGTGCGTTCGATGTGAAAGGATTTCGCCAACCGGATCTTATCCTCTGACAGATTCTTAAAGAATCTACAATCTTCGCGCTCCGCCAGGCAGAACACGAATACCTCCCGGTCCGCCTGGAGCCCGGCCCCTGCTGCGGCACTGCGCAGGTTTTCGCGACCCGCCTTCAGCAGAACTTCCAGATCGTATTCAGGATAGATATGAACATGCGTGTCGACGAGGATCACGAGGGTTCTGCCTTGCTCGATGTATTACCCAGTACACTCCCGATCGGCTCGCCTCGATGGACGGCAGCCAGGACATCGGCCGCAATCCGGGCATCCGACTGCAACTCCGGGATCCGGGAACGAAGCACCTCGCGGATCTGCTCCCGATCCCGCCACCCGGCAAGCAAATGACGGGAAAGGTCATCTGGCGTGAACCGGTCGAATCCGATGCACTGGTCCCGAAGGCCGAGGCTGTTGTAAAAAAACTCGACCTTGGGTTGATACGCCAGCCCGAGCACCGGCGTGCCGGCCGATGCGCCCAGGATGGATGCATGCAGCCGCATTGCGAACAGGAGGCTGCACGCGCCCATGACGCCCTTCAACTCGTAATGATTATAGTCGATGTTCCCGATCCATGCGCCGGCGACCGATGAATCAAGGCAGCCCAGCAGTTCCCGGGTAATCGAAACATCGTGATGCTGGGTTGCGACAAGCAGGACCTGGGCTCCGGTCTCCCCGGCGACAAAATTCAGAGACTTTGAAAAAGTATCGAGAAATTGTTCCTTGCCGATCGGTTCCCGGCGGGGCCTGGCCCAGGTGTCGAGGTACCGATTCACATTCACGGCAAGGATGGGCCGCGCGGGATCCAGGCCGGACATCTTTATGATCTCCAGGGCGCGATTCGACTCGACGGGTTGAACGTTTACCGCGGCATCCGCGGCCAGCACAATATTCGGGTTCCGGACACCGACATCGCGGAAGATGCTGATGGATTCTTCGTCCCGCACGGTAATGAAATCCATCAATTCGGCCACCTCACGGAGCATTCTTCGACCCGCCTCGGTGTCCACGGGCCCCGCCCCGACGTTAAAACAAGCCATGCGCTTGCCCTTCCGGCGCGCGCGAGGCAGGAGAACCGCAAGGGTGGACAGGAAATTGAACAGCGGATTATAGAGCGAGCGATCGAACAGGATGGCATCGAAAATCAAGGTGTAGTCCGTGCGCAGAATGGATTGATACGTGGGAAGCCCGAGCATCTTCACCGAAAGATTCCATGGCATCATTCCCACCGGACGGGTTCGATTCCGGTAGGTCCTGCTCACGAACGCCTTGTTGATCGTGGGAATCTCGTACAACAGGCGCTCGCCGCAGGCTTCGTCGACGGGATCCATGATCCCCGACATCAGGGCCGCGTCACCCGCGTTTCGCCCCGATG
>Ga0315336_1006461_pt1 | contig 11978 bp, 12 predicted proteins | sample ASW5metaG_FD_204512 | JGI IMG/M metagenome (GOLD analysis project Ga0315336, IMG submission 204512) | Ammonia-oxidizing marine archaeal communities from Monterey Bay, California, United States - ASW #5 | ecosystem: Environmental > Aquatic > Marine > Intertidal zone | place: USA: California...
ATCATGATGACCATCACATTATGGGTCATGCGCGTTGCTCCGGTGGCACTGGGATGTCTGATCGCTTCCGTCGTTGCTACCCTGGGTGTTGATGCATTGCGCTCCCTGGGATGGTATTGCGTAACCGTCCTGGCCGGGATCGCGGTGCATGTGTGTGTGTTATTGGCGCTGGTCGCGAGTCTTGGACGGTTATCGCCGCGCGCCTTCCTTGCGGGCATCGGGGAAGCATGGTTGATTGCATTTTCAACCACCTCGTCGGCGGCGACGCTACCAGTGACCCTGAAGTGCGTGGTCGAGAAACTCAAAGTGTCCGATAAAGTTGCAAATTTCAGTCTGCCCGTTGGGGCCACTATGAACATGGATGGCACAGCATTGTATGAGGGCGTTGCTGTCATCTTCATGATCCAATTGTATGGCGGTTTGGATGATGTCCCCATCATGCTGACGGCGGCTAAAACGTTCGTCATATTTATTACGGCTGTTCTGGCATCGGTCGGTGCCGCGGCGGTTCCCAGCGCAGGACTTATTACGATGGCAATTGTGGCAAGTGCAGTTGGACTTCCATTGTACTATATTTTCTTCATTTATGCCGTTGATCACCTGCTGGATATGTTCCGCACGTCAACGAACGTCATGGGCGATGCAGCCGGAGCGGTTATAGTTGGACGGTTGGAGAAGGAGAGGTTAGGGGAGTAGGTGGAAGAAAGTGTGACGTCTTCTTCACAATCCTTGTCAAAATCATTGACGCTCCCATCTTTGTCCTGATCGTCGTCGAGCCCATATTCTGTCCTCACCTTTTGCCGACCGTCGACGATGATCGAGACAAAGATCGCGCCAAGGATTCAGGAAATCAGAATCCGCGAGAAAAAAAGCGTCTGTTAGCTAACTAAGGTGAGAGCAAGCCTACACACGACTAGATCCCATTCTCCGCATCAACCCTATAGTCCACCATTCGCGTTTCGTCGAAAATGAAATACCCCTTAAACGGTCTGCCTGCGAGCACGAAAGGTAGCCAATAAGCATCATCTTCCCACATTCTGTTGTACGGAATCTGGTCTACTGGAATCCAATGGGGAATCGCTTCTTCCGTCTCGGATGGCATTCCTTCGAAGTCGGATGCGTTGAAAACGGTGATGTGAATTGAAAGGCCACTGCGAAATTGAAAATGAAGTTGCCCACATTCGTGAACATTGAGCGCCTTGATACCCAGCTCCTCCCGTGTTTCTCGGATCGCACAGGCCATTGCTGATTCACCTTTCTCAAGGCGACCTCCGGGGCCGTTGATGTTGCCGGCGCCAAGACCCCGCTTTTTATGAATTAGCAGCATCTTGCCGTTTCGTACGACGAACAACAGGGTCGCGCGCTGTTCCGGTTGCCATACTTGCCAGTCGATCTGCGATATTGTCGAAAGTGATGCAGTTTTCATCGGTCTTTTACAGCGAACAGGAGGGTATTCTTGACGCTGCCTACCCTATCCCGTAACTTTAGCCGGCTGCTCCGGAATGGGCAATGGAGTTAATTGTAATTAGTATTTTCTGAGACACGACACTAGATTTTCGATATGCAATCAGCGACTGGAAAAATCTGGATGGACGGTGAGTTCGTCGACTACGAGAACGCGACGATTCATGTGCTAAGCCATGTTGTGCACTACGGTTCCGGAGTTTTTGAGGGCATCCGATGCTATGAGACCAGAGAAGGGCCGGCCGTATTCCGGCTCAAGGAGCACCTTAAGCGTCTCTATGACTCCAGCAAGGTGTATCGGATGGAGATTCCTTACAGCATGGAGGAGATGAGTGACGTCATACTCGAAACAGTCAAGATCAACGATCTCAAGTCGTGTTACATCCGACCACTCTTTTATAGGGGTCTTGGTGAGCTCGGGGTAAGTCCACTGCCTTGTCCGGTCAAGTGCATGGTGGCAGTGTGGCCCTGGGGAACGTATCTCGGTGACGATGCCCTCCAAGACGGGGTTTCCGTGCGTGTATCGTCGTGGAACCGGCCCGCCCCCAATACCTTTCCCTCCATGGCCAAAGCTTCAGGCAATTACCTGAATTCACAACTGATGAAAATCGAGGCTTTGGAGAGCGGATATGATGAAGCGATAGCGCTCGATCACTACGGGTACGTCTCGGAAGGTTCAGGTGAGAATATTTTTATCGTTCGAAACGGGGTCATCTATACACCACCCTCGAGTTCATCGATCTTGCCCGGAATCACACGTCACTGTGTATTTACGCTCGCGCGGGAATTTGACATTCGTATTCATCAACATGTGATACCCCGCGAAGCGCTGTACATCTCCGACGAAGTTTTCTTTTCGGGAACTGCGGCGGAAATTACCCCCGTGACAAAAATTGACAACATTGTCATCGGGCAGGGTTCCCTCGGTCCGATAACGGAACGTATCCAGAGCGAGTTCTTCAAAATCGTCAGAGGAGATACTCCGGATCGTCATGACTGGTTCACGTTCGTGAAGTAGGCATTGACTCTTGCCTGTAGCGTCGGGCAAGTCGATCCGGAGACTCGCCGAGGCAATAACCTGCCAACACGCGCAGATTGATCAGTGTCGTACGAAGAAGGCCAAGGCGTTCCCAGCGACGGCCTGATGTGCGGACTGCGGCGGACGCTGTCACAATCTTTCCCCGACGTCCCATCCGACGCGCAAACTCGAAATCTTCCATGAGCGGCAGATTGCCGAAACCGCCGGCTTCACTGAATTGGTCATGGCGCACAAAAAGGGCCTGGTCTCCATAGGGCATGCCTGCGAACTTTGAACGCCATGTTGCAAGACGGGATATCAAAGTTAGTCCCGAGATCTTTCCTGCGATTTTCAGTGAGAACGCGCCGATTGCAGTTTCGGGACGCCGGAGCACTTCGAGGATGTGTTGATCGAAATCGAGGGGAAGCTCGGTATCCGCGTGCAGAAAGAGCAGCACTTCTCCCTTTGCGATGCGTGCGCCCGTGTTCATTTGCAGTCCTCGCCCCGCGAGCGTCCGCTGCACGATCGCTCCCTTGTGAGCGGCAACTTCGCGTGTGCCGTCAGTGCTGCCGCCGTCGACAACGATGACTTCATGCGCCTTTGATTGCGTGGAATCGATGACAGAACCGATAGTCTCCGACTCGTTCAACGCGGGAATGATGACCGAGATCCTTTTTCCATTTTCTAACGAAGGCGGTTGCATGGCTTCCCACACCGGTAGATCCTCCGGGGTGTCGATGTCCGAGAGCGGGGGCAGCCAAGCGATTTCCACGCCCGCTTTTTCCGTTGCTGCCAGGGTTTGACGCAACACCGTCTCCGTTCCCCAATCGATACCCGTGAATAACTCTGCAATGGGCCGACGCAATCCAATGAGGTAGTAACCGCCGTCGGTTGCCGGGCCAAGTACGAGGTCTTGATGGCTCAATGAAGTAAACGCCTGGTCGAGAATATCCGGGGTTACGCCCGGACAGTCCGTGCCAAGGATAACGGTCGCTTTGGACCCTGCGACAAAACTGGCTTCAAATGCGCGATGCATTCGCTGCCCGAGGTCGCCATTGCCCTGAGATCTGTAGAAAATACCGTCGCCAAGCCATTGACGCATACGGCGCCGGGTGCCCCCGGTGAATCGTACTTCCAACGCTGCTCGGAGTGCCTCAACGGCAGATCGTGCCGTCAAAATCGTGTGACCGCTTAGTGCACTCTGTAGCCGGGCCGCACCTTCGGGGCCAAGTGCGGGAATCATGCGTGTTTTTGCTCTTCCAGCGATCGGATAACGCGAAAAAATGACAAGATGACGTTCTTGCGGCATGCCGCAAGTCTATGCTTCAGCCACGCTGCCACGCAAGCCAACGCGTGAAGAAGCGCTTTACACCCGGAGTGAGGCGAGTGCGACTGTAAAGATCCCCCGTTTTTCGAATGGCCTCCGCCTGTGTTGGGTAAGGATGTATCGTCGAGGCGATCTTGCCGAGACCAAGGCCATGCGTCATCGCCATACAGATTTCCGAGATCATATCGCCCGCATTGGTCGCCACGATCGTCGCACCCAATATTTTGTCGGTGCCCTTCTTGCAATTCACCTTCACAAGGCCATCCGTCTCGCTCTCGAGGATGGCACGATCAACGTGCTCGAAGTTCTGAATGTACGAATCAATTTCCACATTCTGTTTTTTTGCATCCGCTTCCGACAGTCCCACGTGCGCCAGTTCCGGAGTCGTATACGTGCACCACGGAACCGTTAGGGCGTCTTTCCTCTTTCTTCCGAAAGGTCCCAGAGCAAAAAGTGAATTCTGAATAACGGCACGGGCCATGAAATCCGCTGCATGTGTGAACTGGTAGGGCGAACAAATGTCCCCCGCGGCAAAGATGTTTGAATTTGTTGTCCGGTAGTACGCGTCCACTTTTACGCCCTTTTTGTCATACTCGACGCCAACGTTCTCGAGTCCCAGGCTTTCGACATTCGGCGCGCGACCGACCGCAACCAAAAGTTCATCGACGACAAAATCATAACCCTTCTCATGTGATTCAAATCTTATCCTGATGCCATCTCCGGATTCGCTGATTTGCGTCTCCTTCCCGCAACAGTAAAAGAGAACACCGCTCTTGATGAGCGCAGCTTTGACAATTTCAGCGCAATCCTGATCTTCTTTTGGAAGAATGCCGTGCACAGCTTCAACCAGGTGTACTTCCGAATCAAATCGTGCAAAGGACTGGGCCAACTCGCAGCCGATGGGGCCGGCTCCAATCACACCGAATCGCTTCGGTTGCTGCGTTAGTGAAAAAACCGATTCGTTATTCAGATAGCGAACCGTCTCAAGACCTGGAATCGGCGGCGCCGAAGCACGGGCTCCTGTGGCAATGACTGCCTTTTTGAAATGAAGTCTCTTTCCGTCGACGTCTACGGTATTCGAATCAACAAAATTTCCCTGGCCGAGAAATACATCTATGCCCAGCTCCTGAAATCGGGGAGCCGAGTCGACAGGGCTGATGCCCGCGCGTAGTTTTCGCATGCGGGCCATGGCATCTGCAAAATTGACGCTTGTACCACTTGGAACCTCGACGCCAAAGTCCCCTGCCAATCGTACGGTTTCTGCGATGCGGGCAGAGCTTATGACACCTTTCGACGGCACACAGCCGACATTCAGGCAGTCCCCACCCATCAGGTGGCGTTCAACCAACGCGACTTTGGCTCCCATTCCGGCAGCGCCGGCCGCGGTGACCAGCCCGGCTGTTCCGGCACCGATCACAACGAGATTATAGGTGCCCGTCGGTTCGGGGTTCACCCAATCCGGTGGGCGCACGTTGGCTATGAGCGCCTGGTTATGCTCATCCATCGGCAGTATTTCTACGGGTGTGCTCACGTTGTCTCCCCATGCTGAACGGCAACTTTGGCCTCGGGTTCGTCAATGCGCTTTGAAAGCGCCTTGCGTGCAATTTTTGTAACCATAACAGTGACGACCACGGTGGCCGCGAGACCGACAAGGTTCAACGTCCACCGCAACGCGGATGTCGATTCCCCGCCGGCGCCAGTTGCTTCGCGACCGAGGTAGCCAAGGTAAACATACATGAACGTGCCGGGAAGCATCGCAACCCAGGAAGCAAAAAAGTAGCCTCTGAAATTCACTTTGGTCAGCCCGAACGCGTAGTTGAGCAGCACGAAGGGAAATACCGGAGAAAGACGAGTCAGGCCTACGATTTTCCAGCCTTCATCGGCCACGGCCTCATCGATTGCCTTGAATGTCTGATTTCCCTCTATCTTTTTTGCAACCCAGTCTCGTGCAAGATATCGGCCAACCAAGAATGCGGCCGTGGCTCCCAGCATCGAAGCAACCGAAGCATAGAGGGTGCCCCACGCCAGACCAAAAATGGCACCCGCTCCAAATGTAAGAGCCGCACCGGATATCAGGAACACGCACGCGAAGATGTAGACCCCTGCAAAAACGATTGGTGCAATCGCCCCAAGGCCTCTAATCCATTCAAGGGCTTGTGTGAGCTTGTCCTGGACGCCGAAATACTTGAAGGCGAGGAACAGGACAACGATCACAAGGACGGCGATGACGATCTTTGTCAGAACGCCGCGCGACGACTTCTTGCAGTTCTGGTTTTTTGATTCCACGCGTTCTCCCTTTGCTGAAGCGTTAGATGAGTCTCAAACGTACCCCATATGATTACATGCAAAAGGAATTCCGACTGATGGCACTGCACCCGGATATCGGTTACCAGCGATCCTTCCGTTTTCGTATCTCAGCGAAGATCGCCGCCGGGTCGCCATTCGGAAGTCCAACGGCTTCGCCAAGCGAAGCCGCCCTGATGAATGGATTCGTCTGTTTTTCGAGCGCGACTGTCGTCGGCACAGAGGGTTCTCCGCGCGACAGTATTTTCTCGACTTCGCCCAGCCGCTCAGCGACGGCCGTATTATCTGGTTCCAGGCTGAGTGCGAATTTCAGGTTGGCAATCGTATACTCGTGACCGCAATAAATCCTGGTGTCGTCGGGAAGCGTTCCGATTTTCACGATCGATGGCCACAGCGTTTCCGCGGTCGATCCGGTAATTCGGCCACAGCCGGCGACAAAAAGAGTATCGCCGCACCACAAGGCTTCCAAGTCCTCACTATAGAATGAGATGTGGCCGGCCGTGTGTCCCGGTGTTGCCATGACCTCCACGGCAGCGTTACCGATTCGAAGTTGGTCGCCGTCTTCGAGGGCCTGGTCAAGCATTCCAAGTCCTGCATCAGCCGGACCGATAATCGTGCAACCTGTTGCTGCTTTGAGATCATCACAACCTGCAGTGTGATCATAATGATTGTGTGTTATGAGGACTCTTTCCAGCCGAGCATCGCTCCGTTCAAGTGCGGAGAGAACAGGTGTAGCTTCTCCAGGATCAATGGCCGTAGCCAGGCTTCCCTCTGTGAGCAAGTAAATGTAGTTATCGCTCAGGGCGGGGATGATTTCAATTTTCACGATTACGCGTTTTACTAGAAGTGACGAATGTCGAATTGAACAGCCATGTGATTTGCGCAGCGTTGCCCTGCAGAATCGGTGAATGTAACATAATATTTTTTTTGAGGAGCTGTCAGTTCAGCAGCGTTGGCATAAATAGTGAATTCAATTTCCTCGGGTTTTATTTCATTCGTCACCGTACATTCTTCAATCATCAATCATCAATCATCAATCCTATACGGTTCCCATTCGGGCTCATTCTCGAATATCCATCGATAGTAATCCGTGCCTTCCAGAAGTGACGCTGCGATTTCGTCCACGATAACCTGGCACTTTGGGTGCAACTGAAGCGCCGTGGCAGAAATCATGGCTGTGATCGGACCTTCCACGGCCCTTGCCAGAATTGAGGCTTTCGCTTCACCGGTCGCTAGCAGCACGCAATGGCGACTATCGAGAATTGTCCCGACGCCCATCGTGATCCCGCGCCGAGGTATACTCTCGGGCGACGAGAACGCCTCCGAATTCTGTCTCAGGGTGTCAGGTGCGATGGCCTTTACACGCGTCCGGGATTGAAGAGCCGACAACGGTTCGTTAAATCCGATGTGCCCGTCATCGCCAATGCCCAAGAGTTGAAAATCAATTCCTCCAAAATCGCGAATTCGCTGTTCATACTTCAGGCACTCGGCATCCAGATCTTGGGCGACGCCATCAGGGACGTATGTGTTCTGACGCCTGATATTGACTCTGTTGAATAGTTGCACGTCCATCGTATGTCTAAACGAATCGGGATCATCCGGTCTGAGGCCAACATATTCATCCAGGTTGAATGTGCGACAATCTGAAAAATCCAATCCTTCTTCACGATGCAGCCTTGCAAGCTCGTTATACACCGGGACGACCGTTCGCCCCGTTGCAAGCCCAAGCACTGCCGTCGAGTTCCGATTGAGGGTATCTGCAATCAGGCGCGCGACCAGTCGCGAGGCGGCATCCGCAGTGGGGCGAATTATGACTTCCATTCGTATTCTCCAAGCTGGCAGGGGTTTCTGACGACAGTGAACGAAATTTTTTCGCTGGACGAACTATAGGCTTAACTCTAGTATTGTATAGTCGCGTGGATCAAAATCCAGATGATTCAAGAATCTAGCAGGAGTTATCGCGGTGCCCGAACCTGAAAACCAGAAAAGACTGTCAGATACGTTGCGCATTGATCTCATCCGTGAAGGTGGGAAAGCGCTGGATAAGACTGTTGCGAAAAAGGGCACCCCGGAACTGACAAAAATGGACTGGGCCGCGCGCCGTAAGGCACCAGACTATGTTGCCCGTTCTCGCTACCAGGAACTCCTCCAGAGCCTCTATGATGCAGCGCTTGTAACCCGTATGTCGGGCGAGATCATTGATGTCAACGCGCGCGCCGTCGAGTTTTTGAGACATGATCGCGCGGACCTTTTCGTCATGACGATCTTCGAAATTATCTCTGGCGCAGACGCTTCGTTGATTGAAACGCTGACCCAGAACTTGGAAAATGAGCGATTTTCCCTCATCCAGGCCTATTGCATGCGCAGTGATGGATCTTACTTCCCTACCGAAATTGCAGTCAGTCGATTGCGTTTGGACGAAGCATGTCTCTGTTTCTTCATTCGGGATATTACGTGGCGCGTGACGACCGAGCAAAAACTGCATCTTGAGCACAAGGCATTAAGCATGGCAGGAAACGGAATTGCCATTACGGACAACGGAGCCATTACGCAGTTCGCCAACCCGGCCTTTGCACGTTTGCTTGCGATTGACGACGCAGGGACCATCGTTGGTACCGATCTTCGCGATTATTTCGCAGACAAAACGGCGGCCGGCGAGCTTGTGGATAAGGTCCTGTCTGACAATCAGACGTGGATGAGCGATATGGCGATATCACGTAAAGACGGTGAAGATGCTTCTGTCCAAGTTTCTGCAACTTGCAATCGCACCTCGGATGGAGAACCTACGGGGATCGTATTTTCGTTCTCGGACGCTTCGCAACTGCGAGAAGCCGCATCCGAGGGCCGCTCAGATCTTGAAGCCGGGGCGAAAGCCTAACCGCGTAAACACTACGCGTACACCAGGATCATCATCTCACTGTTTTTCTGACGACTTCCTATGCGATCTTTGTCGCAGTCTTTATCGCCATTAGTCGATCACGCGACCACGTTGGCTGGCCGCGTGAGTCGAGTACCGCGCCAACGCGGTCACGCGATGGAACGTAACTCACGTGGAAAAGATTGTGACAACGATCTCGACAGAGGAAAGCGCCGAAATGAAGATCTCTGACTTTGGATCCTGAATTATCTAAGTACTGCGTCCACAACCGGCGGAAACAGTTCTTCAACGTCCCCATCGAGTCTAAGCGTGACGCACGGATGTGCATCGTGTTCGGTTGGTCCGCGGTTTATGATTGCATAGGGCACCCCGCGTTCAGCAGCCGCAAGTGGGATCGAAGCTGCCGGATAAACCGATAGCGTAGTCCCAAGCGCGAGGACCATGTCGGCTTCCGCTCCTGCCTCCTCGGCTGCGACGATGTCAGCGCGACGCAGATTCTGGCCGAAGCTGATCGTGCCAATCTTAAGAAATCCACCGCATTTTTCACAGGTTGGCACAGCACCAGTTTTTCGGAATGACTCGAAATGCAGCTCCGGATCGGATCGTCGATAACACGCCTGGCATTCCACCTCGCTGTTCGTTCCGTGAAGTTCGATCACCCGCTCACGTGAGGTACCGGCTCTTTGGTGAAGTCCGTCGATGTTCTGCGTTACGACCCGAAATAGTTTTCCCGCAGGTTCGAGTCGCGAAATGGCGCGGTGCACTTCGGTTGGCTCAGCGTCCTTGAACGCCTCAGAGGAATCGAGCTTATATTGCCAGTGCTCGATACGAGCGGCTTCACTGGCCATGAAATCCTGGTAAAAGACAGGCTTTCTTGTTTTCCAGACGCCATCCGGTCCACGAAAATCTGGAATGCCGCTACCCGTGGATATTCCAGCACCTGTAAATACCAGAATGCGGTCGGCTCCTGCCATTAACCGAACGAGCTTATCACTGGCGACACGTGTCATTCCCGTTCACTCCGGTTTGTTTCTCATCGATTTCCCCATAGACAACCTGAATTATACCAACTTTCTGGTTCATATCATCACTAACATTCGATTAGATTCGGGTGAATCTGCGTGATGACGGCGTGGCATGTGCCACCCTTCATCCTGCGGATTGCCATAGGCTGCGTCCAGTTGGCAGGGGAGGAATGCGATGCCCAAAAACGTAGTTGTTGCACAGTCCGGGGGCCCTTCTCCCGTCATTAACAATTCTCTGCGCGGCGTGATCGAAGGATGCAGGGCATCCCCGGACACGTACGGATGCATCCTGGGCGGATGGCACGGAATCGAGGGGATCCTAAAGGAAGAGCTGATCGACCTGTCCTGCCAGCCTCAGCGTGAGCTCGATCTACTGGCAACAACACCTTCGGCGGGGACAATCGGCACCTGCCGCTACAAGATCAAAGATCAAGACAGCCCCGATGTGCAGCGTGCACTAGACGTTTTTGCGGCGCATGAGATCGGATACTTCTTTTATATCGGGGGTAACGATTCGATGGATACCGCGCACAAGCTGAGTGACGTTGCAGCGACACGGGGTATGCAGCTTACCTGCACGGGGGTCCCCAAAACCATTGATAACGACATCGGCGACCAGGAATTCACGCTGATCGATCACACGCCAGGCTTTGGTTCTGTTGCGCGCTATTGGGCCTGCGTGGCACAGAACATGAACGAGGAAAATGCCGGATTCGCTCCGGCCGGACCGGTGCTTGTGATGCAGGCCATGGGTCGCACGGCGGGATTCATACCCGCTTCAGTTCGACTTGCCGATCCTGAGCGTCGTTGGCCGATGCACATTTACATGAGCGAATCCGGATTGGATTTGAACGATCTGGCAGACCTGGTGAATGATGAGATCAGAAAAAATAGCAGGTGCCTCGTGGTCGTTAGCGAAGGATTTGATGTTGGTGACGTCGGCGCCGTACACGACACCTTTGGGCACATCGAATATTCCGCAAGCCGCACAACGGTGGCACAAGTGGTATTGAATCATTTGCACGATGTGGGACTTTCCAGCCGAGGCTGGGCCCAGTTGCAGGTCCCCGGTTGCGACCAGCGCTCAACCAGCATCTTTGCCTCAACCGTGGATCTTGACGAGGCCTTCAATGTGGGACGTCACGCAACCGAAATTGCCCGCAGCGAGGGGAGCGGATGGATGTCAACGATACTGCGTGAGCCCGGTGAGACGTACCGCGCGAGGTTTGATAAAGTTCCATTGACGGAAGTGGCGAATCATTCACGCCGGTTGCCGGAATCATGGATCGCCAAAAACCGCATTGATGTCACGGATGCCTTTATTGATTACGCGCGACCCTTGATCGGCGACGAATGGGCGCCGATTGCGCTCGAAAACGGCCTGCAGCGATTCGCGCGTTTCGAACAACGTTTCGTCAATAAGCAGTGTGAACGCTATGTACCCATGGGGCATCGCGATGGGCACTCGTAGCTAGCGTGATGATCATTCGCCCTTACGAGTCCAAAGACTGGCATGCCGTGTGGAATATTCTCGAACCAGTTTTTCGCGAGGGAGAAACCTATCCGACTTCACCCGACATTACCGAGGACAAGGCGCGGCAGTATTGGATCGATGGTCCCTCATTCACATACGTTGCGCATGAAGAGAACGGTGACATCAAGGGGACCTATTACATCAAGCCTAATCAGCCGACACTCGGAGCCCACGTGTGTAATTGCGGATATGTAGTGGCCGAAAGCGCCCGCGGTCGCGGGATCGCATCGGAAATGTGCGAACATTCGCAGCGCGAGGCTCTCGCTCATGGCTTTCGGGCGATGCAGTACAACCTGGTTGTTTCGACAAACGAAGCATCCCTTCATCTGTGGAAAAAGCATGGTTTTCAGATCGTGGGCACTCTGCCACGAGCGTTTCGATGTGCGAGGTTCGGATACATAGATGCGTTCGTCATGTTCAAGGAACTC
>Ga0315336_1006463_pt1 | contig 11972 bp, 6 predicted proteins | sample ASW5metaG_FD_204512 | JGI IMG/M metagenome (GOLD analysis project Ga0315336, IMG submission 204512) | Ammonia-oxidizing marine archaeal communities from Monterey Bay, California, United States - ASW #5 | ecosystem: Environmental > Aquatic > Marine > Intertidal zone | place: USA: California...
GGGTAACCGAGGTCACGGACTGCGGTTGTTCGAGAACATCGGCACGCGCTCGGCGCCTCTGTTTCGCTTTACAGGAAGTCCCAGCTTCTTGACCAATCATCCTGGCGGTCACTATCGCATGGCCGAACCGTGTGATTTCGACGGTGACGGCCGATTCGAAGTCATGACCGGTGCCGATTTCGGTGCCGTATTTTACTTCCGGCGCTCGCCTCCGAATCGCTGATTCGGCCGGCTGGCCGACACGCGCGATCACGGTATGTGTGCCGAAAACTTGGCAGAATTTCAATCCGACAGGCAAACAATAGGAGTACGATCACCAGACTCTTGGCTGGTGCCGTTGCCGTAGACATCATCCTCTAATCGCCAACGAGAATGCTCATGATTCCGACCCGTGTATTGATCGTTTTCGCTGTTGTCACAGCAATGCATCCGGGATTGTTCGCTCTGGCCGCCGAGCGACCTCAGGGATTCGGAGCCGGTTCACAGGGCGGCCTGGGTGGACAGGTGATCCGAGTCAGCACGCTGGCCGACGACGGTCCGGGATCGCTCCGCGCGGCACTGGCAGCCGAGCATCCGCGGATCATCCGTTTCGATGTGGAAGGCGAGATCGAACTCGACAAGCCCGTCGTGGCGCGGCACGGCCGTGTGACGCTCGACGGAACGACGCCGAGCGGGAACGTGATCACGATTCGGCGGCACGGCCTCTGGTTTCTCGACCAGAGCAGCGACATTATTCTTCGCAATCTGCGGATGCGGCTCACCGAAGGTGGTGGGAACGGTGACGGACTGCTGTTCAACGGCGAGCACGCGCGGGTATTGATCGACCACTGTTCCGTGATGTGGGCCACCGATGAGAACATCGACACCTGGGGCCGCGTCAAGGATCTGACGTGTCAGTGGTCGATCATCGCCGAGGGGCAGCGGTTCGGTGATCACAGAGAAGGCCGGCACAGCATGGGTTGGCTGTGCGGTCGCCGCAACGATCGGTTCACGATTCATCATTGCTTGTTCGCTCACAACGGAGGCCGTAACCCGCTGGTTTCGGGGGGCACATTCGATCTGGTCAACAATGTGGTCTACAACTGGTCGGGCGGCAGCAACGCCACACAGCTGTTCAACGGAGCCCAGGCCAACGTGGTCAACTGCACGTTTCTGCGCGGCGCGGAGTCGCGGGGCGGAGGCGTCATCTGGTTGAGTGACAAGCAGCCGGCTTCTCGAGTGTTCGTGGCGGGCAACGTCACTCCGTTCGACAAAACCGGCACCGGAGATCCGCGGAACAGCGTCCAGGCGGGCAGCACGTTTCCAGCACCCGAGTCGTTGGTTGCCGAGTCTCGGTTCCCGGCGCCGGCCGTGACAACGCACTCCGCGGCCAAGGCTCTCGAACTGGTGTTGCGCGGGGCGGGACCCAGCCGCCGGGATGCGGATGAACGCCGCGTTGTCCACGAAGTGCGGACAGGCAGCGGACACGCGGGACGGCGGAACGAGGAGGTCGACATGGCGGATCGGATTCACGGGCGGTTTCCCAAAGCGGAACTCGACGCGCTGGCCAAGCCGTTCGCCGGTCGGATCGGGTTCTATGTGCGCGAGATCGATAGCGGCGCCGAGTACGCTTGGCACGCGGAAGAGCGGTTTCCCCCCGCCAGCGTGATTAAACTTCCGGTGATGATCGAGCTGTATCGCCAGGCGGCCAACGGACTCGTCAACCTGGATGAGAAACGCAAGTTGCCAATCGATATTTCCACGCATGGCACCGGCGTGCTCAAGCAACGCGATCGGCCCGTCGAATTGACGCTCCGCGAATATTGCCGGTTGATGATGGTTCACAGCGACAACATGGCCACCGATCTGCTGATCCGGTCGATGGGTGAGGCGACGAACACGTTTCTGGATCTGCAGGGACTCCGTGAGACGCGCGTCTCGCTGGAACTGGGACGCTGGCACTATGTCGTGTTGGGCATCGCCGATCATCCGGTTTCCGCAGAGAACGACGCCTTGTTGATCAAACGTATCAAGGCGGGGCAATTCGATAACGCAGGCCTGGGGTATTCCGATTCGTTGAAGAACAATGTCTGCGGACCGCGGGACATGGGCGTTCTGCTGGAACGATTCTACCGCGGCAAACTGGCCAGCCGGCAAGACACCGAAGCGATGCTCGAGTTGCTGCGCGCCTCGACGCACAAACAGACGATCGCGCGGTATGTGAAAGACGGAGTGCGCGTCGCCAACAAGTACGGCGGCAGCCAGCGGATCGCGGCCGATGCGGGTATTGTCGAATTGCCCGATCACCCGATCGTGATCGCCTGCTTTGCACTTAGCGACGAGGCGTCCGATCGTTCCGGCCGTGACATTCTGGCCCAGATGTGTCGCCTCGCGATTTCCGCGATCGCTGCGGACGCGGTCACGACCGACGATTGAAAAAGGACGATGACCAGATGATCAAGAAGGTACCGGACGCTGTTGTTGCGTTGTTTCTCGCGATCGGGGTTTCCTGGAACGCCGCGATCGGCCTGGCGTCCGGCGTGCGCGTCGACGGCCAACGGATCGTGTTCGAGACGGATCACGTCACGTACGTGGTGGGTAGCGACGGACTCAACAAGGCCTTTATCGACAAACACTCGGGCCGAAACCATCTGGATGCCACGGCACCGGTTCCGTTCATGTTCGTCGAAAAGGACGGCAAGTGGAGCCCCTCGACCGCGGTGGAGTGGTTGGGTGGATTCTTGCGGGTGACGTTCGCCGACACGGGGGTCTGGGCCAAGGTCCACGCCCGCGGCTTGGAGAATTACCTGACACTGGAAGTGACTGCCGTCAGCGGCCAAGGTGTCAGCGAGATCCACCTGCTGCGTGTGCCCCTGGATATTACGCAGACGATCGGCAGCAGCCTGGCCCATTGCCGGGACGAAGCGTTTGCCGCGGCCATTATTCCGTTGAACATCGAGACGCACTGTTTCGTCGCTCCGATGAAACGCGTCGTCCCCGGCGAGCCTCCGCCGGCCATGGTCTACGGAGGTGCGCGCGGGCATGTCGGTCCCCGTGACGGACAGCATCCGGTGCTCATCGCTCACGCCGACCACAGACTGCGATTGGACGGGGCGAAGGTCGCCGTTCTTGGCTGCCCGACCAACAAGCTGCTGGACATCATCGAGCAGATCGAGATCGAGAATGGTTTGCCCCATCCCACGATCGACGGGGTCTGGGCGCGGCGATCTCCCGAGCAGATGAAGTCGTTGCTGTACACGGACATTTCCGAACAGACGGCCGACGCCGTGATCGCCTATGCCAAGGCGGGAGGCTTCGCGACCATCCACATCAACCGTCCGGTGTGGTGCGCTTCCAACGGGACTTATCTGATCAATCGCAAGAACTTTCCCAACGGAGAGGCGGGTCTCAAGGCCGTGAGCCGCAAGATCCACGCCGCGGGCCTGAAATTCGGCATGCACAATTGGGAGATGGTGATTCACAAACATGATCCCCTGGTCCGTCCGGTGCCCGCACAGGGTTTCCTGATGTATCCCGACCGCCGGCGGATGCTGGCCGCGAACATCGGTCCGGCGGATACGTTCATCCCCACCAAGACATCGCCGAATGGCCTGTTGTCCAAGGGCGACAAGGCCGTGCACTACGGCCGCGACCTGCGGATTGGCGACGAGATCATCGTCTACGGAGATCTGAAGCGGACGGAACCGTACGGTTTCACGGGCTGTATCCGCGGTGCACACGGAACGGTGGCGGCTGCGCACACGGCCGGTGCCGCGATCGACAATTTTGCCGAATTCTATTGGTCCTACTACAAACCGGATGTGCGGAGCGCATTGTTCGACCGCATCATGCGGGCCGAAGCGGCGCTGCTGGATCGGTTCGAAGTCGATTACTACTATCCGGACGGTTCCGGTGAAAACACGAACCAGTATCCGCCTGTGCTGCCCGACTGGTACGTGCGGGGTTTGAGTGCGGTCAAACGCGGTCACTACACGCGTCGCGAAGTGCGATTTGCCCACGGAGCGGTTTCCAATTTCGCCTGGCACGTGCTGACGCAGGGCAATCACAGCGACTGTGTCCAGAACGGCATCATGCAGCACTTCAACCGCAGCCTGGTCGAGTCGGCTCATTACCGGGCGAACCTGCAGCCCTTCGATTTGGGCTGGTTCGGCTACTTCACGCACAACCTGACGGGGCCCGCCACGCGGCCGCGGGAGATGGCATACGCCTGGTGCAAGGCGCTGGCCTACGGGGCGCCCATCAGCCTCTCGACCGACAAGAACCGCCTGGATGGCAACGGCCGCACTCCGGAAATCCTGGCCATGATCCGCAAGTGGGAAGAGTTGAAGGTGGCGGGTTATTTTCCTGAGCATATTCGGGAGCAGCTCAAGCGGCCCAATCACGAATTCGCGCTGGAGCAAACCGGTGCAGGCGCGTGGCAGGTGCGTCCCGTGAGCTACGCGCCGGACAAATACGTGGCGCATGTCGATGGTGAGCAGAACGTGTGGGATTTTCGCAGCGACCACCTTGCACAACCATTGGGGGTCGTGATCGAGCCGATGCCGGAACTGTCCGCTCACGGAGATCCTCGGAACGTCGTTTTGATCAAGCCGGGTCCGTTGCATCTGGCAACGACGGGTGCCGGTCCCATGTGGGGGTCCCGTGAGGCGCCCGGCATGGAACTGTCGCTGAAGAGCGAGAATCACGAGCCACCGGCTGGAGGCCGATCCTTGACGGTCGTGGCCAGCAACAAGGGAAAAAATCCACTGGGCTGGGCCTGCGCCGAAGTGCTGCTGGACAAGCCGCAGGACCTGACGGGACATCGTGCGCTGGGCGCCTGGGTCAACGGAGACGGTTCGGGAGCTTACCTGCATTTCACCATCGAGTCCGGCCGGCGATCGGCGCGGGACTACTACACCCGACTGGATTTCACCGGCTGGAAGTACGTTCGCATGCACGAATCGGCCGGCGGTGAGATCTATGACTTCAAGTTTCCGTTCAGTAACTACTGGGCTCTGGGAATCATGGATTTCGAGGCCGTTGACCGGGTTTACGTTTTTATCACGAATCTGCCTCCAGGCAAGACCGCCACGGCCCGCTTTGGCCGCCTGGAAGCCTTGAAAGAAACGCCACGCTCCGTGCACAACCCCGGCTTGACGGTGGGTGGGAAGTCGATTGTGTTTCCCGTGCGACTCGAACCAGGCTGGTATCTGGAGTATGCCGGGGAAGGTTCGGTGCGCGTCTTCGATCCGAACGGGTTCGTTCAATCCGAGGCTCAGCCGCGCGGGTCCACGCCTACGATTACCAAGGGAACCAACGCGGTGCGTTTTTTCTGCGATGTGGAGGCGGACCGTGGACAGACGGCCAAGGTGACGTTCATCACGCGGGGCCAGCCACTGCGCTAGCCTGTCGGGATTGTGCGCAACGGGTGTTGCGACCAACTCTACGCCCCGATCCACGGCCGTGTGTCCGAGCGGTTCGCCCGTCCGTTAGAGACCGAGAATCGATCGCCTGCTGATCGTGGTTGTGTTGTCGACGCAGGAGAGCCACCTGAATGTCCTGTGACGCGACACGAGGTCCGGTTTCGCTCACCGCTGACGGGGTCGTTTGCGCCGCCAGGGTTCCCACATGTCGCGATAGATCGCGGCGATGGTCGGATCGATGTTCGACAATTGTTTTGTATGACAACTTCCGTCCGCCAGCAGGACGTTGACCGCGCCGTTGTAATGAAACTGGCCCACCGACGTCTGGAAGTTGTCCATCCCGTCGGGGTGCAGTACGTCGGCCACGATCTTGTTGTATTCCAGCAGCAGGATGTTCGACGAGTCATGTGCGAGATCGAGACGATCGACTCCGGCATTGATCGCGTAGCTGCTCCTGTCACCCGACGTGCGTATGGTCGCTTCTTTGCCATCGAACATGTTGGAAATCAGAACTCCTTGTGGTCCGATGAGGTCGTGGGTGTATGCCGCGGCCGGATCTTTCGAGATCACGTGAATCCGTGCATGTGTGGAGTCGAGCATGACGACGCTGACGATCTGGTCGTCGAAGTCGTTGTCGATCCAGTCTTCGAATCTGTAGATTTGCCGGCCCGGTTCACCCGAAACAAGGCAGCGTGGACCAGGCTCGAATGGAATGCCCGTCTGCGTATTGCGCACATAAACCTGAATCTCGGGAAGGTAGCCCGCGCCCATGGAACCGTCGTCGTTCGGACACAAGAGCACCAGCTGGTTGTTTTCGGTGAACGGCTTCAAGACGCTGATCCAGGACGAGGCGTCTTCCAGTACCGAGTACGACTTGCCTGTGCTGGCGGCATAGTTGTGGAACGCGACGCCCACATTGTGCATTCTGCTCTTGCATTGCACGATCCTCGCCGCTTCGCGAGCATTCTGAACGGCCGGCAAGATCAGTGCCATGAGTAACGCAATGATCGAAATCGTGACCAACAGCTCGATGATCGTAAATCCCTTGCGAGTGACTACCATTTGGGTACTCCATCTTGATTCCGAAGACGATTTGAATTGAATTCGAACAGTTTCGACTGCCGCAGTGAGTTCCAGTCTTTTCGGATGGCTTGTATGACCGCGTTGCGTTTGTCGAGGCTTCCAGTGACCGGGAAGTGATAGTCGCGACCGAGTAACTCCCGTAGAGCGACTGCTGCGGACGAGCGGACGCTTTGCGAGTGACTCTCAAGCAAATCGATGATCAAATCCGTGCTCTCGTAGTCCAACTGCCGGGACAGGTGGAGAACCGCCAGGGCCTTGCAGTCGTCTACGTCCGAATGTGTCGCGACGTTCCGCAGGGCTGGCAGACCTGGCTGGCCGAGGCTGCCCAGCGTCCTGATCGCGGTGATACGGTCCGCGTTGTTTGACGAGGTCAGGGCCGTGTCCAGCAGCGTGGGAATGTCTGCTGTCGACTTGCGGCCCAACAACACGAACATCGCAACCACGAACACGATCGCAATCACACAGTGAGTGAGTTTGAATTTGTACATTCGAGACCTCCGATTCTGCTGCAGCCGACACCCGCGTCCCGTGTTGCGATGCTTCATGGCCTCTGCTGGCCCTCGATCGTTTGCCGGCAGTCGGGGTCCGCGACGAGACCAATCTGGATCGAACACCGAGGCAGGCACCAGGACACGCGGAAATCCACTCGACCAAGGTCGATGTGGCTGGAGTTCTCACCGCCAACAGCCGATTGCGCCGGCCAGGAAAATCGGAGTTTCGTGGAATATGTCCGAAATCCGCACTCGCAGAGTGCGACCGCGTGACGCCGGTACACAGCACCGTCGACGTTTCCGGTCATTCCGACCGACATTTCGTGCGTGACATTGCGAATCGAAGAATCGTCTTGTTCTGTCACCTGGTTTGATTTGATTGGCTGCGGAGATGCGGCCACCGAACTCGAATTCGTCGATTGGGTTTGCGTTTGCGAAAAGAAGTGCCGGAGGTCCTCGGAACCGACTCACTCAAAGTGCGCCGTTCATCTTCAGGAGACACTCGAGGGGCTGTGCGGAGCGTGGCCTGCAGTGCCGACGGCAAACGGACTGCCGCCGTGACGCTGAGTCGAACCCGCGATTGCGTAGAGTCACGCCGGCAACGCCGTGGTGGCGGAGTGGAGTCGACGTGGGAGCGAGCGAATCCGCTCGGAGGCAAGACTGCCTACTCGGATTCCTCTTCCGACTCGGCTTTGAGCAGTTGGGACCATTGGTTGCGAATGAGACTCAATTTTCGCCCCACACTGCGCACCGACGTATTCAGTTGGTCGGCGATTTCCTGGTTGTTATAACCGTTCAATCGCATCATCGCGACTTCCTGCATCCGTTCGTTCGGCAGCGAATCCATCAGCGACGCCAAGTACTCGTGTTCCATCATCTGCGCATCAGGAGACTGGGGGTTCTGCCCCGGATGATAAGGCCCCACATTTGCGTTTTGCATCGCCGCGCTGTCAAACACCGAATCACCACGGACCAATCCCGAGCCGCGTTTTTGACGGTGGAAGTATCGCTGGTATTTCACGATTTTCTGTTTGGTCAACATGCCGAGGATTTGCCACAGATCATCACTGTCATTCAGGCTCGGGAACCGGTTCTCGCTGACACCCGTGAAGAACGAATTCAGCACACTGTTGGACACGTCTTCTTCGTCCGCAATTCGATTCACTCGACCTCGAAGGCGCCGAGTGATGATTTCGTGAAAGCGGTTGACATACCGTTCATAGATCGCATGAACCGCCTGTTCGTCTCCCGTCTTCAGGCCCTTGATCAAATGCAGAGTGTTCTGATCGTTTTCCGGATCGTGTTCTGGATTGATGCTCATGAGTTCTATCTGCAGACGAAACGGGGCGGGGTAGCCCGTCTGATGGCAACGCGTCGTCCGATCACAACGTCCAAGACGGGAATCAGTATCAAGTAACACGAGGTAAATCGGAAGGCAATCGATGGTCAGACCTCACGGTCCATTACAGGACTTCCACGATCGAGTCCTTTGTGGCGGCAATCATGGCCAGAATCTCGACTTTGTCGGCATCATTCACCTCGAAATGACTCAGCGTATCTGCCAAATGGCCCACAAACAGTCGCCAGTCGGATCCAGAAATGCCCATTTCACGGTGCGACGTCAGCATGTCGCGACTCGTGTGGTACTGGGGACCGCCGGCGCTGTGGCACAGAAAGTCGATCAAGAGTTGCGTTTCACGCTGCAGCCCGTCGTCACCTCGATGCTTCCAGAAACGTTCCAATTGCTCGTCCCGCATCAAACGTGGAAGCAGATCTTCGACAACAGCGGTCATCGCATCGCAGCCGCCCAGGCGTGCGTAAAGTGTGGATGCGGACGTGTCCGACATAGAAATCGTGTCTCCCGTGTTCACGAGGACTGACTGGAATTCGTCGTGTGGTCTTGGGTTGATTTGACATGGATCGCAGTGCATGTCGTCGAGTTCGTCGCGCATGATTGTTCTCTTGTCGAACACCACCAGAGTTGGGATTTACCGGGAGCACGAGCTCACAGGTCAACCCGTCTGTTCCGTGGAGCTGTTTTGATCAGGTCCGAAATCAGTCTCATGGCTTTGATGCGGCCCGGTATGTTCGCCGTGTACCGGGGATCTCACCGCCAAAGGACGTCGGCATCGGTCAGGAAAAACCGGAATTTCTGCAACGATGATCGGAATCGGAATTTCACAACGGGTCCCAGCCACTCCATGTTCCGGCTGACCGGGTTTGAGGGGCAGGCCATCGCGCGGCGCTGAATTTGGCAGGAATTCAGAGATTATTGGTTTTGTGCGTCCGCTGATTGGCCCGGATGGCGGTGAAGGTCTAAGCTGGAGCGGTTGATTTTTTCGTATTCCCGCGTGAGTACTCGGATGTCCTCAGACCAAGCCGATGATTTTGATCGTTCGCTGCTGCTGAAGGTGGACGAGATCGGCGATCGCTTTGAGACCGCATGGAAATCGGGGTCGCCACCACGGATTGAGGACTTTCTGCAGCAACTACCGGGAGACATCAACCCAGATCTGCTGCTGGCTTTGATCGAGCTGGACATCCACTTTCGCTCCCAACAAGGTGGGGCCCCGAAACTGGTGCATTACGCCGCTCGCTTTCCGCAACAGGCTGCGGTGATCCGCGACAACCTGGTCGGTGCGCACGAAAAAACGGTGGTGCCGGAAACCGGTGACCAGTCAGATTCCGGTCAAACGGCGGTCCGCCCGCTGGAGTCACAACGGGAATCCACGTCGCGTCATGTTGGCCCGTTCAAACTGCTGGAGAAGCTGGGTGAAGGCGGGATGGGCGCGGTGTATGTGGCCGATCAACTGGAACCGATCAAACGCCGCGTGGCTCTGAAGTTGATCCGCACGGGCATGGACAACGACCAGATGATTGCTCGGTTCGAGGCCGAGCGTCAGGCACTGGCCATGATGGACCACCCGCACATTGCCCGCGTGCTGGATGCCGGGGTCACAGCGGACGGCCAGCCCTACTTTGCCATGGAACTGGTCCCGGGGATTTCGATAACGAAGTACTGTGATCGGAATCGTCTGGGTATCTCTGAGAGGTTGCGTCTGTTCGTGCAGGTCTGTCGTGCGATCCAGCATGCGCATCAGAAGGGGATTCTGCATCGGGACCTGAAGCCTGCGAATGTGCTGGTCACTCAGCGTGACGGGGTGCCCATGGTCAAGGTGATTGACTTTGGACTGGCCAAGGCTCTGCAGCCGGAGCAGCGCCTGACGGACAAAACGCTGTATACCCAGATGGGCCTGATGGTGGGGACCCTGGAATACATGAGTCCCGAGCAGGCTGAGATGAACGAGCTGGGCGTGGACACGCGGACGGACGTGTATTCCCTGGGAGTGTTGTTTTACGAGCTGCTGACTGGTTCGACTCCTCTGGGACACGACCGTGTTCGTCGCGAGGCGTATCACCGGTTGGTGGAATTGATTTGTAGCGAAGAGACGCCGGCTCCCAGTTGTCGCTTGAGTGACTCGGGGGAAGAGATCACGGGGATTTCGGCTCAGCGCCGGATTGATCCGCGTCGCATGCAGCTGATTTTGAAGGGCGAGTTGGATTGGATCGCCTTGAAGGCTTTGGCCAAGGAACGGGATCGGCGGTATGACGGTGCGGGCAACCTGGCGGACGATGTGGAGCACTTTCTGGACGGGGAGGTGGTGACGGCACGTCCGCCTACGACCGGTTACCGGTTGCGCAAGGCCATTCGTCGGAACAAGGTGGCGTTTGTGTCGGGGCTGGTGTTGGTCGTGTCGCTGCTGGTGGGCCTGATCGGCACGGGCACGATGTGGCGTCGGGCTCAGCGCGCAGCGGAACGAGCCAACACGGCGGAATCAACGGCACAAACGGAAGCGGCGACGGCCCGTGCGGCGGAAGCAACGGCACAAACGTTAGCGGTGAAGGCCCGAACGGCGGAAGCGACGGCAGAAACCGAAACGGTGAAGGCCCGTGCGGCGGAAGCAAGCGCGGTCGCCGCGCGCGGGACGGCAGAGCGGAATCTCAGCGCTGCCGAAAAGAACGCGTACATCTTCGACATGCTGCTCGCCCACCGCGATTGGGAAGATGCCAAGATTGGCCATCTCAAAGAGCGGCTGGATCGATACCGCGATCGCACGGACCTCAAGGGCTTTGAGTGGGATTACTGGAATCGACTGGCCCACAGCGCTTTGTCCACACTCAGAGGACACACAGCTGAGGTCAGCAGCGTGCGTTTCAGCCCGGACGGGAAGCGAATCGTCAGCGGCAGCTTTGACAACACGGTCAAGGTGTGGGATGCGGCAAGCGGTCAGGAGACGCTCACACTCAAAGGACACATTGGTCGGGTTGATAGCGTGAGTTTCAGCCCGGACGGGACGCGGATCGTCAGCGGCAGCATTGACAAGACGGTGAAGGTGTGGGATGCGGCAAGCGGTCAGGAGACGCTCACACTCCAAGGACACACTGGTCGGGTTTATAGCGTGAGTTTCAGCCCGGACGGGACGCGGATCGTCAGCGGGAGCTTCGACAAGACGGTGAAGGTGTGGGATGCGGCAAGCGGTCAGGAGACGCTCACACTCAAAGGACACACTGGTCGGGTTTATAGCGTGAGTTTCAGCCCGGACGGGACGCGGATCGTCAGCGGGGGCGATGGCTATGACCAGATGGTCAAGGTGTGGGATGCGTCAAGTGGCCGGGCAACGCTCACACTCAAAGGGCACATAAAACGTGGTGTCTATAGTGTCGATTTCAGCCCGGACGGGAAGTGGCTCGTCAGTGGCGGTGATGACCAGACGGTTAAGGTGTGGGATGTGGCAAGCGGCCAGGAGACGCTCACACTCGAAGGCCACACAGCTCTGGTTAGCAGCGTGAGTTTCAGCTCGGACGGGACACAGATCGTCAGCGGCGGTGAGGACACCAGAGTGAAGGTGTGGGATGTCTTCAGCGGTCGGGAGACGCTCACACTCAAAGGACACTTAGGACCAACCAACAGCGTGCGTTTCAGCCCGGACGGGAA
>Ga0315336_1006464_pt1 | contig 11972 bp, 9 predicted proteins | sample ASW5metaG_FD_204512 | JGI IMG/M metagenome (GOLD analysis project Ga0315336, IMG submission 204512) | Ammonia-oxidizing marine archaeal communities from Monterey Bay, California, United States - ASW #5 | ecosystem: Environmental > Aquatic > Marine > Intertidal zone | place: USA: California...
CACATCTTGGCCGGAAGGTACTTCCAATGGCGGAAATTCTACGATGTAATCCGGTTTGCCAAAACTCCATTCATCTTTGAACTTCGGCATCGCGGGCATATCTTTTGGATTGCCCTTTTTCGCGCCGGCATCCACCCAAGAAACAATCGTATCAATCTTTTCCTGAGAAAGGCTGATGTCGTTGGACCATTCACCGATTTCAGGGTTCGCGTGCCAGGGAGGCATGATGCGGTTTGCAACGACCTTTGCGATCGATTTGGCCCACGGCCGAACCTCTTCGTAGGTGCGGAGCGACATAGGGCCTATTTCTCCAGAACGATGGCATTCCACGCAGCTTTCCATAAAAATCGGCGCAACATCTTTAGTAAAGACAGGGGCGGCTGCGGAAATTGCATTAATCCCAACGGTAAAGGCAAAAGTCAGAAAACTGACTCGGGATAGGGAAATGGTCATAACGGAAGGTCCTTCAAACAAAAATCAAAGCAATAGTATGACCGAAAAACCCCTAATCGCGCAAATGATTGACCGTCGAAATTAATTCATCGACCGTTTTGAATTTTTTGGTAATATGGATATTCAACGTGAATAACTTACTGAAAACCCCGAAAGTAGAAATCGTATGAAAACTCATCACCATATTCTAACCGCCGCTGTCGCATTCACAATGAGTTGGGTTGGAGTAGCACACTCCGAATCCAATGCCGACTCGAAATATCTGACCCACGCTCTCGAGGCCGAGCAATTTATCGCTTCACAGATAATCGAAGGTGACAAAGGAGTGTATTGGCGTGTCGCTCCCGAAGCGGAAGCTAAACCCAATTACAATTTTTACCATGGAAGTGGGGGTGTGGCCCTGTTTTACCTCGAACTTCATGCGGCCACATCAGAACAGAAATATCTCGATCTCGCCGTGAGCGCGGGCAATGAAATTGTCGCGAACACGGCGGATGCCGACGGAGGACGGATTAGCATTTACTCGGGCTTGCCGGGTGATGTGTTCGTGCTCAACGAATTATTCAAAGCGACGAAAGACGATCGTTTCCGCGGCGCGGCTCTGCATGTCATTCATCACATCAAAAAACAAGCGAAACCAATCGGAAATGGGGTAGGGTGGATCGAAAAGAATCCATTTGCGGCGTACAACGCCGCCAACACCAATATCGGCGAAATGTACGACCTCACCATTGGTTCCGCCGGGGTGGGCGTCATGTTCCTTTATGCCTATCGCGATAAACTCGATCCCGATGGAGTGGATTGGTCGATCCGGATTGCTGATCGTCTTTTAGAAGTCGCCGAGAAAACGGACGACGGTTTGAGATGGCCGATGATGGGCAATCTTCCGGCACCTTACATCATGCCCAACTTTTCCCACGGTCCCGCTGGCATCGCCTACTTTTTTGCCGATCTCTATAAGGAAACCAAACAGCAAAAATATTTGGACGCCGCGATCTCTGCGGCTGAGTATGTAAAATCTCGTGCCGTACCCAAAGGCGACGGTATCCTTGTTACCCACCACGAAAGACCCGAACCAGCCGATTTATACTACTTGAGTTCCTGCCACGGCCCTCCCGGAACGGGCCGCCTCATGTTTATCCTCAACCAAATCACCGGTGACGACGCGTGGCTCGAATGGATCGACCTCAACATGAAAGGAATGCTTTCCACGGGCGCGCCTGAAAAACGAAGTGAAGGGTTATGGAACAATCATGGCCAATGTTGCGGAGACGCGGGTCTCGGTGATTACGCGGTCTATCTCTACCGGGCAACCGGGAAAGAATCTTATCTCAATATTGCCAACCGCATCGCCCAATATCTGGTGTCCGACGCGAATAAGAAAGACGGCACGCTCAGTTGGACTACGGCCGAAATGCGCATCAAACCGGAATTCACCCAAACTCAAACCGGCTACATGCAGGGAGCCGCCGGGATGGGCAGTTTCTTCCTCCACCTTGCGACCGTCAAAAATAACCCGGTCAAAATCCCAATCCTGGCCACGCCGTTCGAATAGTTTATTCGCAAAAATTCAATGGGCCTGATTTCCTTTCAAGGGAGATCAGGCCCATTTTTATTGCCATAATCTCTGTACTTGACATATATGCCGAAAAATGTATTATTGTATTGATACAATATGGAGGCGCCATGGACATTCGAATCTCACCCAAAGAAAACATTCCCATCTATCTCCAAATCGTCAATCAGATCAAATACCTGGTCGCGGCCGGACGCCTAGCACCGGATGACGAACTTCCGCCAATTCGAAAACTCGCCGAGCAACTCTTGATCAATCCCAATACCGTAGCGCGCGCATACCGTGAACTCGAGAGAGACGGTGTCCTGAATTCGCGCCAGGGCGCGGGCACCCGCATCGCCGCAGCAAACTCACCATTTTCCGAGGATGAGAAAACCAGGATACTCACGGAGCGCGCAGACGCTCTTCTGGTCGAAGCCGATCAACTCGATGTATCCGTCCAAGACCTCATCAAGCTCATTGAAGACCGCGACGAAGTGATGAATGCGCAAATGAAGGAGAAAAAAATATGAACTCTCCAGTCAACGAACCCGCGATCCAGGTGGAAGGAGTCACCCGGCAATTTTTCCGAAAACGCGCTCTTGATGACGTGAGTATGACCGTGCCCAAAGGATGCGTGTTCGGCCTGCTCGGTGAGAACGGCGCTGGCAAGACGACACTGATACGACATATTCTTGGTGCGTTCAAAGCGAAGACCGGTCAAGTCCGCGTCCTTGGTCAAAATCCGGTAACCAATCCGGTAGATGTTCTCGGCAACGTCGGTTACCTTTCCGAAGAAAGAGAAATGCCAACTTGGATGCGCATCGCCGAACTTCTACGTTTCACGGAAGCCTTCTACCCCAACTGGGATCGTGCCTACGCCGCAGAACTCATGGAATCATTTCGTCTCGATCCCCAGGCCAAAGTGCGAACTCTGTCCCGTGGTGAACGCGCGAAGACCGGTTTAATCCTTGCCCTTGCACATCGACCCGATATTCTCGTCCTCGACGAGCCTTCATCCGGCCTCGATGTAATCGTTCGCCAGGACATCCTCGCCGCGATCGTGCGCACCGTTGCCGATGAAGGTCGTACGGTATTTTTTTCGTCCCATCTCATCGATGAAGTCGAGCGCGTTTCCGACCACATCGCCATCATGGCCAACGGCCGTGTCCTCGTCTCAGACACACTCGACCAAATCAAAGAAGATCATTCTCGCCTTACGATTCAATACAAGAAACCGCTACCTGAAGCGCCGTCCATAGAAGGCGCTTTTTCGTGTCAAGGACAAGGCCGAGAATGGACCGTCATCTGCAATGGCCAACGGCAAAAAGTGCTCGCCCATGTTCTCGAATCGCAAGCAGAAGTGGTCGATGAAAGCCAGCCTTCCCTCGAAGAAATATTCGTTGCACGAGCGAAGGCCGAAACCAGATGAATCCTTCGGCGATAAAATTCCTTCTCCTGGAACAGGCTTCCCGCACCTATAAACTTGCCTTAATGGCATGCTCAGGCATGGTCGCCACGGGTATCAGTTGCTATCTATATCTCGGCCGCATCGACAATGTGACCGCACTGGATATCGAAGCGGCAAGCGGAATCTCGCTGGCTGGAATTACGTTGAGCGTAGGCCTGTATATGCTCGGAAGCCTTTTCGCGTTTGGCGACGATAAAGATCTCCAACTCGACATGCCGAAGTACCTGCTCAGATTACCGGTGAATACCTCCACTCTGGTCGTCTGTCGAATGGGCTTCGACGTTCTTTCCATTGCGCTTCTCGCCGCGGTCGGCATGGGGATTCACCACGTAGCTTTGGACTTCGACATCACGAGTATCGATCCGTTCGGAGAGACCGTGGCGACCTTCACAACGTTATTGGCTTTCCTGAGGATGGTCGCCTGGGGGATCGGAAAGAGCGGCCCCGTATTTACGATCATTGGCGGAGGGATTTTGTACAACATTCTAAATCAGGTGTTCGAGCGATTCGATTTATGGCCGCTTGCAATCGATGGCTATCTGGTCACGTTTACTTTGCTCTCGATTGCCTGTTCGTGCGCCGTGTCCATTTTGTTCGTCCATTTACATCGGAGCGGCACTCTGGCTTTCATGGAGCATTTAGGAGAAAGCGTATTCGGTAATTACCGGAGCGTTGATGCCGAACTTCCTCCCTTCACCTCCAAATCCCAAGCCATGAGATGGTACGAAACACGGAGGCAGGCTCGAGTTTATCCAGGATTGGCTATCGGATTCTTCCTGTTTATTTTTCTGTTCGGAGCCATAAAAGATATACCCGCATTAATTACGCCTTTCGATTACCCCTTGGAAATACAGCTGGTGATCATCGGCGAAATATTATTTGTTACTGCTACAGGCGCCCTAATTGTTGCCACGTTCCTAACGAGTGGAATATTCTTTTTTCAAAATCAACGAACCTATGCCGGTGGCGCGAAGACTTTCTTATTTACACGTCCCGCAACAACCAACACGTTGGCGAACGCTCGCCTTACCGCCCTTTTCAGGAGTCTCGTCATAACGATGATTCCTTTCCTGATCATCGCGGCTACGGTCTACTATGTAGATACGCAATCCACAGAATCTTCAACGTTCAGGGGACTCATCGATTCTTACTCCGGCGTCGAAGGGGCCGTCATCGTAGCGTTGGTTGTCGTCGGAAGTATGGCTGGCTTGTGGTCCGTATTGTGGTTGAGTAATCTCATCGCTTTTTTCGTCGTTTTCGCTTTATGCACGATGCCGCTTGAATATTTTCCCATGTTCGCTGATATTCATGAAATAACGAGGGGCGAATATGCGCTGCGAGCGACGGCCATAGCGGTATTTTGCCTGGTGACTATATTGACTTTAGTTGTGCAACGAAAAGGTTTGTTGGAAAGACGAACAATGATTTTTACCCTCGTCGCTCTACCCGTTTTGGCGGCCTCGTTCTTAGCAAGTGTCAATTACGAAAACATAGGAGAGGGTAGAGCGATTGATTACGCCTTCTTGACGTACACTGTGCCCGCTATCCTGTTACTACCCCTCACGCCACTGCTCACCACGCCTCTTTTCCTGAACTGGGCGCGCCACAGATGATTCGTGTAGCGTTATTCCTTTTTCTTTTCGCAGGGAGCATTACCGCGGCCGAAGAGCGTGACCTGATTCCCAGAAGTGCGATTTTCTCCGCACCAATGTTCGAGATGCGCGTTGGTTCACAAGGCAGGATCGCCTTCGGAAGTTCTGCAATCGGTCTTCCTAGCATCAACAAAATAGCAACAATACCCGGCTTCAGCGGTCAGACCGACTTGAAGTTCGATGAACGCGGACAAACGCTCGATGTTCGTTCGAGCTTAAATCCAAATATATTGTTAGTGATTCGAAAAATGAAAGGCAACCAAGTCCTTTTTGGTTTCAATGTCACCAACGGAAGCAGCACGATCCTCACGCCTCAGGGGGAACGGTATTTATCCGTCGCACGACTGAGTGATCGTTATCCCAATGAAGCCCTTCTTTTGAGCGAGGACGATAAAACTCTGAAATACCTGAGAGTCAACGTTGTCGGCGGAAAAATAGTAGATTCAATAATTCTGCCGACCTTCAAGAGCGTCTATTTTGACGCTGAATTCAAACCCGTAGTCGCGACCCGACAGAGAGCCGACTTAGGGTTTGATCTCTATCGATTCCACGAAAACGAATGGGAAGTCTTTCGGACATTCTCCGCTGATCACACTAATATAGACGGGCGCCGCAATCGGGGCGTCAAACAGGTCTTGGGCGTGGATGACCAAGGTAAAACCGTTTACGTCATCGACAACGCCAAACGTGACACATCCGCACTCCTCGCCATTCATCTGGACACCATGACCGAAACCGTTCTTGCAGAAGATTCAGACGCGGACATTTTGACCGATGCGCTGTTGAACCCCGGAACCGGCGAGCCGTTGGTTGTTTACACCCATTTCGAGGAATTAAGAGCCTATGGACTGACGCCTGCAGCCAAAGAAGTATTGCGAAAATCTCGCGACCAATTTGGCGTAGCGGTTCACGTCCTTGACGTTAGCCCCGATTTAACTGCATGGGTAGTTCGGCCCGCTGACGGGCGCCCATCCCAAGACTATATATTCACGCCCGCCGACGGTGAATTTACTCCAGTTCCCGCGCGATTCCCCAAAATGGACGGCTATGGACTGGGTACGAGGAAAGGTCACGTCGTCGAAACTCGCGATGGACTTCGTCTTCCCATTCATATCTATCTTCCGTCCGGTGCCGATTCCGACGGCGATGGAATTCCTGATAACCCACTCCCCACGATCTTTTATGTTCACGGTGGACCCAGCGCCGTAACGACTTGGGATCATTGGGACGGGCGCAATGTTCGTTGCCAGCAACTTTTCGCGAATCGGGGGTATGCCGCGATTCGAGTCGAAGTCCGCGGCACCGGCGGTCTTGGCACTGCAACACTCGAGGCCGGATATGCCGAATGGGGTGGCAAATCGTTGGACGATCTAGAAGACATTGCCCTCTGGGCGGTCGAAGCGGGTATTGCTCAGCGGGACAGGTTGGGCATCTGGGGATTTTCTTACGGGGGACATGCGGCGCTCGCGGCGCTTACGCTCAAACCCGATCTCTTTACGTGTGGTGTGTCATGGTCAGCCGTCGCCTCGCTCCTGAATAAAAACGAAGATTTCGCAGGCACAGTGTATGAAGAAATAGTCGTCCAGGAAGTAGGAGATCCCTCAACCCCTGAAGGTCTCAGGAAATTGAAATCCCAGTCGGCTCTAGAGCATGTAGGCTCACTAAATTCACCGGTACTATTGTTTCACGGTGGTCGTGATCACCTCCGCCCTGAAAAACACTCCGGTGCATTCGCGAAACGTGCCCAAGAATTAAAAAAAGCAGCGACGTACATACTCTACCCGAAAGAAACCCACTCCTTCGCACAAGCATCAAATTGGATATCGCTTCTCGCGATTACCGAGCACTTTTTCGCGAAACATCTGGGTGGAAGAGCGGAGCCTTATAAAAGGGATCTAAAAAATGGTCGTGCCTTCACCATCAAGGTGGGTCGTGAACACGTCCCCGGATTGAATCCAACCCTCCAATAACGTGGGGATCCACGACCGATATTGTGTCCGTAATGGAGGAGAAGCCTATTTGGACCGGTTGATTGTGCACCTGGAAGCGCATTGCTATACTGCACCTTTCTTCAGAGGAGAGTTTCGTTGAATCGTGTAGAAGGAAAAGTAATTATTGTGACCGGCGCCGCTTCCGGTTTAGGCGCGGCCGATGCGAAATTGCTCGCGAAGCATGGCGCGCAAGTAATCTTGACCGATGTGGACGCGGAGGGTGGGAAATCCATCGCGGAAGACGTTGGAGGCGAGTTCATCGAACAAGATGTTTCGGATGAACAATCCTGGTCTGCCTTGGTCGAAGGGGTGATGAATACCCACGGCAAGTTGGACGTGCTAGTCAATAATGCGGGCATCGCTCCCATCGCGAACGCCGAAACAACCACCACTGAAATGTGGCGTAAAGTATTGGCTGTCAATTTGGATGGAACATTCTTCGGCTGTCGAGCAGCTATTCCAGCCATGAAAGAAGGCGGAGGTGGTTCGATCATCAACATGTCTTCGACCGCTGCCTTGGTCGGACACGCCCCCTATTTTGCTTACGCCGCTGCCAAAGGGGGTATTCGCTCGATGACGAAATCGATGGCATTGCATTGTCGTGACACAAAGACGGGGATTCGCTGCAATACTATTCATCCGGGCAGTATCAATACCCCCATGGTCCAGGAATCGTTTATGGAGCTCGGAGGCTACGAGTTAAAACAAGATGCGGACGCGGAAACTATCCGGAACACATTGGGTGTCGGGCAACCGGAAGATGTCGCCAATATGGTTCTCTACCTGGCTTCTGACGAATCTAAACACGTGACCGGTGCAGAGATGGTCATTGATTTCGGTGGTTCCATCGTTTAGGCCGCCATTTCCACCAGTTCCAAAATCGTGCCGTCCGGATCCTTAAAGCACACGAATCGAGACGTCGGCATATTTTCCATCTCGACCGTCGCGGGCTTTGAGAGAAATTCAACTCCCTGGCTCTTCAACGAATTAACATCCGCGTCGAGATCCGTTGTGGCGAATGCGATGCGGCCCAAACCCAAATGGTAAAGATGAGGGTAGGGGGGCGAGTCGTCGTGAGGCTCCTTCCATTCCAATAAATCGATGAGCGTCTGCGAACCCGGCAAACGCATTAGGCCACCTTTGAGGTGATACGGCGGCATTCCAACAGCGGCTGCGACTTCTGGGGTATTGAGCTCCGGCGCCATGACGAGCAACTCAAATCCGAGAAATTCGTAGAACCTTCGTGATCGTTCAAAGTCGCTACAGTTTATGTTCACGTGCACCATACCCGATATATACATACCATCTCCTTTGCTTGAGAGTAAGCTTGTTTCTATCACGATTATGGGGCGAAATCAAAAACTTGACCGTGCAGTCTCGCTATGGCCATCATCATTATCGAAACGAATTGAGACACGATAGTATTGCAACCCAACTAAGGGGAGTGAGAAATGAGCGGAAGCCCGGGAATTCAAATTGGCGAGCAGTTTACGACAACCGACGAAATAAACGTGCAGGCCGCGAAGGCCGCTACCGGGCTTTCCGACTTGGGTGTTTCTCAGATGGATACCGTCGCGATGCTGTTGCGTAATGATATTCCATTCCTGGTGACCGGGATGGCCGCCAAACTGCTGGGATCATTTCCCGTGCCGATCAATTGGCATCTCTCTGGTGCTGAGGTTGGTTTTATCTTGGAGGATTCATCCGCCAAAGTACTCGTCGTTCATGATGATGTCCTTCAAGGAGTCGGCGCAGAAAATATTCCAAATGGCGTACACGTCATTGTCGTGAAAACGTCCCCTTTTATTGGAAGTTGGTATGGGGGCGAAACGGCCAACAATCCCTTGCCGGACGGAGCCTTGGAGTGGGAGGTATGGTTGGCGTCGCATTCGCCGTGGAGCGAAGCGGCCCCCTTCCAAACCGAGAGCATCATTTATACTTCCGGTACGACCGGCCAACCCAAAGGTGTGCGCCGCGAGCGATCGACCCCGGAACAGATGCAGGCGATGATGATGGGCCTTGCGGCGCCGATGGGAATTGCGCCCGGTATGAATACTATAATCTCTGCACCGTTGTACCACACCGTTCCGAATGTTTGTGCAGGCGCGGCAATGACATTGGGAGCGTTCATGGTGCTTATGCCGCGTTTCGATGCGGAAGAATTTTTGCGACTGGTTGAAACACACAAGCTAAGTCATTTCCAGATGGTGCCCACGATGTTCGTACGGTTATTGCAGCTTCCCGAGGAAGTGCGTGCAAAATACGACATGAGTTCTATCCAATGCGTAACCCATTCCGCGGCACCCTGCGCGCCCGATGTGAAACGCGCCATGATTGATTGGTGGGGGCCCGTGATTAATGAGAGTTACGGCGCGACGGAACTTGGCTTTTTGACGTTGTCGACGTCGGAAGACTTCCTCAAATACCCCGGCACGGTGGGCAAGCCGTTACCTGAGGCGACCATCAAAATCTATAACGACGACGGAGTGGAGGTACCAACCGGCGAACAAGGAACCGTTTACGCGCGACTCAATCTTTTTCGTGATTTCACGTACGTCGGCGATGATGAAAAACGAAAATCAGTCGGACACGAAGGACTCGTTACTTGCGGCGACATCGGGTACATGAACGAAGAAGGATACTTGTTTTTATGCGATCGCGCCGCGGATATGATTATTTCTGGTGGCGTAAACATTTACCCGGCAGAAATCGAAGCCGCCCTCATTACGCACGACGACGTTCAGGACTGCGCTGTCTTCGGTATTCCGGACGCTGAAATGGGTGAACGCGTCGCGGCCATTATCGAGGCGCGACCCGGTGCGACTCCCAACGAAGAATCCATTGAGGCCTTCCTGCGCGACCGCGTCGCTGGTTACAAAGTGCCACGCCACATCGAATTCCGGGAAAACCTTCCTCGCGAAGATTCGGGAAAACTCTTCAAACGGAAGCTACGTGAACCTTTCTGGGCGGATTCGGGACGTTCGATCTAGTTCAGGTATGTTGCCTCGAAGTACCGTCGATATTCAAGCCAGTTATGCCAGTGCCTTCTTGCAATACTGGACGCACCGACCCACTTCCTTGACTGCGTCCGATTCACCCGGAATCGGGTATTCAACTTCCACGTCGCCATGAATGTCGTACTTGTTTTTACTGACGAATTGAAGGACTTCCGCAATGGGCGTATCGCCGGTGCCCCAATCCACATTGTCACCTTCGTTTTTCTTACGATCCTTCAAATGCATGCTTAAAATTTTGTCGTGATGTTTCTCGATAAACGGAATGGGGGACTCACCGGTACCCGCCACGTAGTGCCCGATATCCAGATTGATTCCAAGGTATTTTCCGTAGGACAGCATTTTCCCATCGTAGGTCGTCGGTGTGATTTGCGTATGATTATGGAATGCGATAATGACCTCATGCTTGTCGGCCAATGGCCCAAGACGCCTTGCCGCATCGCCCGAAATCTCTCGGGTAATCCCTTTCGCACCCAACGCCTTAGCCGCCTTGAAATAAAAGTCGATTTGCTCGTCTGACATATTGCGGTTACCGATGCTGCCGAATTTGGCGATATGAATGTTCACCCCCGCATCGTTATACATCTTCCGAAGAACCTTGAATCCTTCGATAGGATGGCTTCCCTTATTCGTTTCAGCATATTTCCTGGCAAAATCTTCCGCCGGTCCACCCATCAGTTCGACCGAACTCAATCCGTTTTTCACCAGATACCCCAATAAATCTTCCGCACTGCTCGGCATCGAACGGTAACTGTAAGTGATCGCCCCAATCTGTACACCGTTGAATTTGGAATCCGGTTTCTCGTGATGAGCGGCAAAGAGTGGGTGTGATAACGAGGCCGTCGCAGCAGCGCCGGCCGTAGCGGCAAGGAAAGTACGTCGTGAAATTGTGGGGTTTTGGTTTTGCATCAAAATTCTCCGCAGTCATTGGCTTAGGTTTGGTAAATGAGTATGGAGAACGAAGCAGGTTGGATCAAGCTTGAGGACGATGTCTCACCGCACCAGCCCGACGCCTCCGGTCGCACCGATCACTTGTCCTTGAATAAAACTAGCTTCAGGGCTCAACAAGTACTCGACCAGCGACGTATACTCTTCATCCCTGATCGCGCGACCCGATGGATTGGCTTGCGCCGCTTTTTCTACGATCGTCTTGGCCATTTCTTCGCTTCCAACCATGGAAGCGACCGACGTCGTGTGGACCAATCCCGGCGCGACGGCATTGATGCGAATACCGCAAGGAGCAAGCTCGGGCACAAGATAGAGGATGATGCTTTCAGCGAGAGCCTTTCCCGCTCCCAAGGCGGAATAGTTGCTTCGGGGACCCGCGGCGTGTGCTCCAAGACTCGATATGAAAACAATACTGCTGCCCTCTCGTAGAAGCGGGAGTGCTTTCTGGACAAGGTAGAGGAGTGAAAGCCCGTTGGTCTCAATCGCTTTCGAAAACTTGTTTAGATCGGCATCCAAAAGGGTCGTCGGATAAATCATCGCGGCTGAATGCACGATATGGTCCAGTTTCTTTCCCATCGCGTCAATCTTATCCATCAAAGTAGAAACTTCTTCGACTGAGCCTACATCCGATTTCAAGAGATGTACGGTCGCTCCTGACTTTTCAAGATCCATTTTTGACTCAGCGGCGGCCTCTTCGTCGTTGCGGTAGACGAGGAACAGTTCTTCCCCGGTCTTAGCAAGGCGCGTCGCAATGGCAAGCCCAATTCCCTTTGTACCACCTGTCACCAAGATAGACATACCGGTTTCCTTCTCCTGTCGGATGTGTGCATCGAGTAGCGAGGGTGACATGTGCACCGCTGATTCGTCAAGTGGAGGTATGGGGTCCGT
>Ga0315336_1006465_pt1 | contig 11970 bp, 8 predicted proteins | sample ASW5metaG_FD_204512 | JGI IMG/M metagenome (GOLD analysis project Ga0315336, IMG submission 204512) | Ammonia-oxidizing marine archaeal communities from Monterey Bay, California, United States - ASW #5 | ecosystem: Environmental > Aquatic > Marine > Intertidal zone | place: USA: California...
CCATCTTGCGTTGATTGTAAATGTCTTCGGGAAACACGTATTCATTTAAGGGATTCCGGGCCGAGCCATGGACATACATGAATTCGTCCTCCCGCCGCATGCGCGGCAGTTCTCCCAGGAACTCCCAACGGTTCTCGCTGCCCAGTCCCGTTTCCAACATCTGACGTGTCCAGAAGATGGCGCGTTCCGCTCCCGCGTTGAAGCCTTCCGGGTCAAACAGGGCCGCTTGGTCATGATTACCTAAAAGACACACGTCACAGTCGAGGATCTGATCGATGCACTCTCTGGGGTTCGGGCCGTAACCGACGATGTCTCCCAGGCAGTAGATCTCAGAAATCTGCTGACGTTCAATATCGTTCAAAACCTGTTCCAAGGCTTCCAGGTTTCCATGGATGTCACTAATGATCGCTTTCACCGTTGGTACGTTCTCCAGCTGGCCTTGGAATCGGCGTGCACGAATTGCGCAAACCTGGAGTTTAATTCAGTAGAATGACGGTGGTCAAGTTCGGGGGGGAATGCCAAAATCGTCAGGCCAGGAGTCCGGAGAGTGGAATCCACATCTGTGGCTGGCGGTGGAATCCATGTTCCGGGGGACCTGAATGCATTCATTAGGTCCTCGAACGTCCCCGATCCTGGATTTTGAGGGGAACGACGGGGCCCCCGGCGACGTCGGCGAGGGCTGTGGCGGATCGGCCCGTCTGCGTGTCGGACGTGGCAGGAATTGGTGTTGTACGGATCGTGCGGCTCAGTCAAGATCGCCTGAACCCCGCTGGGGAACTTGTAGGGTGATCGGGAGGAGATGGATGACCAGGGTGGCAGCCAGACGTGTCTCGACGGCCGCCGCTTGCGGGTGGAATCGCGGGACCGCCAGGTTCTGGGTCGGCTCCGGAGCGACTCCGGATCACCGGGTGCTGTGTCGCGGGACGGGCGGAGCCACCGGCCGCCTGGGCTGCTGGACATTCTTGTTCATCGGACTGCTGAACGGAGCCGCTGGTGCTCAACCGCTCGACCTGCCGGCGAATTCTATTTTTTTGTCGGCCCACTCGAAGAATGTCGATTCTCGGGCTGAATCCGGCTCCGAAAATGCCGGCCCCGTGGCAACGCGTCCCCCGTCCGTGGTGTTGGGGGCCGCCAGCGTCAAGATGCCCAGTCTCCGCGGGAGCCGAATTTCCGAGGCCGCCAGACGCGTTGCGGTCTGGGGCGAGCCTGCGGATCCGGCTGCGGGACGTCCGCTCGACATCTGGGACACCGTGAACGGACAGCATCGATTGCGATTGCTCGGCCATGATCATCCGATCCAGGATGTCCTGTTTTTTCCGGACAAACACAGACTGGTGAGCGCGGCGTTTCGGGACAGTGATGCCGGAGGCAGCGTCATCTGCTGGGATTTGATGGACGGGAAGTCGTTGTGGCGTGTGCCCCACGGTGGAGTCGATCTGAGCCGGGACGGGTCGGCTCACCGACTGCGCGTACTCGTCGGGGACCAGGTCCGGGTCTTACGACTCGACAACGGAGCGGAAGTTGGGCGGTTTGTCGGTGGACCGACTGTGGGGCTGCACCTGTCGGACCGAGACCGATTGTGGTTGGGGCTCAATCAGAAACGCGACGCGCGGATTCGCCTGTTCGACTACACGCGCCAAACCGAAGTGCATCGTTTCGAGCTCGTTTCCGGCAGGCCGCGGGCGGTGGTGATATCCCAAGACAACCAGACGGTCGCAGCGGCTGCCGGCAACGTGATCGTGATGTGGGAAGTTCTCACCGGCAAGGAACTGGGACGCCTGACCGGGCACGAACGCAACGTTTTGGCCCTGGCGTTTTCGCCCGATGGACGTTTTCTCGCTTCCGGCGGTCTCGGCGGCATGTTGCGTGTATGGGACGTGTCGGCTTGTGCTCCGATCCGGAGTTTCGACGCGCATACCCGGGCGGTCACATGTCTGAGTTTTGCAGCGTCGGGTCGTCAGATGGTATCGGGTGGACTGGACAGGCTCGCGCGCATCTGGCAGGTCGCAGGACTCCTGAAGTCCTCGATTCCTGAGTTGGATGAGAGCGCCGCGGGATTGGAAGCCGTCTGGCAGGCGCTGGCCTCGGCACGCCCGAATCAGGCCTATCCGGCTATGGATCAGGCCGCAGCCAGTGACAAGGCCGTGGCCCAGATGCTGAAAATGCTCAAGGTCGATTTGCTCGTTTCAGGCAATCAACGTGCGCGACAACTGGTCGAAAAACTGGCGGACCCGGATTTCGTTGTTCGTTTCCGAGCCACTGAGTCGCTCAAACGCATGTTGCCGTCCATTCGGCCTTTGCTGCTGAAACTCCTCGATACCGCCGAACGGGATGAGGTGAGGTATCGCATCCGTCGCATTCTCAGGGGAACGCAGGGCGCCAGTCGCTATTCCGCGGCGGACGTACGGCGGATTGGGCGCGTGATCCAGTTGATGCGGCGCATCCCGGGGCCGGCGGCGACCGAACTGCTGACGTTGATTGCCGAGCAGTTTCCGGACGACCGGATTGTGGCTCAGGCCCGCGCCGCGTTGGCGGCTGCCCCACGTCAGTGAACGGGTGTGCTCCACACTCCAGGCGCTGACGGAATGGTTCGGTGGCTCCGTTCTGAAGTCGGTGTATCCCCGGCTGGCGCTGTTGTTTCGAAGTTCTGGCGTCGGAATCGGCCGCCAGGATCGACAGCACTTGTGAGCGGTGAAATGCCGACAAGTTGACATAATCCAACAGTTGTCCTTTCCAATTTGTTGCCGGACGTCAACTTGTGTCCTATGTTTGCCGGCCCTCAAGAAAGAACCGGCGGCGTTTGCGTGGAAGTCAGCGCGTTTCGAGGTCGAGGTTGATTACTGAGGCTGACAATTCCTCATCTTCGTCATGTTCGTTCGAACACGATATCGCCTGTGGGTGTGAGGTTGTCTGGAAGTCAAAACCGAGTGGCGGGTCTGGATTCATCTCCTCAGACGCGCGACGTATGGCCTTTCCAGCGGATCCGCTGGAAATCCACGAGTGAGAGAGAAACAGATGCACGAATTGAATCAGGGGTCCTTGCTGGTCGTCGATGACGACAAAGACATTCTGGCGGCCATTGCCGATTACCTGCGCAACCTCGGTTATCGCACCGAGACTGCCGCAAGCTGCGAGTCCGCCCTGGAACGGATGGCAGAATTCCCATTCGAAGTTGCTATCAGCGATGTGAGTCTTCCCGACTTGGATGGGTTTCATCTGCTGGAATGGGTGACCGAGAACCGTCCCGAAACGTCGGTGATTCTCTTGACCGGTTACGGCACCATCGAAAGCGCTGTGGAAGCGATTCGTATGGGGGCTTTTGATTATCTGACCAAACCGGTGATCGACGAAGAGCTGCAGATGGCGATCAGCCGTGCCATTGGTCAGCGGCGGATCGTCGAAGAAAACAAACAGCTCCGACAGCAACTCAAGGAACGGTTCGGACTGTCCAACATCGTCGGCCATGATTACAAGATGCTGAAGATGTTTGATCTGATCGAGAGTGTGGCCCCTACACGAACGACGGTTCTGATCCTGGGTGAGAGCGGAACGGGTAAGACCATTACAGCGCGTGCCATACACCAGTTGAGCGACCGGGCTGATAAGGCGTTTGTGGAAGTGTCCTGTGGTGCGTTGCCGGAAACGCTGTTGGAGAGCGAGTTGTTCGGACATGCCGCCGGGTCATTTACCGGTGCCACTCAGGATAAGGCGGGCAAGTTCTTGCAAGCCGACGGCGGAACGATTTTTCTGGATGAGGTCGCCACCGCCTCGCCCAGTCTGCAGGTCAAATTACTGCGAGTATTGCAGGACCGGGAGTTCGAGCCGGTGGGGTCCAATGTGACTCACAAGGTCGATGTCCGGTTGATTCTGGCGACGAATCAAGACTTAGAGACCCTGGTCGCCAGTGGCGATTTTCGGCAGGATCTCTTTTATCGGATCAATGTCATCACGCTGACGCAGCCGTCGTTGCGGGAACGCATCAGTGATATCCCGTTATTGGTCGAACACTATCTGAATGTGTTCAATGAACAAACAAGCAAACAGGTCCAACGCTTCGACGAAATGGCCCTGCACGCATTGCAGAAGTACCATTGGCCGGGCAACGTCCGCGAATTGGTCAACGTGATCGAACGCGCGGTTGTGCTCGCCAAATCCGACATCGTGACACCGGCCGATCTGCCCGACTGCCTCGACCGACGTGAAGCCGATGCCTTCGTGATGGAAGGTGCAATGGACGCCAGCAGCCTGAAAGCCGCGTTGGCCCAGCCAGAGAGACAACTCATTCTCGATGCGTTGGAAGCCAACGGCTGGAACCGTCAGAATACCGCTCGACTGCTCGGTATCAACCGCACCACGCTCTACAAGAAAATGAAGAAGTACAGTATCGACTTCGAAAAGCAACTCAAGTAGACCTCGGTCGCCCGGATCTGTTGTCCCGGGCCCATTTCTATTTGCGGAGCCCCAGCTGCTGTGATCGCACGGTTTCTGAGCAGATTCGGCGGCGACTGGTGTTTGTCAGCTCCGCATCCCCTGGCGAGTGCGTTGCAGTCTGTGACGCCCAGACGCCGGCCCCGAACTTCGCGGTTCCGGCCGGATTGATCAACGTCACTCCTGCTCGCTCTGCAGTTTCTCCAGACGCACCAATACGTCTTTGTACTCGTAATCGACGGCTAGGATTTCGTTGTAGTGTTCTTCGGCGTCGCCGTTCTGACCGGCGTCGTGGTGGAGTCGAGCGAGCAGGTAATGGCACTTCTTGAACGGGTCCGGTTGATCATGCACGTCGAGTTTCGGCAAGGCCTTCTTGAATTGCCGGATCGCCAGTTCCAGTTTCTTCTCGGTGATGAAACACTCGCCCAGCGAGATCAGCACGTTGGCTTCAATGCGCTGGTCGGACGTCGCTTGCTGTAACAGCGGAATCGCCAGGTTGTTTTTCTTCGTGCGCATGTAGCGTTTAGCCAATTCGAACTTCAACCGCGAGTCATTGGGATACCGCTCCACCCGGTTGCTCAACACTTCGATTTCACGCTGGACAAGTTCGTTGGCCAAAGCCACCGTATTGTCCCGCGCTGTGGTGTTGTCGGGATTCGCGCGGGCTTGCGACTTGGCGCGATCCAGGTTCTGCCGGATGATCTCCAGTTCGACGTCCTCGAGCTCCTGCCGGACGTTGTGATCGCCTCCGGAAACTTCGAGCGCTGTTTTATAAATGGCGATCGCTTGATCGAGCTTTTTCTGGGAGCGGTAAAGCTCGCCCAGTTTCAAGTAGGAGGCGACTTCGGTGGGATTCTTGCGAATCGCCATTTCCAGGTCCTTCTCGGGATCCATGCCCGGACCCTGCTCGCCGCGATTCTTCTGGTCCTCGTTCAGCCGGTAGTCATCGTAGGCGGACCCGGATTTCTCGACATCACGCGTCCCTTCGGCATCGTCGTAGCCCCCCTTTTCGATGACCGATTGCGTGGACAATTCGCCAATTTTCCGCCGGGCTTCCGCGTCGAGATGGTCCACGCGACGGACGTTTTCCCAGCACTTGATCGCTTCGTTGTAGTTGCCTTTGACCTCCAACAGTCGCGCCAGAGCGCGGTTGTAGTCCTTATTAACAGCGTCACTGATCACGGCCAATTGGTAGCCATAAATGGCGCAGTCTTGGTGTCCCAGTTCGCGGCAGGCTTCACCCATATCGGCATTCATTGGTCCGTCCCACGGGTTGACCCGCAGACCTGCCTCGGAAGCTTGATCGACGGACTTCCAATTCTTCTGGAGCTTGGCTTTCTTGACCTTGCCGCGGATTCCCATCAACTTGACGCCCGCCATACGGGCGCCGCTGCCGTTGTCGTTGTATTTGCGGCGCTGGCAGCCCCGTAGCGTCTGACGGTAGGTCAAGTTGTCGGGCACCAAGACCACCGACTTGGTAAACATGTCGATTGCGTAGTCCCAGTTTTCTTTGGCCATGGCCTCGGTGCCTTTGCGCCAGCAGTCTGCCGCAATTTTCTTCTTGTCGGGGGCCATCACCCACTCCCGTGATTTGAATTCAGTAGCTGCCCAAGACCGCAATCCACGCGGCAGGCGCCTGGCACAACATCATAGTCCACATGCGCACGGAAGGCCAATGGTCGCAACACACGCCGCAGTCGTGGCAACGCCGTTGTTGTAGCCGCCCGCTGAGCGTCGCATGTGGGCGACTGGCCCCGTTGATTGGAAGAGTAGGAACGGTAGATCGACGATGCCGAGGTGTTGTGAAGCAGTTTGGGTTGGCAGCCGCCGAAGCGGAATTGGGCCGGGCTGGCATAACAGACGACGACTGTCTACATTTCGAGTTGCAAGGTGATTTGTGTGTCGGATGGTGCGCAGGCCCTGTGTCTGCAACCACCACCGCGTGTCCAACATCAACCCGTATTGCCGATCAACGGAATTCTTCAACAGGAGTGCAGCATGACCCAAAACCGGAAATCAGAGGTTGATGAAGCCGTAGCAGATGTCGACTTTGCAGCTAATACCTACCAGGTCGAGCTACAAACGACGGCTGGGACCATCACCTTGGACCTGATGGGAGACGTTGCTCCCGGTCACTGCCGCAACATGATCGGCTTGACACGCATCGGCTATTACGATGGATTGATATTTCATCGGATCATTAGCGGTTTCATGATCCAGGGTGGTTGTCCGGAGGGGACCGGAACGGCCGGGCCAGGATACACGATCGATGCGGAATTCAATGACACGTCTCATGTGCCGGGAGTGATGTCGATGGCTCGGACCAACGATCCGAACTCCGCTGGTTCGCAGTTTTTCATCTGTTTGGAAACCGTACCTCACCTGGATCGACAGTATTCGGCTTTCGGGAAGACCGCGGATCCGCAGAGCCTGGAGGTGGTTCTGGCCATCGGGCAAGTCCAGACCGATAGCGGTGATCGGCCGACGGAAGATGTGCGAATCGAATCGGCGCGGGTGATCGCATCCGCGCAATAATGTCGCAAGCATCACGGCCAGTCTCGAATTCCCACCGGGGCGGCTTCAATCCGCGGTGATGGCCTGCAGAACATCGCCCACCGCGATGGTTCCACCCGTCAAGACACGCGCCGTGATGCCGCCGTGTCCCCGCATGGCGTTGTAGCCGCCGGTCCCCAGGTTTTCCTCCATCCTGGAACAGGGAACACATGGTCCTGTTCCTTGCAACTCAACGTCGGCTCCGATGCGAAACACCCTGTCTTTGAGCGCCAGCAGATTGACGCCTGAAATCACGAGATTACGACGCAGTCGGGCCGGGTCGATGGGGGTCACGGCGCCCGGTTCGACCAGTCCTGCGACTCCCAGCAGATGCTCTCGCTGAATCAGTGTGATCTGTCGGTTGCCGTCGGGTTGCCCCGTCGCTCGATGATCGCCTGCGATTCCCCTGCCGGCCTGTACCTGGACCTGATCGCATTCCTGGATCTCCGCGCGGCGGTGCTGGCTGATGCCGATCCACTCCACACGCCCTTGTTGTGGGATCTGTTGTTTCAACTCGGCAAGCGTCTGCATGCTGGGGCCTCACACGGGATGTTGGACGGCACAAGTGCTCAAAAATGTGGGTGATCTTTGGGGACGGTCGTTCAACCCCCGGGATCGCCACTCTGCCGGTCGGTGCTTGTGTTTTCCGTTGGTATGCGGGAAACTGCGGCGAACTTCAGGAGACCAGAATGACCGAATCGGGCCCACTGTCAACCGGAGAGAGCGTGCGTCACGCTTGCCGGAACGGAGAATGGAACCAGCAGACTTCGGGTTTGGCTCCGGGATTTGCTCAGGCCAATCTGGTGATCCTGCCGCAAGAACAGGCAACGGATTTCTTGCTGTTCTGCCAGCGCAACCCCAAGCCTTGCCCCTTGTTGGATGTGACCAGTCCCGGGCAGGTCGAGGCTGCGGGGACGGCCCCGGGTAGCGATCTGAGAACCGATTTGCCCGGATACCGGGTTTGGAGACACGGTGAGATTGTGGAGGAACCGGAGCGGATTGATCACCTCTGGCGTGACGATCTGGTGAGTTTCCTGATCGGCTGCTCGTTCACCTTCGAATCGGCCATGCTCCGTGCAGGGCTTCCCGTGCGCCATATCGAACTCGGCTGCAATGTGCCCATGTTTCGCACCAACGTGGCCTGCCAACCGGCGGGTGGCTTCCGTGGTTCGCTCGTCGTTTCGATGCGACCGCTTGCGCCGCAGGATGCGATTCGCGCAGTTCAAATCACCGGCCGGTATCCCGCGGTGCACGGGGCTCCGATCCATCTGGCGGATCCGGCTGCGATTGGCATTGATGATCTGGCGCGACCGGATTACGGCGACCCGGTGCCGATCCAGGCCGGGGAGTTGCCCGTGTTCTGGGCCTGTGGAGTCACACCCCAAGCGGCGCTGTTGTCCTCGCGCCCGCCGTTGGCCATCACGCATCAGCCAGGCGGCATGTTCGTTACGGATCGTTTGGACGAGTCGCTGGCCGTTGCCTGACACAACCTCCGGCAAGCGAACGAGCCTCCGGAAAGCGAACGAGCATCCGCAGACGCGGTTCACCCCGCGCCGTTGCCAATCTGGCCCCCAGCCACCTGCGGCACGTGCCCGGTTGTTGTGGAAAGGCAGTCACTGCGGCGGCGGTCGCACGTGTGGCTGCAATGTGTTCAGAGATGTTGGCGCGCGTTCCGAGTCTCAATCGTTTGGTCGCATCGTCTGTGCGCCAGTCAAGGCCGTGCGAACGGACAAGTCCGAAGAATGGACCGGAGCGCATTGTGAATTTCCAGAATTGAACGTTGTGTAAGCTTGCTATTTTCCATAAATGCGTTGTGATATGAACTTCTGGAGTTAGAATTACGCAGATTGTGCGGGTTGTATGAATTGTAAGAGATGTGCGGCCGCCGATTGCCGGTGGCTGATCCCGTCGGAGGTGGGAGCAGCTTCAGGGAAACCCGGCGGCTGAGCGGGAAGCGGCCGAATGCGGTTCTGACCGCGGCCTTGTTGCCGGTGGGAATCGCGTCGGAATTTTAGCATCCACTTGCCCAGTTGTTTGCAGGAGAGCCAAGTCAATGCACAACCGTGAAGACCAGACACGAAGTGGTCCCGGGTTCAACCGACGTGACTTTCTTAAGGGGTCCAGTGCGGCAGTTGCCGCCAGCACCTTGGCCACCGGAAGTACGGAGTCGGAAGCCGCTGCGGCGAAGGCTGTCAAGGTGGTTGCCGGTGTCACAAATGTCAAGCTGAATGTGAACGGCAAAGACTACACACTCAAGCTTGAACCCCGAGTCACACTGCTGGATGTGCTCCGCAACGATTTGAATCTCACGGGGTGCAAGGACGTCGACGAGCGGACGGCCAGTGGTGCCGATACCGTCATGATTGACGGCAAGGCCGTGTTGGCCAGCAGCCGGCTGGCCATCGAGTGTCAAGGTCACAAGATCAAAACCGTCGAGTCCCTCAAGACCGCTGACGAACTGGATGCGGTGGTGGCGGGATTTGTCAAACACGATGCCATGCAATGCGGCTTCTGCACTCCGGGATTCGTGATGGCGACACGCGCTTTTCTCGACAAGAACCCCAATGCCAGTCTGGATGAAATTCAGAAGGGGCTGGGAGGCAACATCTGCCGCTGTGGGACCTATAAAGGTGTCACACAGTGTGCGCTGGAACTGGCGAAGAAAGGGGGTGCGTGACCATGGCCGAACGCAAGATTGGTTGGAAGCCTCGGAGTGAAAACGACCTGGTGGGCCGCGACATCCCGCGGTTGGAAGGTGCCGAAAAGGGATCGGGACACGCCAAGTTCACTGCGGACACAAACACAAAAGGCACGTTATATGCGCGGTTGCTGACCTGCCATCATGCGCATGCCAAGGTCAAGATTCTCGACGTCGAACCCGCCAAGAAAGTTGAAGGCGTGCGCGCTGTGCACGTGTTCAACGGGGTCGACAGCGAAATCCGCTGGGATGGGACGCTGATTGCCGCGGTCGCCGCCGATCGTCCGGAACTGGCCGAAGACGGAGTACGGGCCATCAAGGTTGAGTACGAAGTGCTGGAGCATTTCGTCGATGAAGCGGATTTGGCGGGCGGCGAAAAGGCCAAACGCACAAAGGCCTTGGGAGAGAATACCAAGGGTGATGTGAAACAGGCCTTTGCGGACGCCAAAGTCGTGCATGAAGGCGCCTATGGAATCCATACCATCAGCCACATGTGCCTGGAACCGCATGGAGCCCATTGCGAGTGGAAGGATGATGACTCGCTGGATGTCCACCTGTCGACACAAAACGTGTCGGGTACCGGCGGTCAATTTGCCGGCCCCTTAGGGTTGGACGCTTCGAAAGTGACGATCACCTGCGACTACATTGGCGGGGGTTTCGGCTCGAAATTTGCCGCCGACGAATGGGGTCTGGCCTGTGCCACACTGGCAAAACAGACCGGTCATCCGGTGCGATTGATGCTGGATCGGGCCACCGAATTGAAAATCGCCGGAGTACGGCCCTCGGGCTTCGCCAAGGTGAAAATCGGCGCAGACGCCGAAGGCAACATTGTGGCCTGGGACAGTCATCACTGGGGCACCAACGGGATGGGGGGCGGTACTGTCTCGTTGGGGACGATGCCGTATGTGTTTGACTTCGACAACCGCCGGCGGAAAGCCACGGGCTTGATCACCAATACCGGGCCGCAACGCGCGTGGCGGGCGCCCAATCATCCTCAGGCTTGTGCGCTGACCGATACGGCCATCGATGACCTGTCCGCCAAACTGAAAATGGACAGCCTGGACGTGTTCATGAAGAACCTCAACAAGACGGCCCGTGAGGACGTCTACCGTGAGGAGCTCAAGATCGCCGCCCGCTTGATGGATTGGAAGCGGAAATGGCACCTGCACGGCCAAGGCAAGGGCGATTCGGTGAAGCAGGGGCTGGGACTGGCGCTGCACACCTGGGGCGGGCGGGCCCATGCGGCCACCTGCCTGCTGAAAGTGCATTCCGACGGCACCGTTGAGTCGTTCGGTGGGAGCCAGGACATCGGTACCGGCACACGGACTGTGATCGCCGCGACGGTCGCGGAAACGCTGGGGCTGCCACTGTCGGCTGTGAATGTTCACATCGGCTCCAACAAGTATCCGCGGTCCGGACCGTCCGGTGGCAGCACGACCGTGGGGGGAGTCGCCGGGCCGAATCGCCGGGCGGCTTTGGAAGCCCTGTGGAAGATCCTGGATCTGGTGGCTGCCAAATACGAAGTCGACGCCGACAGCCTGTCGGCCAAAGGCGGCAAAGTCTGGTCCAAGGGCAAGGCGGTTTGTACCTGGAAACAGGCCGCGTCTCTGATCGGCGCCATGCCTCTGGAAGTGCAGGGGGCTGGTCCAAAGAACGATGGGTTGACCGATTCCGGTGTGGGCGGCGTGCAGATGGCCGACGTCTCCGTCGACGTGGAAACCGGCATCGTGCGGATCAACAAACTGGTCGCTGTTCAGGACTGCGGTCTGATCATTGACATGATGACTGCCAAGAGCCAGGTCTATGGCGCTTTGATCATGGGCATCGCATATGCCGTGAGCGAAGAACGGATCATGGACAACAAGACTGGGCGGTTTATCAATGCCGATCTGGAGAACTACAAGTTGCCCCGGATCGGTGATATTGGTGATCTCGTGGTCGAGATGTATCAGCCCGATAGCGAGTACGATCGCGGTGTGATCGGGTTGGGAGAACCACCGGTGATTTCCACCGGCGCAGCCATCTCGAACGCCGTTGCCAACGCACTGGGAGTTCGCGTACCCACCTTACCGATGACACCCAAACGGGTACTGGACGCGCTGAAAGGAGGTCGAGCATGAGACCCTTTGAATATGCCAATCCTGAGACGGAGTCCGAGGCCGTCGAACTGATGACATCCGGTTCTGGTGACACGGCTTTGCTGGCCGGTGGGACCGATCTGATCAGCTTGATGCAACGCGACGTTTTGCATCCCGATCGGGTCGTGGATGTCAAGAATATCGAGTCCATGC
>Ga0315336_1006466_pt1 | contig 11969 bp, 10 predicted proteins | sample ASW5metaG_FD_204512 | JGI IMG/M metagenome (GOLD analysis project Ga0315336, IMG submission 204512) | Ammonia-oxidizing marine archaeal communities from Monterey Bay, California, United States - ASW #5 | ecosystem: Environmental > Aquatic > Marine > Intertidal zone | place: USA: California...
CCATCAGGACTTCTCCTTCACTCCACGCTAATAGAGCATTCGGATAAGAAGTCCCCTCCTATTTACGTTGCCCAAGTATACCCTGATTTAACACGATTTCTACCCATAAATTGCCGTAATATCGGCATCAGGATCGGGCGATGGTGTAAGTGCCTGATAAGAATGAGGATGTTGATAGAAAGAAATTATGATGACAGTCGAGGCCTGTGAAACTGGGTAAATTGATCGGTTTAGAGAGTTGATCACGCGCAACGATGCGCCAGCTTTACTGCGGATAATCGCCTCTGCTTACGGGCCGATCCTCATCTTGGCATACAGGGGGGATCCGCGTGCTTCTCGCCCCGCGCAGGGCGTTGGCTGCCGTCCTTATCAAATGGCCCCGGTGGGACTCGAACCCACACTGGCGCGATTTTAAGTCGCGTGCCTCTGCCAATTGGGCTACAGGGCCTAACGGGTGGATCAGTCTACCGGGAGACCGTCGCTTGGGCCAAGTGGCGTGTCGGCTTGTCAGGGCTGCCTGAACCATTGTTGGATCACCGCTTCGGCGGGTTGGTTCCTGAATGAGAATCCCGGGCCGCGGTTGTGGTGGTCGCTACGGCGGACGTCCGTGAAGACCTTCCAGATGAAAACACCGCGCCACCAGGACTCATCCGCGTACGTTTTGAACAGAGCCTCGAACGCCCGGGCCTGGATCATCGGGTCATGCTCACCGCCCTTGTCCAGCCAGGGGGCCCGGTACGATCCGGTGGCGGGGCGGTAGCCGACCTCCAGGAAAACGACCGGTTTGCTGTAGAGCGTGTGTGCGGCACGGATTTTCTGCTTGTGTGGCTGCCACGCGGAAACCAGTTGATCGACGGTCGCGTCGTCGGGCGCATCCAGGGGGAAGTAAGCGCTGATGCCGATCGCATCCAGTTCGTCCCAGAAGCGGATGCTGTTGAACTCCGTGTCCCAGTGGGCGGCGTAGGTAAGCTTGCCGTCGTAGATTTTCCGGACCTCGCGGATCAGGGGCCGCCAGTCGTCGTGATGGTTGGCAGTCTGGCTGATCAGCTCGGTGCCCAGACATAGCGCCTCTGCCTGGGTCTGTTGCGCCAGGCGCGCGTGGTGGAGGATGAATCGCAGGTAGGACTTGCGCCATGCCTCGTGGTCTTCGGGCGTGTTTTGTTGGATGGTCCCATGCCAGGCATCACCGTTCCAGAAGTCGCGCGACCAGATATGCGGTTTGATCATGACCTTCACACCGAGCTTATGCGCGGCGGCGATCTGTTCGGCGAGGTGTCGGTCGGTCATCGAGCGGTCCCTGCCGGTTGCCGTTTCGTCTTGGTCCATCAAGTCCAGTGGTTTCGTGAAGTCTGACAGCGGCCGGTCAGGATCGTAACCCGAGATGTGATTCTGGTCGGCGGAATGCTGGTAGCCAAACGGATTCAGCGCGATCCAGTCGATCCCCAGCCCCCGGAGGTTGGCAAGTTCATGCTGAGAAGCCTCGGAGCCGTAGCCCCGGCCATTGCGGTGGATGTGGGCGTAGTTGACGCCACGGACGACGTGTGACCCCAAGGGTCCAGCGTTAGTGTTAGGAACGCCAGCGTGAGCCGGGTTGTCCCCAGTGGGGGCGTCGGAGGACGGGGCGACACTTGAGAGGAGCAAGCAGAGCACGATCGCCAAACAGAAGAGCACTTTCTTCAGGTAGCTCATAGCTGGGATCCCGCCTGAACCCACGATCGACTTGGCTTAGAACGCCCCTGATCTTACGCAAATTGCATCCGGGGTCCATCTGTAACGGTTATTTCGGGGCAAAAATCGTCAAAAAATAGGCATCAGGTAGCCCGCCTTTGGCCATGGGCTAGATTTCAATTGCACCGGTTCTGTTTCCCGGTGGCTTAAGACAAGCAGCTCGACGGGGCGGCTGGGAGAAAGGGAAAAGACAATGCTGAGGTACAAGGCGGGACTGTGTCTGATCATGGCGGGGGTGCTGGGTATATCGACTTCCGCGCAGGCGGCGAGTCTGGCTCACCCCGGTGCTATTGTCGTGATGGACGGGGTCTACGACAACGTCGTGGAGACCTCGATCACCGACGGGCTGCCTTTGTACGGGGCTCCCTCAGCCGGTGCGGGCAACGTGATGACGTTCCCCATGCCTTCGTTCACCGCCAGCGCCAGCGACGACGCTTCGGACATCACCGCCGGGGCAGTCGAATTCACCTTTGATGCCGACCCGGGCGAGCTGATCGCCACGATGTCGATCTTCGAGTCCGGTGCATATACCGTCACCGATGGCGGGTCCGTATCCGCGGCCGGCACACTGACCGTCCGCTATTTCGACGACCTGACACAACAATTCATCACGCTCGCAGACCCGATCCACATGGTCGTCAGCCCGGGAGGAATCCCCGCCCCAGGCGTGTTGTTCCCGGTTGACGGCCCGGGCAGCGGGGACTGGCTGGGGGCCGCCCTGATCGACTTCGCCGCGCTGGGGATCGAGACCAGCAGTGTCATCGTCGCGATGGACAACACCCTGATCGCCAGCGCTACCGCCGGCAACAGCGCGACGATCAGCAAGGATGCTCTGACCGTCAACACCACCATCATCCCCGAGCCCGCGAGCCTGATGCTGATGGGGCTGGGTTTAGCGATGGTCGCGAAACGCGGCTAAACCATGTCGACCGAATGACAATTATTTAGATGTCTATAAAAGCAACCGACCAGTCGGAGGGACTGGCCGGTTGTTTTGCTTTTCGGTTATTCAGTTATTCATCAGTCTTACAGACCAACTCAGTCCCGCGTGCGGCGGATCATCGCCAGACCGCCGAGGCTCAGCAGCGCCAGGCTGGTCGGTTCGGGCAGGAGCTGCTCATTGCGACCCAGGTCCGTGAAATCTATCCCCACGGTGAAGCCAAGGCCTTCGGCATAGCCTGGATAACCGATGTCACCATCGGTGCCTAAATCACCCCAGGCTAAAAACGAAGTACTATTTGTCGCGCCCCAGTCGCTTACTTTGATAAAGCGAGGAACCGTGATGTCTATAGTCATCATCGGATCATCCGGGTCCGGAACCGTCTTTTCAACATCAATCTGGGTCCACAGCTTCAGGTTTTGACGGAAGGGGCCTCGTCCTCTCAATGCCCTGATGTTCTGTTGGATCCAAGCGTAGTGCGTGGCGATCGGTGTGTAGTACGCCTTGCTGAAGTAGCCAGATCCGGTACGGCTGGTCCAGGAAGCGATGCCGGCGAGGGTATTGCCGTTGACAAAAAGCCCGGCCCCACTATCACCGATGGCTGGCTGGTACTCACCTTCGATAGGGATATCGTCCTCGTCAATGGTATACTGATTCGTGAAGGGATTGAAGATGCTGCGGGGGATAGTGGTGAAAGTCCCGATATCTTGCAAGCGGCTGGGGTCGGCATCTAAATCAGTCACGAGTTGATTACCAATACTTATACCCGCTTTGCCGATTTTGTTGTAACCACCGCGTTTAAGGCCGTCGAAAATCGGTGTACCGGCGGCTTGGTCGGCATTAGTCACCGCGCCAAATCCGACGATCGTCCCGGTCTTGTTGGTCGCGTTATTAGAGTTACGGATCATCTTAGCCTTGACATTTCTGGCGTTGACGACCCGTCTGTCCAATTCGATTATCGCGATGTCGTGGCCGTTTTCCATGCCACGGCCAATTAAAGTCGGGAACGGATTGTAGTCTTCATCCAGCGGATTTCTATTCACGGGCGTGAAGTCATAGTTGTAGGCATTCTTGTGCATCACCCAACGGGTGCCCCGATAGCTCCTGCCATTGATCTCGGCTTCAATAGCGTTGGCGCTATCCACGTTATGAGCCGCAGTCACTAAATACCGGCCACCGACCAACACCCCGCTAGCGATGCTGAACTGGGGGTCTGCATTGGGTGCATCGCCGGTGCTGATCAACAACTTGGCCACGCTGTCGTAGGTCGACTTGTTACCGATCCGCTCGTGTATAAACGAACGTGTGTTATCTTGCATTACCCCCGCTACAGCGGGCGCGGCGAACGCTCCTACAACAAGTGTCGCAGTAAGAATCGCGGTGGCTTGCAGTCGGGTCGAAGTCACGGTCATGGTACTACTCCCTGAACTAAAGTTTGGGTGCCCCACAGGACAAGGCGGGGTCACGTCTTGGGGCGTTTTATTGTTGGCTTTTCAGCTCGTTTAATCCTAACCGGGCAGGTGGGGGGTGTCAAAGATATTGGGATTATAGGCTCTGATCTGAAGCAGGGGCGGGGCTAGCCGGTGCTTGGCCCGGCCATGAGCCTTGGGTCCTGTACCCCGCCCGCTCAAGTTGTATAGTCCGCGTTGATCCGGATGTACTCCCGGCTGAGGTCGCAACCCAGCCAGGTGGCAGATGCCTTGCCCTGTCCAAGATCCAGATTGAAATACACGTCTTTTTGCTTCATGGCGGCCTCTAATCGGCGATTCTGGGGCATTGTCAGTTTATTAGGGACACCCTGCTTGAAGACGCATACCTGCTTGGGGCGGGTCCGGCCGATGGTCAGCGACATCGTGTCAGGGTTGATCGGGGCTCCCGAATAGCCAGCGGCGGTCACGATCCGGCCCCAGTTGGGGTCACAGCCGTGGACGGCGGTCTTGACCAGCGGCGAATCGACCACGGCCTTGCCGACCCGGTCGGCGTGCCCTTCGCTGCGGGCCCCTGTCACGGCGACGTGGAACACCCGCGTCGCTCCTTCCCCATCCTTGACGATCTGGTAGGCCAGGTTATTGCATAGGTCGGTCAGCTTTTCCGTGAAATCGTGCATGGCCTTGCCGGGGACGGTGATTGTTCGGTTGCCCGCCAGACCCGACGCGAGGATGGCTACGGTGTCGCTGGGGCTGGTGTGTTGATCGACACTGATACGGTTGAAGCTCGCGGCGGTCGCTTGCTTCAATGCGAGCTTGAGCATCACCGGGCTGATCGCAACATCGGTGGTGATGAAGACGAGCATGGTCGCGAGGTTGGGCGAGATCATCCCGCTTCCTTTGGCGATCCCGCCGAGGCGCACGGTCTTGTTGCCGAGTTTGACTGTCGCGTTACCGGGCTTGGGAACCAGGTCGGTGGTCATGATGCCAAGCGAGGCATCACGGTCGGGCTTGGGGCCTCGGGCGAGTTTCTTCACCAAGTTAGTAACCCCGCGTGTGATCTTGTCCATGGGCAACTGCGGCCCGATTACGCCCGTGGAGCTCGGGACGACATCGCGGTATTTAAGCTTGATGCCATGTCGTTCGGCGAGTTGTTCAGTGACGAGCTTGCAGGTGGTGATGGCGTTGTCGATGCCTTCCTGGCCGGTTGCGTCGTTGGCTACACCGGCGTTGATCACAATCGCCTGGGCCCGCCCGTCGCGCAGATGACGTTTGCCGGCGATGACCGGGGCGCCCGGCAGGCGGTTCTTGGTGAAGACCGCGGCGGCGGCGCAAGGCCGGTCGGCGACGATCAGAGCCATGTCAGGCCGGCCCGAGGGCTTGATGCCACAGGTCGTGCCCGCGGCGCGGAAGCCCTTGGGGAGTGTGATCGAATGGGGTGAGGTCTTTGCCATATAGGGTTTTGTAGCTCAAACGACGGGATGATGAAAGCGGGTGTTTCAGTTGTTACATCGTCTGGCGTGAATCGATGTTCGGACCCGTTTGGCTGATGGCTTTTGGCCCGCTATACTAAGGCTCTTCGCTCGGTCAGGCCGAGCGGGGCCCGCCGGCCGCACGGGTCGGCGAACCCTTGGTACCCCACTATAACCCGATTCGATTTAGGAAAGAGGCGCGAGATGCCCGTACCTGACTACCAAACCTACTGCAAGATGCTGGACAACGCGTACGAAAACAACTTCGCGTTTCCCGCGATCAACGTGACCAGCGAGATCACCGCCAACGCGGCGATCAAGGCGTTCGCCGACTGCAAGAGCGACGGCATGGTCCAGGTCTCCACAGGCGGCGGACAGTTCGCATCCGGCCTTGGCGTCAAGGACATGGTCCTCGGCGCGATCAGCATCGCCGAGCACATCCACCGCGTCGCCGAGAAATACAACGTCTACGTCGCGTTGCACACCGACCACTGCATGCCAGACAAGGTCGATAGTTTCCTGATCCCATTGATTGAGGAATCAGAACGCCGCGTCGCTGCCGGTCAGTTACCTCTGTTCTCCAGCCACATGATGGATGGCTCAGGTGAGCCTCTGAAGAAAAACATGGACGTCGCGGTGCCTCTGCTCGAACGGATGAGCAAGATCGGTCAGATCCTCGAGGTCGAGGCCGGCGTGGTTGGCGGTGAAGAAGACGGCGCTGCGGGCAGCGAAGACACCCCCGAAGACAAGCTTTACACGACTCCCGAAGACATGGTCGAGGTGTACCGTCGCCTCGGTGAAGTCAAGGATGGCAAGTATATGTTCGCCGCGACGTTCGGCAACGTCCACGGTGCCTACAAGCCCGGCGCGGTCAAGCTCAAACCCGGCATCCTCAAAGAGGGTCAGGACGCGCTCCGGGCGGCCTACGGCGAGGACGCCAAGTTCTGGCTGGTCTTCCACGGCGGGTCCGGCTCCGAGAAGCACGAGATCGAAGAGACCCTGGGCTACGGCGTCATCAAGATGAACGTCGATACCGATACCCAGTACGCCTTCACCCGTGCGGTCGCTGACTACATGATGAAGAACTACGACGAGGTCCTGAAGATCGACGGCGAGGTCGGCAACAAGAAGGTCTACGACCCCCGTGCCTGGATGAAGGTCGGCGAACAAGCCATGTGCGACCGGGTCACGGAAGCCTGCCACGACCTGCGAAGCGTCGGCAAGAGCCTGCTGGCCGGCGAACTCGCCGCCGTCTGACCCGGGTCAGATCCACCTGGAATACCCGAGCCCCGGACCCCGCGTCCGGGGTTTTTTATTGCGCGGTCTTCATTGCGTCGATTATCTGGTGTGAGCGATATGCCAAAGGAGCCTTACGATATGAAGCCCGTCTTAAAGATCTTCTTTCTCGTGACCGCGATCCTGTTGATAACCGGTTGCGGCGGCGACCGGGAGAACCCCCCTGTGACGACGGACGCGGACCGGGTCATGGAGTCCTACCTGGCCAACGTCGAGAAGATCGGCAAACTGCTGGCGGGCGTGGAGAATGAGGCCGACGCCAAGGCAGTCTCCAACGAGGTCCTGCTGATCGTGCAGGACATGCGCGACCTGATACCGAAGATGAAGGCCATCACCGACAAGGCCCAGGCCGAAACAATCAGCAAGTACCGTGTGAAGTCACAGAAGATAAACGAGCAATTCGCCGAGAACATCAAGCACTTCGTCAATATCCCCGGCGCCAGCGAAGACCTGATCCGGGAACTCAACAGCCTGCCCCCGATGTTTGAAGAGAGTTCTCCCGCGCCCTGATGCATACTTCAGATGGATGTCCCATGGATTTCACCCCGCTGAGACCGCCGACTCCAACGCCTTCACAAACTGATCCGTCATCGGCATCGCGTCCGGGTGTGAGCCGGCCTCTTCAGCGGTCAGATAGAGCACCTCGGAGACCTCGTGCGAATCGGGCGTGACCGTCCCGCTGATCTGTTTGGCCAGGTAGCCAATGAGCGTCAGTTTGCGGTCCGTGAACTCGTGCTGCCAGATCTGCCTAACCAATTGGACCGAAAGCCCAAGCTCTTCTCGGACTTCGCGCACGGCCGCGTCGTCCCTGGCTTCCCCGGGCTCGACGGCCCCGCCCGGGAAGCAGACTTTCAGCGGGGCGGCCACCTTCTCACTTCGGCGGATCAGCAGCCACAGGCCTTGCTCGTTCTGCACGCCTACGATCACCCCATGGACTCGGCCATCTTCTTGTGTCGGTCTGGTCATAAGCCGATAAGTGTAGAGCAAAGCTCCCACGGTCGTATGTCCGATATCACGGTGACGGGCAAGTTAATCAGGAAGGAATCCAGCATGGCTATCGACTCAGAAATCCAGAACGCAATCAATAAGCAGATCAATCACGAGATGACCGCCGCCTACAACTACCTGGCGATGGTCGTTTATTTCGAGCAAATCAACCTGTCTGGCTTCGCATTCTGGATGCGTAAGCAGCGGGAGGAAGAACTGGAGCATGCTGACAAGTTGTTCCAATACCTGCTGGACCGCGGTGGCAAGGTCGAGTTGGAGACGATCCCCAAGCCCTCATCCGAGTTCGGCTCGGTTGCCGAAGTCTTCGAGACCGCATTGAAGATGGAGCAGGCCAACACCGCTTCGATTAACCAACTCTACGCTTTGGCCAAAGAGGCCAAGGACTACGCAACCCTCAGTCACCTGCAATGGTTCCTCGACGAACAGGTCGAGGAAGAGAAGATCATGGATGAGACGCTGGGTCTGATCCGTTTTGCCGGCGACGACAAGAGCGCTCTGCTCACATTGAACAATCAGATGGCTAACCGGCCCGATGAGAGCGCTGAGACGGCTGGTTGATTGCTCAGAAGCTCTTCTAATGCGGTGCTCTGGAAAACAGGAATGTTAGATCGCTGTTAACAGTGCCTGTGAGAGCCACACTTGTTGACTGATTGCGTGTATATATTACGCACTGTTAATGGGGCTTACGCATTCTCTCACTACGGAGTTTATCCAACGCATGCCACGAATGAACTGGAAAACCGCCGCGTTTATGATTGCCGGCCTGGGACTATTGTCCCCGGCGCAGGGCGATCAGGTCGCCGACATGCAGGCTCAGATCGATGCCCTGCGAACGGAGTTGTCACTCGTCAAGGTTCAGCAGGGCGACAACTGGCTTAACGAACGTCGGGCTGAAGAAGTCAAGGGCCTGATCATGGAGGTGTTATCCGACGCCCAGACACGCGCCTCGCTGATGAGTGACGGCGTCCTTGCCGGACATGACGGCAGCAAGTTCTATATCCATAGTGCCGACGGCGCGTTCGCACTGAATATCGGCGGTCAGATCGACCTGCGATACATCTACAACAACCAGGACGTCTCGGGTCCGAGCGTCGATGAAGACGAGGGCGGCTTCCAAACCCGCCGCCTGAAGCTCAAGTTCGGCGGCCACATCGGCAGCCCTAAGGTCAAGTACAAAATGACCATCGCTACAGATCGCGGTGACGGCGATGCGTTCCTCGAATCATACGAAATCTCTCATCAGTTCAGCGACAATATTACCTTTGCCGCGGGTCTGATGAAGCTGCCTTTCCTGACTGAAGAATTGACCAGTTCCAGCAAGCTGCTCGCGGCCGAGCGGACACCCACGGGCGAGTTCTTCACGCTGAACCGAGCCGAAGGCGTGCGTCTGACCTACGATGACGGTCCGATCCTGATCAACTTTACCGTCAGCGACGGTGCAAACTCCGAACGCTCCGATTTCGAGGACGACGAATCCGAGATCGCGATGACCGGCCGTATCGATTACCTGGTCCAGGGCGAACGCAGCCAGACCAAGGACTTCACCGGCTGGAGCGGCGAAGAGCAGATGATCAACATCGGTGGGGCGTACCACCTGGAGTATGGCGACGCCCGCAACGGCGGCGGCGCCGACTACCACGCCCACACCCTCGACGCCCGTTACGAAAACGGGCCGATCAACCTCTTCGGTGCCTACATCGGCGCGACCATCGATCCCGACAGCTCCTCAGCGTCTGACCGAGACATGGAAGGCATCGTCGTGCAGGGCGGTGTTCACATCGTCCCCGACAAGGTCGAAATCTTCGGCCAGTGGTTCTTCATCGACGGGGATGTCTCAGGTGAAGACGAGTTCGACGGCTGTGTCGCCGGAATCAACTACTACATCAACGGCCACCGCACGAAGCTGACCACCGATGTGATCTGGCTGAACGAAGACACGCCTACATCTAACCCGTTCGGCGCCAGCGCCAGCAGTACCGGCTTGGGCCTGATATCCGGCACCAAGGACGAGATGGCTGTCCGCTCACAGATCCAGGTGCTGTTCTAAGAGTATGATTCCAACACTGTCCACTTTAGCCTCTTGGCCAACTACCCGGGGGCTTATTTATGCGCATGGTTAATACGGGGCTTCGGCCTTAGATCAAACAGAAAGAGCCAGCCCATTATTTAATGCGGCGCGGTCGGATTAATCAGATATCATTTTATGATGAATGAGCAAGGCTATAATGATATAATATGGGGAAATGCTTGGTTTGGCGGACTTTTCATACTATACATAAAATAGTTAGTTGCGGAGGGCAAGTCTTGGTGTGTTCATTTTGCACCTATCAATTGGGAGGAGAAAGAACAATGAAATGGTACCGATGCAATTGGGTGGTGGCGGTGGGGCTGGTGAGTGATAAATAGCGAAACGGATTCGACCCACGCTCACTCCGCTGATATCATTCAGATCATGTTTTAGGGTTCCGGCCACATCACTTCTGCAAACTATGCATATATTCGGCAGATTCAATTCCGAAGCGCAACGCCGGGTAAGGCCGGTTGGCGGGAGGACGAAGAGGAGGGTGCCGCCCCCCGATGTTCTACACCCTACAAGCTTACTCAACCATGACACATATTAACTGCCGTTTTGATTTTCATCCCGTTGGCCAAGGCCTTTTCTACAGTGGCCAGATTAATGACTTCCACTTCGTTTATGACTGCGGTGCACGGCCTGGCAAACAGTATGCACAGGCTGCGCTGGCATCGTATAAGGCTCCGGACGCTCCACTTGACCTATTGATCATTTCGCATTTCCATGAAGATCACACGAACGCGGTGGAAGACCTCCTCAGAAAGGTTCGCGGCGTCAAAGAAGTGATTATTCCCTACCTCTTTCCCGCTGAACGCCTACTTGTTGGTGCAGGCTATGCCTTCGCTAATGACCTTGATGAATTAAGTGATGATTATATCTCCTTTCTGAATGACCCGGTTGGCTATTTGACGGATTTCGGTGCCGGTGAAGCTGCCTTCACCTTTCTGCGTTCAGGCGATGCTGTCGAGGAGTGGCCTGATGCTGGAGAGCAAGTCGCGGGTAATTATGGTTGGTATCCAGAGGCACCCGAATCCAGTCCGGACGACGCAGATGAAATATTGCGAAGAAGCAACGTTAGCCTGCGATTGCACTCATCAATATATCGTGCTCCGCAGTGGGGTTTTAAGTTCTACTGTAAGCCGGGCAAGGCTTCAGCGGCCGATATTCAGAAGGAACTATTGGCTTTGACGTCGCCTATTGATGTTAAGGATATTCCCAGGGTGCTTAAGAATCGACTGAAAGACCTAAAGGGCGTGTACAAAAAGTTATTCAAGAGTCACAAAGATCAGAATAATACTTCGGTTGTGTGTTGTCATGGGCCAGCAAGACCACGGCGTACAACCCGAGATGTCTTGTACGGCGTAGCAAGAGTTGCTCTCAGTATGTCGTCGCCTGGGTTGACGCCTTTGCCGCTACGTTCATCTGTGTGCTTCTCCGGGCATTATCTCTTTGATATGCATGGCTATTGGCGTGCGGAAGATAACCGACCATTTCTACTGCCACCACTGCAACTACTCACAGGTGATGCCAATATCATACCAAAAGAATATCAAACACACTTCACATCTGAACTAGATGCAATCGGTCTCGCATTGCTTCCTCATCATGGTTCGAAACACAACTGGGACAATGTATTTCCTTCGATGATGCCTAATTGCATGTTATGGGTTGCATCCTCCGGGCTTGGAAATAAAGATAAGCATCCCAATACGGAAGTGGTTAAGTCAGTGGTTGATGCGAAGAGGCAATTAGTGCTATGTAACGAGATTCAGCACGTTGCGATTTCAGTGGATGGATGGAGGCAGCCATGACTCTGGAATGCAGAAGAAATGGTAATCGGGCCTGATTGATCTGCCTGACACCGCTCTTTTTATGACGTCATATAGCAAAGTATGCCCGGGGCGACTAGGTGTCATCGTCGCCGAGAGCTTAATGGGAGGGGCATTGGTTGGGGGCTTATGGCCGAGGTGCGGTTTGCCGACTATAATGGTGATATAGGCAACGATGCCTGTTCTTTGACAATT
>Ga0315336_1006467_pt1 | contig 11969 bp, 6 predicted proteins | sample ASW5metaG_FD_204512 | JGI IMG/M metagenome (GOLD analysis project Ga0315336, IMG submission 204512) | Ammonia-oxidizing marine archaeal communities from Monterey Bay, California, United States - ASW #5 | ecosystem: Environmental > Aquatic > Marine > Intertidal zone | place: USA: California...
ATCTACATGGCGCCCGAAGCACATCAACGTCTGCCCAGTGTCACCCAGTCGGACCTGTATTCGGTGGGGCTCGTGGGATTGGAAATGCTGCGAGGCGAACCGCTCGTGACAGATACTAACGTGGGCGAAAAAGAGTTGCTGAAGATAAAACTGAAGCTGCCCCGTGCACTACCCGACCTTTTGCCGAAAAATGTCCGTGAGAACGAAGCGTTTGTGAATGTGCTTTCACGCCTGCTCCAGCCTGATCCCGCCGCGCGACAGTCGACGGCAGAAGATGCTGACGCCGGCAGCGACGGACTGTCGGGAGTTCATCGAGCACATGCCCGCACCGAGGATGACGCGGAATACCCGCGTGAGCTGGAAGACTATCTCGAAATTTTTGTCGATCCGATCACCGATCGAATCGTGAAAGGTTGAAAACAAACCTGTCTCGAGAGTGTCATTCTGCCGTGCGGTTTCGGCGGGAATCGCTCCGGTGTATTTGTGCGGGCATTTCTCAGGTGAAGTCGTGCTGTCCACGACCCCGTGCATCTGTTCATCGGGCGTCTTTTGAATCGTCGCCTCTGATGCCTCAGGCTCCGGTGTTTTAACAACCCGGTCGTGCAGGTACGCCAGGGCCTCCGCAATCCGCTCGCCCTGTTTGCGTTGATCTCGCCGCAGGTGCAGAATTTCGACGAACGAAATTTCGGTAACAACAGTAAACGCCAGTACAGCGAGCACGTTCATTTCGTTGAGATCCCTTTCGCGGACGCAGGTTTAGACGATTCGGAGTCATGGGCGTTAATGAACGCCATAAACGCCGCGCGGTATTTCGGTTGGGTATCCATGCCGCCGTCGTTGTGGGCACCGTCGAATTCGATGAACTGCTTGGGCTCGTTTGCGTGCTCGAACAGTCTTCGTCCGTGCGAAATAGATACGGTTCTATCGCGTGTGCCATGAGCCACGAGCACGGGACAGTCAATCAGGGGAAGGCGAGCCAGCGTGTTGTACTTGAATCGACTCAACCAACGCGCTGGAAGAAAGGGGAACGCGTTCTGGGCTATGTCGGGGACCGAGGTGAACGAAGATTCAAGCACCAATGCGCGCGGGTCGACACGCGCGGCAAGCCATGCCGCTACGGCTCCACCAAGCGACCGGCCAAAAGCGACAATGTGGTCCTGTGGCACGCCGCGTAGGTCAACCAGGTAGTTCCATGCGGCCAGTACGTCTTCATACGTTTCCGCTTCGCCGGGTTTTCCGGTGCTGGTGCCGTAGCCGTGATAGTCGAAAATGAGGACATGCATTCCGAGATTGTGGAACGTAGATATGGATTCCAGCCGGTGGCAAATATTTCCGGCATTGCCATGACAGAATAATAGTGTCAATCCCTGCTCTGGGTCCGGTCCGGCGGGAATGTACCAAGCACCGAGGGATTCTCCATCCTCGGTCTCGAGCACGACATCTTCAAATTCGAGCTGAAGTATCGACGGTGTGGCCGAAATCTTTTTTTCCGGATAGTAGACATATTTGGACTGCCGGAAATATACGAGAGCGCATAGACCAACGTAGGCCACGGCTATGATTTTCACGGCCGAGATGACTGTCTCAGGCATCAGCGATTTGGACTCCTTGTGCCTGTCGAGACTGAATGACATGCGCAGTGAGGATCACGAGTCGCGGATTCGCTCAGCGACAAGGGCATTTGCAATGTCCTTAAGCTGTTTAACATCGAGTTTGCCGGACCCGAGGGTCGGCATGCTATCAATTTTCAGGAAGTTTTCGTTGCGTGGTTTCCACAGGTTGGGAAGGTCGCATTCGCGCATGATCCGGCGCAGCGTGTCAGGGTCGCCCGCATCCTCCGTGTAAAGAACGACGAGTTGTTCTCCTTTGCGTTCATCGGGGACAGCCGTGACCGCAGCAACGGAGTTCACAGCACCGAGGCCGTCCATGATTGCTTCTTCGACGGCGAGATGAGGAATCATTTCACCACCAATCTTGCTGAACCGTGACAGCCGGTCTACGAGAAAGAGAAACCCGTCTTCATCGATGTGGCCAATGTCGCCCGTATTGTACCAGCCGTCTTGCAGCGCTTCGGCTGTCCTCTCGGGGTCCTTCAGATATCCGTGCATGACATTCGGGCCCTTGACCAACACGAGGCCGTCTTCGTGAAGTCCGAGAGCTTCGCCAGTCGATGGATCGACGATTTTTAGCGCCACGCCCGGAATGGGGTGTCCGATGCTGCCGTCCTTGGTGCCCACTTGTGCGAGGCCTTCGATCGTAACGTCGGGGGTATTGAACCCAACCACCGGCGATAGCTCCGTCGTTCCATAACCTTCGCGTGGGCGCGAACCGAAGCGTTTTTCGAATGCATCTGCAACGCGTGTTTTGAGCTTCTCTGCACCGGTCACGACGACGCGCAACGTTGCAAAATCTTCAGGAGTTGCTCGGCGGATATAGGTCAGCAGAAACGTTGGAGTGGTCATCAGCACGGTTAGTTTTTCTTCGCGAACGATTTCTGCAATCTTGGATCCGTCAATCGGATTGGGATGGAAGTGTGTCGCGAAACCGACGGTAAGGGGGCACCATAGCGAGGCGGCGAAGCCGAAAGAATGGAACAGGGGCAGGATGCCGCACACCCGATCAGAACTACGAAAGCCGAATATACCGGCAAAGGAATCGATGTTCGATAATAAGTTATGATGGGACAACATTACACCTTTCGGTATGCCGGTGCTACCGGAAGAAAAGATTATCGTTGCGAGATCATCAGGCGCCGGTTTCCGATAGGTCATCAGGCAGCGCACAGGTGCGAAGCGCGCCTTCAGCAGCGCGAGGATTTTCTGCCCGCCCGTAATCTGCGGTAAGAGATCCTCAAGATACACCGTTCCTTGCGGGACATCAAATCCCTCGAGCTTTTCAAGGAACGCCCTGGAGGAGATGACCGTGCGTATTTCGCATTGCTCGACGGAATGTGCAATGCTCTCGCGTGATGCCGTAAAATTCAGGTTTACAGACACTCGGCCTGTCAGGGTCACGGCAATGTTTGCCAGTGCGCCTCCGACCGTTGAGGGCAGCAGAATGCCGATCATCTCCTGGCCCTTGCCCAGTTTGTCGATGATGTTCGACAAGGCGATCGCTCCCGCAAGCGTCCGGCCGAAGGTGAGACGCTTTCCGGTCGTGTCTTCAACTGCCGGTGACATCCAGCGCTGACGAGCCTTGCGCACGAACTTGTGAATCAAAGTTTGCCGACGGTTTTTCTGTCCGGTCCAGTGCCGGCCGGAAACAGCCTGCACGGCTTCGCGGATCTCATTCGAAGTGGACGTGGCCGGCATGGGGGGGCCAAAGCTCACGGAGATGGGATAGGGTACGCGCTTCGGCAGCGATGCGACAATTCTGCCGTGATAGAGACTGAAAATGCTTCCCCAGCCGCCTCCAATGTAGGCGGGGATAACCGGATATTCCGATTTTTTCAGTATAAACTCGAGGCCGGGACGAAACCCGCGCATGTTCCCGTTGCGCGTGAGTGCGCCCTCGGCAAAAATGCAGACAAGGTAACCATCATCCAACGCCGCGCGAGCTTTTTTCAGGGAGGCTGCAATAGCACGGGGCGGGTCATCTGCCGACACCGGGATGCAGCGCATCAATCGAAACAGGGGTGCCAGAAAATGGCCTTCCATGACTCGACGGCTCATGACAAAGCGGATGCGCCGCGTTGTGGTTATGCTTAGGAGAACGGCATCGACCCAGGTCACGTGGTTGGGGACGATCAGGGCAGCACCGCGCGTGGGTAGATGTTCGTCGCCGTAAATGCGCATGCGATAGACAGTCTTCGCAATGGTGACCGCAACGAGCCGGATCAGGAAATCAGGCAATAGGTATATGGCAACGACAGCGAGTACGCCGGTCAGCAACCCAACCACGACGAAGCATCCGGCAGCACTGATTTGCAACACGTCATACATGAGTTTGAGCAGACCCGCCGACAGCGCGACGCCGAGGAAGCTAAGAACGCCCTGGCAACCGAGGATCTGGCCACGTTGCGCAGGAGGGCTCTGGTATTGTACAAACGCGTTAAGCGGAACGACGAACATACCTGAGCTGATCCCCGCCAAAAGCATCAAAGGCACTGCCTTGGACAAGCCGGGTTTCATGATGCCGAACAAAATGCATGCAATCGTCAGGCCGGCTGCACCAATGGGCACGATTCCGAATTCGATGTTGCGGCCCGAAAGTCTTCCCGCAATCAGCGCACCAATGCCGATGCCGACTGCTGCGATTGAGAAAAGATAGCCGCTTCTCTCCATTGTCAAGCCGAGGTAATCGGGACCATAGAGCAGAGCGTTCTGCTGAATGAATGCGCCCAGGAAAAGGAAATAAGCCCCGGCCCACACGGCAGTTATGAGATGCTTATCCGATGATACTTGTTTCAGCGTTCGATATACTTCCACTGGAAATTTCAGTGAAAAACGCTTGTCGGAGCCTGCCGGAGCCGTTTTCTCGATTCCCAGGGAACAAAGGACACCCGCAACCGAGATCCCGACAGAGCAGAAACCGGCAACCGCGTAAAGTCCCGGCCAGACGAAGTCCAGCAGGAATGATGGTAGGAATGCGCCAATGATAATCGCCAGATAAGAAGTACCCACAAGCAGGCTATTGGCGCCCGATAATCGCGATTCACTGACAAGTTCGGGAACGACGCCATACTTCGACGGACCAAAAATCGCGCTCTGAGTACACATCAGGAAAAGAGTCACATACAAGAGGGGCACGGAAACGATGACGATCGCCAGGCAGCCAATGATCATGATGAAGACTTCCATGCATTTCGTAAATTTGATGATATGAGACTTACTGGTACGGTCTGCCAGGACACCTGCTGGGTGTGAAAATAGCAGGAAGGGAATCACGAAAACAATGGTTGCCGTTGTTACGATCGTGCCCTTTGACTCGTCACCCAACACGCTGCCGATCACAAAAATCAGTAGCAACTTGAAAAAGTTGTCATTAAGCGCACCCAGAAACTGGGTTGCGTTCAGCCAGGCAAAGGAACCAAGTCGTTTGGTTTTCAGTGAGGTCATGCTACGAACTTCGCGGGTGGTTGATCTGCATAGTATCGAGGCGGGTTTGAGGCGTCAATGGGGGGTATTGGTTATCGGTTGTTGGTCTGTCAGTTGTCGGTATCTGGTAGTGTGAATCGTTGTCGCGGTCTTTGTCCGGATCTTCGTCGGAGGTTCCCAGTTGCGGGATGAATGTCGATCGCGTGACCGTGTTGGCGCGGTACGCGACTCACCTGGCGAGGATTGGGACGAAAATAACGACAAGAATTTTCCAAAAAGGCGCGTCACATGAAACCAGACTTTATCATGTCCATGCTCTCGTCCTTCAACTGCGACGTACATGTCCCGAGCCGCTTGACACCGGTAACGGCCACCTCTAGAGTCTCGCGGCAACGATTCGACCTAAGGGTGGAGATAGCATGTCTAACCAGATCTACTGGATTGCGGAAGAGACGCTGGCCGCTTACATAGCCGACGTGTTCAAGGGGATCGGTGTTCCCGAGGACGAGGCGCGCATCTGCGCCGATGTCCTGATCACCGCCAACATGCGCGGCATCGATTCGCACGGCGTTAGCCGATTAAAGCCGATATACTACGATCGCATTGTAAAAGACAAAATCCAGTCGCCGAAAACCGAATTCGAGATTGTCCGCGATCACAAGTCCACCGCCGTCGTGGACGGACACCATGGCATGGGGATGGTGATTGGTCAGCGCTGCATGCAAATGGCCATCGATAAGGCGCGGGAGCATGGGACGGGAGTCGTCGTGGCTCGCAACTCTACCCATTTCGGCATGGTGGGGTATTATCCGTTAATGGCCGTGGACGCGGGTCTCGTTGGATTTTGCTCGACCAACGCTCGTCCCGCAATCGCACCGACCTTCGGCGTTGAAAACATGCTGGGGACCAATCCTCTGGTCTTCGCGTTTCCCACCGATGAAGCGTTTCCCTTCACCAACGATTATGCGACATCGATCATTCAGCGGGGATCCGTAGAGCTCTTCGCGAGACAGGGACGAAAGCTGCCGCCCGCGGTGGTCATTGATCATGACGGAAATGCCAAGACCGATGCGCAACAGGTATTGCAGGACTTGCTCGAAGGAAAGGCGGCGTTTGCGCCAATTGGTGGGGTGGGCGAGGAGACGGGTGGTTACAAGGGGTATGGCTTCGCTACAGTTGCTGAGATTCTTTCGTGCGCGTTGCAGCAAGGGGCGTTCTTGAAGCAGCTCAGCGGTACGAACGACGGCCGGTGCGTACCGTACCGCCTCGGACATTTCTTCATGGCGATTGATATCGAGTGCTTCACGGAACTGGACGCGTTCAAGAAAAAGACGGGCGATGTATTGCGCGCGCTGCGAGCGTCTCGCAAGGCACCCGGCGCGGCCCGGATCTATACCTGTGGGGAGAAGGAATACATTGCCTCGCTGGAACGAGCTGATAAAGGCATTCCTGTTGACATCAGCATACAGCGTGAAATGATCCAATTGCGCGACGAGCTTGGGCTGTCGGACTATTCGTTCGAATTTGAATAGCGTACTACCGCCTTTGCGCTTCTTGGTAGAACACTCGATCACTTCGTATCTCGTGAAGCATGGCTGAGATTCTTCACTACCTTCAACCAGTTCTTGGCGGCATTGTTTATATCGTGATGGCACTGCTATGTGTCGCCGCGATACTGCTGTCCTGTGTGACACTTTCGGGCACATGGCTTGTACTGCTTTCAGCAATCGTGGCGTTGCTGCTTCCCGATAAGGCCTTTCCCGGCATCTGGACAATCATATGTTTTGCGCTTGTCGCCGTCGGCGTCGAGGCTGCCGAAGCAATTGCGGGAGCCTGGGGCGTGCGCAAGCGCGGCGGGTCCAGGACGGCAGCCATTCTTGCCGTCATCGGAGCATTGATTGGGCTCGTATTGGGATCTTTCATCCCCGTACCCATTCTGGGCAACCTCATCGGAATGATTGGCGTCAGCTTCGTGCTTGTTTACGCGGTTGAGAAGAAGCGCCTTCAGAAAACCGGCCAAGCCGCCCACGTGGCGTGGGGAACGGTCCTGGGACGTGTATTTGTATTGCTTATGAAGGTGGTCACGACCCTGGGGATGATTACCTATCTCTGGTACGGAATTTTTCGCGGTTGAGTGGGCCAGGACGAGACAGCAACTCGACTCCGTGACGTGACTCAAGCATTGGGACTTCTTCCTAAAGATTCGGGAGGCTCGATACTGGTTCCACAGGACCGTAGAGTCGATCACCGATTACCGCTCACCGACAACCCGCCCGTATCGCTGCGTGCAGGCCAATAACAGATTCCCAATCCACGATTGAGAAACTCATTTCTAAATTATGAAAAGGGTCGTTGTTCGTCTCGTCATCTCAATAGTGATTTTATATAGCGCGGTCACGTGTTTCAAAGCCGAGTTGCTCTATATACGTAGCACAAACGTGCACCACGAAATCGTGTCGCAATAATTCGAATTCGCAAATCACGCGTCAAGTCAACGAACTGGCACGGTCCATGCAACATGCTCGTAGCACGGACCATGGGACCAGGCCTAAAGCACGGTTCCGTGTTTGGACATTCATAGCATCAGAGGTTAACAAACATGGGTGATGCTATGCGAGTTTGATGAAGACGTTTCCCAGGCGTCAAGAGCAGTTGAGGGAACATCATGATCATGCATCTTCTCCGATGCCACACCAAATGTTGCGCGCAACGCGCATCACGTTGTCAATACCCGAACCGCGGGATCCTGCATTCCGCAACTTATATAAAAGTGGCCATGACGGTCACGACGCTCCTGCTCTTTATGTATGGACGACCTGCCGTGGCCCAAATTCCAGATGGGTCATGCAGCGACGCAGTCCCGGTCCTTTCGACTACCAATGAACTGGAATTCGCCGGCGAGGGAGGCGACCATTTCGAAGTCCAGCATTCTGCGGATCTGGCACTGACGGAGGGGACCGTCTCGTTGTTTTTCACTGCAGACAATGCATATCGACGACAAGGCCTATTTTCAAAGGACGCCTCCGGCTATAGAGATGGTGGACATCTCACCGCCCTCATAAACGATGGTCGCGTCGAGATCCGCCTGCAAAGCACATCGCAGTCAGTCTGGATAAAGACAGTATCCGGCACGGTGAGCGCCGGCACCGAGTATCATTTAGCAGTCACATTTGGACCCGACGGATTCTGGGCATATGTAGATGGCCGGATGGTCGGGTGGCATCCTGAATTCGATCAGGACATCGCTGCTAACCAGGAGAATCTGGTCATCGGCGCGAATATCTGGGGACGTCAGGAATCACATCCCGATAGCACGTCCGATCCCTTCGACGGGCGGATCCGGGGTTTTGAAATCTACGGCTGCCAGTTCGATTCACAGGAGGTTGTCGATCTCTCCGGGCATGCACCCGCACCTCCGCCGACGGATCCTTACGTAATGGAAGGTTGGCTCTTCGGCACTGATTCAGATGATATTCTAGATGCATCAGCGCATGGTGTAAATAACGTGGACGGTAGCTACGGCGACGACCATGTGATTGGCACCGACCTTTCCGACGTTTTGGATGGCGGACATGGTGAGGACAGGCTTGTCGGCGGCGAAGGAGACGATTTCCTGTACAGCTCTTCCGATGGTCGGGAACCGGTTATCGCACAAAATTACGGGACGGAAGACGACCCGGATGACGAGATCAGTCTCGCCACGCGTACATACTATCCGTACCAACCGATCGAAGCGGATGATGTGCTCGTCGGTGGTGGTGGTGCCGATACCTTCCACTTCCGCGTGTTGATCAATGCCAAGCCCCACATCATCCTCAAGCACGTCAGGAATGATGGAACAATCAATTGGGGGATGGGTGGCGTGGCCGGTGAAAATAACGAAGTGCATGATCATTGGGTTGACCGTCTCGGTGACGAGGTGATCGAGGACTTCCGCCGGGATGAAGGCGATCACATTGAAGTGGTCGGTCACACGGTAGAGGTCTACCGCCGTGTGCATGAAGACAGCGACGGAGACGGAATCCTCGACTGCACGACGCTTTACGTGCGCTCGAACCAGGGCAATGGCGGCGGCGCACACAACAAGGATTTGCTGGGCACGATCAAGGTATTCGGTGACCTGGTGATGCGGAGCGACTACACGGTTGAGCAGACAGATTACGGTATCTACCCAACGATCTATGAATTGGAAGAGGCAATCACCCCGCGCGTCTACACCTCCGTAGCGGACGACGGCACACCCCCTCCGTATCCGGTGGTCAATGATGGCGTGCTGCCTCCCGACGGCGTCTTCGGGATGTTGCAAGAGGTTGATTTCGATGGTGAGGACCATATCGAAGTGTTGCACGATGAGATCTTTGAGTTGTCCGAGGGCACCTTTGAACTGCGATTCACCGCCAACGACGTCGCAAGAAAGCAGGGTCTTTTCTCCAAGGATTTCACCGGCAATCGCGACGGTGGCGATATCACCTGCTTCCTCACAGAGGGTCGTGTGAAAGTACGTTTACAGAGCACGACGGATTCAGTCTATGTGTACACGCATGAGGGCGCCGTGCTGCCGGGGCAGGAGAACCATGTCGCAGTGACGTTTGGGCCGGGTGGTCTCGCGATTTACCTGAACGGACAGATCATGGACTGGGAAGCAGACTTTACGCAGACACTCGAGCTGAACACACAGAACATGGCGATCGGCGCGAATACCTGGTCGCGCAATGAGAACTATCCTGATTACACCCGGGATCACTTCGTGGGACAAATTTCAGATTTCATTGTCTACAGTCGCCAATATGACCGCGATGAAATCGCACAGTTGGCGGGCTATACACCCGAATCTCCACCGATAGATCCCTATGTCATGGATGGTTGGCTCTTTGGAACGGATTCGAATGATCTTCTCGATGCGGGCCTGTACCTCGTGGATATGGTGGATGGTGGCTATGGCGACGACATCGTGGTCGGCAGCAGCCTGGCCGATTTCCTTGATGGTGGCCACGGCGAAGACCGGCTCATCGGCGGAGATGGTGACGACTTCTTGTACAGCACTTCCGATGGTCGCGAGCCGGTCATCGCGCAGAACTACGGACCGGAAGACGACCCGGATTATGAGATTAGTCCGACTACACGGACATACTACGCATACCAGCCGATTGAAGCGGATGATGTGCTCATTGGTGGCCCCGGTGCGGACACCTTCCACTTCCGCGTACTGATCAATGCCAAGCCCCATATTATCCTCAAGCACGTCGAAAGCGACGGCACGATCGACTGGGGCATGGGCGGCGTGGCCGGTGAAAACAATGAGGTGCACGATCACTGGGTTGACCGTCTCGGTGACGAGGTGATCGAGGACTTCAGTCGCGATGAAGGCGACCATATCGAAGTGGTTGGCCATACTGTTGAAGTCTACCGTCGAATTTATGAAGACAGTGACGGTGACGGGATCCTGGACTGCACAACACTTCATGTGCGTTCGAACCAGGGCAATGGTGGCGGTGCGCACAACAAAGACTTGCTGGGTACAATCAAGGTGTTCGGCGACCTGGTGATGCGCAGTGACTACACCGTTGAGCAGGTTGATTACGGGATCTACCCGACGATCTACGATCTGGAAGAGGCAGTCACCCCGCGCGTCTACACCTCGGTGGCCGACGACGGCACGCCGCCTCCGTATCCCACAGTGGATGACGGTGTGCTGCCTCCCGACGGAGTGTTCGGCATGCTGCACGACGTTTACTTCGACGGCGAAGACCATATCGAAGTGTTGCATAATGAAGTGTTTGAGTTACCCGAAGGCACATTTGAATTGCGGTTTACTGCCAACGACGTCGCCAGAAAGCAAGGATTGTTCTCAAAGGATTACACCGGTAATCGCATCGGTGGCGACATCACATGCTTCCTGTCAGAAGGCCGCGTAAAGGTTCGTTTGCAAAGCATTACAGATTCGGAATATGCCATTACGCATCAAGGCGCCGTCCTGCCGGGGCAGGAGTATCATCTCGCGGTGACGTTTGGACCAGGAGGTCTGGCAATTTACCTGAACGGGCAGCTCATGGCCTGGGAAGCTGAATTCACGCAAACCCTCGAACTGAACACACAAAACATGGCGATCGGCGCGAATACCTGGTCGCGTAGTGAGGACTATCCCGACTACACCAGGGACCACTTCCAGGGATACCTCTCAGATTTCATCGTCTACAGCCGCCAGTATGATCGTGAAGAGATCGCTCAGATGGCCGGCTATGCCCCCGAGCCGCCACCGACCGATCCCTATGTGATGGATGGCTGGCTTTACGGCACAGATTCGGACGACGTTCTCAATACGACCGCGTATGGTGTGAATAACGCGGATGGAGGCTACGGCGATGACACCGTCGTTGGTAGCAACCTGGCCGATTACCTTGATGGTGGTCACGGCGAAGACCGACTCATCGGCGGAAACGGTGACGACTTCTTGTACAGCACGTCCGACGGTCGCGAACCGGTCATCGCGCAAAATTACGGACCGGAAGACGACCCGGACAATGAAATAAACCCAATCACGCGCACGTACTACGAATACCAGCCAATCGAAGCGGATGATGTGCTCGTTGGTGGTCGCGGTGCGGACACGTTCCATTTCCGCGTACTGATCAACGCCAAGCCCCACATTATCCTCAAGCACGTCGAAAGCGACGGAACGATCGACTGGGGCATGGGCGGCGTGGCCGGTGAGAACAATGAGGTGCACGATCACTGGGTTGACCGTCTCGGTGACGAGGTGATCGAGGACTTCAGTCGGGAGGAAGGCGACCAGATCGAAGTGGTCGGCCATACTGTTGAAGTCTACCGTCGAATTCATGAAGACAGCGACGGTGACGGGATCCTGGATTGCACGATACTTTACGTACGTTCGAACCAAGGCAATGGTGGCGGTGCACACAACAAAGACTTGCT
>Ga0315336_1006468_pt1 | contig 11968 bp, 8 predicted proteins | sample ASW5metaG_FD_204512 | JGI IMG/M metagenome (GOLD analysis project Ga0315336, IMG submission 204512) | Ammonia-oxidizing marine archaeal communities from Monterey Bay, California, United States - ASW #5 | ecosystem: Environmental > Aquatic > Marine > Intertidal zone | place: USA: California...
ATCTGCCGCCGCGCCTGCCTGTTCTTGGCGTAACACTTCTTCGTGCTGAGATTTCAGCTCAGCCTCAAGTCTGCTAATTCGCTTATTTCCTTCGTTGCGAACATCATGAAGTGCGGCCAGTTCCTTGCGCGCCTTCTCAAGGGCGATTTCTGAAGTGTTCACGCGGTCACGTAATTCGCCAACTTTCTCTGCGCGAGTAGTTGCGTTTACGGCAAGTGTTTCTTGCTCTTTGCCCGCGCTAAGCGCTTCGGAGAGCTGCTTCTCAAGTTCGGCGATCTTTAGGGTCAGCGTCTCCACTTCTTTGCGGCTTTCGTTTTCAGTTCTTTCGTGGAGCGTTCGTTCTCGTTCAAGACCCTCCTGGAGCGTGTCTCGTGTATTGATTGTTTCGCGAAGTATTTCCTGAGCCTCGTTGAGGCGTGACGTGAGATCGCCTGCCTTCTCAGTCTGTTCATTTGATAACTGCCTGGACCGCGTCGTCACGCCATTTAGTTCTGTCTGAAGCTCGGCCATTTGCGCAGATGCTTTATTCGACGCGCGTTCAAGTGTTTTGATGTTCTCATTAAGTTGTTGAACGTTCTTGTCCTTATCAGAGTTTGCTTTCTCGTACGCCCTAGATTTATCCTCAAGTTGTCGCTCGAGTGAATTTCGTTCGGTCACCAGCGACGCTGACTTGGTCTCCTCCTTATTGAGTTGCGCGCTTAGACTTCCCATTTGCCGTTCGAAATCGGTCACTGTCTGCTGATGATGCTTGCGGTCTTTGGAAAGTTGAACCTCAAGCGTCTTGATATGGGTTTCAGACTGTTTGGAACTCTGTTCGAGTGTTTGGATCCTGGTGCTCAGTTTGTGAAGTTGTCGATTCCCCGTTGTGTCTGTTTTCTTGTGTGCTTCGAGCTCTTCCTCAAGTTGCCGCTGCAGCGCATCCCGTTCGGAACAGATCGTCTTAAGCCTCGTCTTTTCGTCATCGAGCTGTCCAGTAAGACGATCAGTCTGTTGATTTAAGCCGACCGCTTCCTGTCGGCGTTGTGTTTTCTCTTCGGCAATTTCTTTTTGGAGCGAATCAAGGTTTGCGTCTGTCTGCGCAGCAGTTGACTCAAGCGATTGAATTTTGTCATTCAATTCACGGCTCCGTTCAGTTCCTTCTGCAGCTGCCTTTTCGTGATTATTCTGTTGCTCTTCGAGCTGTTGTCGTAGGGAATCTCTCTCGGCGCAGGTCCTGTGAATCTGTGCCTCAGCGTCGTCATAGCGCGCTTTTAGTTGATCGATTTGTTGTTCGAGTCCGGCGGCCACCTGTAGATGCTGCTGGGTCGCGTTGCTGGTTTGTACCTCGAACTCTTTAACATGCGTGTCAGAGTGTTTGATGGCCTGTTGGAGTTCATCGATTCTGGATTTCAAACTACGTGTCTGTTCTTCACCCGTTCTAACTGCTTTCTCATGAGCGTGTCGTTCCTCGATGAACTGCTGCTGCAGGGCATCCCGGTCGTCGGTGATCGTTTTGATCCTGGCGTGCGCCTCTTCGATCTCATCAATGCGGTTCTTGATTTTATGATCATATTCTGAGCATGTCTGCAGGTGCCGATCTTTCTCTTCAGTGCTCTTGGATTGGAGTTGATCGACAAGCAGGTTGGCCTGTTCAGCGGCGTGTTCGAGACTTTGTATTCTGGCAGCCAGTTTGTTGCGCTGTTCATCTTTCTCCGCGCCAAGCTCTTTTTGTGCTTGAAGCGCGTCATCGAGCTGGCGTCGGAGCGTAACGCTTTCTTCGGCGGCCAGGCTGGTCTGCTTGCGTGCCTCCTCGATTTGGGACGTGAGCTTCTGGCTATTTCGTTCAAAGTCGAAAGCTATCTGTTGATGCCGCTTTTTCTCGCTAGTAATCTGCCCTTCAAGTGTATTGATTGTTGTTTCTGCTTCCTCGGCAGTGACTTCTAAATCCTGGATTTTTGAAGTGAGGTGACGGCTTTGTTCGGTACGCTCGGCGTCAGTCTTTTCACTAGCTTCACGCGCCTCGTCGAGTTGCCGCCGCGCGATGTCGCGTTCTGAAATTATTGTTTCAAGCTTGGATGTTGCCTGGTCAAGTTGCGCGCCAAGGCTCTTGCTTTGGTTTTTAAAGTCCTTGGTCGTTTGCTGGAATTGCTTTTTCTCGTCGGCGAGTTCTGTTTTTAGCGTTTTTACTTTCGTTTCGGACTGCTCAAATGAAAGCTCAAGTTTCTGCATTGCTGCCGCTAGTTTACGGCTTTGCTTGTCGTTGTCGGTATTCGCCTTCTTGTGGGCACGGCGTTCCCCATTGAGCGTACGTCGTAGTGAGTCACGCTCACCCGATGTGGTTTTGTTCTTCTCGCGAGACTCGCTGAGACTCGACGTCAGGCGTTCAACTTTTTCAATCTCTCGCTCTATTTTTGTTTGGTGACTGCTGCGTGCGACTGCAAGCTGTGTCTCCAGAGACGCAACGCGTTGGGATGATTTCGCCGAAACATGGTTCAACGTCTGCGAGGATTCCTTGATCTGACCTTCAATCTCTGCAATACGATCCGTGAGGCTTCGTATCTGTTGTGTGCTGGATTGGTGTCTCGCTTCGTGTTGTTGCTTTTCGGTCTCGAGCGACTGCGCGAGTACGCTGTTATTTTCTGTCGTTGAGTCGAGTGAGGCCTTGAGTTCACGGATCCTGGTGCGATGCTCTGTCACAACGCGTTTGTGTATCTCGCTGTCCTCTTGATGTTCCTGCGCAAATTCTTGAATTTCTGCGCGGGCATTGTCGAGTTGCTCCTTGCTTTCCGCGGCATTCGCCTCCAGTACCGCGACTGTCGTTTTCAGTTCGACTATCGTTTCTCGTAGGCGCTGGAGCTTTGAGTCCTTTTCTGATAAGACCGCGGCATGATCGCTTTCCAACTGGGAACGTTCTTTCTGTTCTCTCTTTTTGATCTCATCCAGCTGTGATTGTTTTTCTGCGAGCTGTTGGCTGGCTTGTCTTAGTGCGCTGGAATTTGCCTGCGATTGAGTCGTCAGCGTATCGATGCGCTCATTCAGTGTTTTCTCTTCTTCCCGCAGGGCTTGCAACGAATGTGCGTTTTGTGTTCGTTCAGACTCGAGCTTGGCGCGCAACGCCTGAACTTCATTTTCCACATTGTGTGCATGTTGACCGGTCCGTTCGACATCACCCTGGACGGCCTTTAACTGTGTCTCGTTCGTTTCCTTGAGCTTTTCGTAAACCGCAGCCTGTTGAGCCAGTGTTTCGCGTGTTTCAAGGAGTTTGGCCTCGGTCGCTTTGTTTTCCTGTGCGAGGAGTTGAACCTGGCGGCGCGCTTCTTCTGTTTCCGCAATTTGGTCGTCGATCGCGGCCGCAGATTCCTTCGAGCGTGCTTCGATTTCTGTGCGTTGCGTTTTCTCGCGCTCGAGAGCTTCGGTTAGCTTCTCTATCTTGTCAGCGGGAAGTCTAGTTGCTTGTTCAAGTTCGCTGATGCGATGGAGCAACTCGCGTTCGCGAGCCTCGAGGGCGTTCTTAAGCGGTTCGTCAGAACCCGACTGGGAGTCGACTTCGTCACGAATGCGGGCCAATTCAGTGGCTTGGCTCTCGGCGCTCTGGGCGAGTTCAGAGACGAGTTGCGAGAGATCCGGCTCGTCGGGATCGGACGTTTTCAAGTCATCGTAGATTTTCGACATCTTGTATACAGTCTACGGCCCGGATGTAAATTGGTGAGTAACATACAATGAAGCGCCCACTATTTCAAGATCATTAAAGCGGGCCATAAATGTGCGTTTGTCAAAACTGCATTCCCTCTAATGATGCGAGAGGGAAACAGTTCCAATTGCTTCTTGAATCGCATAGGATTGTAGTCAGCTAGGGGCAGATGATGGGGAAAGCTGAAAGCCAAACAAGGAGGTCGTCGTGAGCGATAGTGCCAGCCCGACAGTCCGGTTGTCCCAAGGAAGCGGAAAGTGGTTTCCAAAGAAGCCAAAAGAACTTCAGGCTCTTGTAGATTCCTGCATGTCCAATGCGGATGTGACCGGCATTAGGGGTGAAATCATTGGTGCCATCGCGCCACACGCAGGGTATGTGTACTCGGGACCTGTGGCCGGGTACACGTTTCGGGCCATTCAAGACAATGTGGTCCATTTCGGGGCGCCGGATCTTGCAGTCGTGATTGGGTTTAGCCATCGCTCTGAATTTCATGGAATCGCGCTCATGGATGGCGACGGCCTGGAGACGCCTTTGGGCATTGCGACCCTTGACCAGCAGGCAGCGCAGCATCTGTCGGAGGGCAATCGTCTCATCGAGTTCAATTACATGCCTCATATCGAAGAGCATTCTGCAGAAAACCAAATCCCCTTCATACAGGCTGCCATTCCGGGGGTGAAGTGTGTTGTTGCACTTATTGGAGACAGACATGGCGAGACCGTTGATGCGTTCGTCGATGGACTCATTGGCTTGAGCGAGACTCGCAAAGTGCTTGTCGTGGCGAGTACTGACATGTTGCACGATCCAAGCTACGAACGCGTATCTGCTACGGACCGGAAAACGTTGGTGCAAATGGAAACCATGGACGAAAACGGACTGATGGACCGCTGGGACCCCGCGTTCCAGGTTTGTTGTGGTATAAGCCCTGTCGTCACGATGATGAGATTTTCTCGCGCAATGGGTTGTAATCGTGGCCACGTATTGAAATATCGAAATTCGGGTGACGATTATCCTGAAAGTCGTGGTCAGTGGGTCGTGGGATACGCGTCAGCTGTGTATAGTACGGAAGAAAAAGCGGCTTGAAGCGCGCAATCCGTTCATCCTTTACAGCTTACGGGCACACTGTATTCTTACACGGACTTTATGACTGCGCCAAACGTTAAGAGTAAGCGAGGGGTCGACATGTCATCGAAACAGAACCGTCGAGCGAAGTACAATACGATCTTATTGAAACTGAGCGGAGAGGCCTTGCAGAATTCTGAGAAAGGCCTGTGTATTGACCCGGATATTTGCGCCGGCATTGCTGAACGACTAAAAACGGTACAAAATATGGGAGCGCGCATCGCTATAGTCATTGGAGGCGGAAATATTTTCCGCGGCGCAAGCGGAGAAGGTCGCGGGATCGATCGTACATCAGGAGACTACATGGGTATGCTCGCAACGATGATAAACGCATTGGCGCTTCAAAATGCGCTCGAGCATGCGGACATGTCAACACGCGTTATGACGGCCATCGAGATGAACGAGGTGGCGGAGCCATTCATACTGAGACGCGCCCTTCGGCACTTGGAAAAGGATAGAATTCTTATTTTTGCGGGCGGAACGGGAAATCCGTACTTCAGCACGGATTCCGCGGCTGCGCTCCGGGCGAGTGAAATCGGAGCCGATGTTTTGTTGAAAGCCACCAAAGTCGATGGCATCTACTCGGATGATCCCTTTACAAACCCGGAAGCGACACGCTATTCAAGCATCACCTACTCGGAAGCGCTGGCAAGATCGATCGAAGTCATGGACGGGGCAGCATTTTCACTTTGCAAAGACAATAGTATACCGATCGTGGTTTTTAATTTTCTCGAAGAAGGCAGTATGGAGCGCGTCGTCGCCGGAGAAACAATTGGCACCCGGGTAACTGAATAGTTGGTAGATTCGTTTACTGAATGGTGAGAGGGCAATACAGGAGACAACCATGGATTCCCTAGAAGAAATTCTTCTTGATGCGGAAGAAAAGATGACGAAATCAATTTCGTTTCTTGGTGAGCAGTTTTCGGGAATCCGTACTGGTAAAGCGTCGCCTGCTCTGGTCGAAAACATTCAGGTTCCGTATTATGGAACGCCGACACGAATGAAAGAGATCGCGGGAATATCTACACCCGAGTCGCGCCTGATTCTCATTAGCCCTTACGATCCTACCGTTCTTGGTGACATCGAAAAAGCGATTATGGCTGCGAACCTGGGTGTCACGCCGATGAACGATGGTCGCGTTGTTCGTGTGCCTATACCGGAACTAGACGAGGAGCGACGTAAGGAGTTGACAAAAGTGGCCAGGCGTTTCGCAGAAGAGGGACGCGTCGCTATCCGCAATGTTCGCCGCGACGCCAACGAGCATGCCAAGGCCCTGCAGAAAAAAGGTGACATCAGCGAGGATGACCGAGACGATTCTTTGAAAGAAGTACAAAAGAGTACTGATGCGTACATTGCCAAGATCGACAAGAGTCTCAGTGCAAAGGAAGCCGAGATCATGGAAGTATAATGTCATGTATCGGTAATAAGCTCATATTGGATTGGGTTATTTCTAATACACCACACGTGTCATGCACGATTGCAACTTTTCCTTGCAGGCCGAGAGAGGCCGTTGAGTTGCCGCAACCCCGCGGCTTCATGTCATCCCAAAATCACATCTCTAAGCCGGAACGATTCAGAACGTATGGCATCGCGATGTTACGAGTTGCTGAGCTACTGATTCTCATATCCGTTTGTGACATGACGCCACGACGAACCGTTCACTGACTTCGTTTCAGAACTCTTTTCCTTCGCGCCACGAAGGCACGAGGTGGAAAACGCATGCCGCCGATTCACCTACGACATACGTAACTGAATCGTTCCGGCTAAGTACCTGCGCGTCGCCGGAAATGCGGTCAGGTTGACCCATCTGAATGTTCTATGATAGGCTGGGGCAAGGATGTAATGGAAGGAACATAGCCATGGCCGATAAGGAAACGAATGAAGGGGGACCGTCGTTGCCCCCGAAGCTGGACCTCAGAAAAAGCGGCGTTATTAAGTCTCAGGAATCGACATCCTCCGAGGGTTCGGAGCCAAAAAAGCCGCAAGAAACTTCTACAAGACCTGCTTTGTCGGGTGCTCCTACAAGTAAGGCGCCGTCATCAAAACCTCCTGCACCTGTTCCCGTTGACCCGACCAGTGCGCGTCCGAAATCGACAACGGCGCCTATTGTCATGCCCAAACCCGATGCGGGTACGAAACCAGTTGTCAGACCCAGCTCGGCAGGACCCAAAGTGACGCGTCCGAGTTCGTCGAAAAGTCCGTCAGGTCCGAAACCGGTCAAACCGAAGATCGTAGCCGCAGAGTCGCCATCAGAAGCGGGGCAAGCGTCGTCGGCCAAGGCAGAAACTTCGAAGATCACGTTGCCGCGAACGAAGCCGGGAGCACCAGCAACAGCGCGTCCGAAACCGGCAGTTACAGTTTCGTCGAAAAAAGATACGACGAGAATTCCCTTGGAGGCGGCCAAGCCGAAACCGGTAGGGAAGGTCGATTCGGCAGAACCACCGTCTTCTGTTCTAATTTCGTCCCCCGGTGAAACAGCCCAGATACCGCCGATTCCAAAACCAAAAACAGCCGCTATCGCAGGCAAAGGCAAGACCTCCCGCATTCCTCTCGAAGCTGCGTTAGGGGAGGGGGCCGAAGCAGATACGGCTGAGGCTACACCCAAAACGATAAGGATAAAGCGGCCTGGAGGAGCCGGACCGGCGGCGAAAACGGCCACGGCCAGGACCATCAAGGCCAAACCCGCCACTGCCCGTAAACCCGGAGCCGCGGCGGCTGTCAAAGCCAAGCCTGCGGATGAAGGGGGAGCGGCAGCAGGCCCCACGCGTAAGAAGACGGTCGTCGTGAAACGAGCACAAACAGCAGGGGCGAAGAATCTTGCCGTTTCGCGTGCACAAGGTGAAGCAACGCCAGTCGCAGCTGTCGTGCAGCCGGCGTCGGTTCAGGCGGACGAGCCTGGGGCTTTGACGGGCATTATGGCGCTAGCTGCCGTGATTATCGCTTCGGCGTTGATATACATGCTTACCGCACAGGTGATAGGGCCCGACAAATCACAAATCTCATATGCCACTGGAGCGCCAAGTTTGCCGTTTCCAGGTAAGACACAATAGTATTGAAGAGGAGAGGTATACATGGCGGGTAATAGCATTCTGCAGGTTGGTACTGACAATTGGGAAAACGAAGTGGTCAGCTCAGATTCACTTGTTCTCGTTGACTTCTGGGCAGAATGGTGCGGGCCATGCCGGGCAATGAATCCGATTCTGGAAGAATTGTCAACCGAGTTATCTGGACAGCTAAAGGTCGTCAAAGTTGATGTCGATGAGAATCAAGAGCTTGCCGGTAAGTTTGGCGTTCGATCGATTCCAACCTTTTTGTTGATGAAAGCCGGCAATGTAGCAGAGCAGCTCGTTGGGGCAATGAACAAGGAATCCCTCCGGGAAAAGATCAGCACCCATCTGTAGAGTTTAATGAGCGAAGTTATCAAGATGGCCCAAGGAGACAGCGAGGCATTGCGAGAGGGTGCTGCCGAAGAGCTTCGTCATGGAAACCGTCTGCAGGCGGGTCTGTTGTATTTCTTGGCAGGAGACAAGGCAGAGGCCTTGGAGCTAGCCTCGAAGGATGGCGGGGGCTATCCGGTCATGGAGACAGACAGGAAGCGCTTTGTCGAACGGCTAAGAGACGCCAAGTCACGCACGGATATTACCTATCTCTCGCGATACTATTTCGGCGCAGACGCGAATATCGATCGCTTCATGAAGAACTGTCGACTCGGCTAGCCTGCATATCTCACACTTTTTCGACACGTCCTGGCGGAGAGATCTGCGGTCGTAGCAGGAAAAGTGTGAGATATCCGGGCTAGTTGCCCTAAGTGATTCAGTCGAAGTAGCATTTTTTCTCGATCGGCTCGAATTCCCAAGAAGAATGCAACGAATAAGGATCCTCGAGGAGCGACTTGCTAATCTTCCCAATCCAGTGCGCCCTTCCTGAACAGATAGATGTAGCCGAGGAAAAGGATGCCGAGGAAGATAAACATCTCCACAAAAACAACAAATCCCAGAGCACGATTCAATTCGCGGAAATCTATTGCCCACGGATAAAGAAAAATCACTTCCAGGTCAAAAACCAGGAAGACGAGGGCAATGATATAGAACTTCACTGAAAAGCGTTGACGGGACCCACCAATTGTATTGTCGACTCCGCATTCAAAAGGCGCCATTTTGGTCTCAGTTTCCCGCCTTGGACCTAAAAGTCGACCCAACAGCATGGCTGCAACCGGAATTGTTACGGCCACGGCAAAGACCAATATGACACCGAATGTGTTTACATCCATCATGAGCTAGGCGTGTTGAAGTTTTGTTTTTCCGTTCGCATGACCACCGGATTTACCTCGAGTCTTGACAGTCTAGTGTGAAGTCATCGTTACATTTCTGCCAGTGCGTATGCCGCGAATTGGGCCCAATTCCAAAATCTGGAGCAATCGGGAATGACGTTGAACAGACTGATTGGTCCAATGCCGAGCCATAGCATCGCAAATCCGACAGCGCCGAGAGCGACATTAAAGTCCCATCCTCTGAATAACGTCGGCGCAGTTGCTGGTGCGTTATGTACCGTTGATTCGAGCGGTGGACGCATGTACAGATGGACTAGAATCCTCAAGTAGTAGTAAACAGCAACTACCGACGTAAACACCGCAAAAACGGCAAGGGCAACGAATCCCTGGTCTACAGCAGATTTGAAAACAAGATATTTTCCCCAGAATCCAGCCAGCGGTGGTGCTCCCGCCATGCTGAGAACGCAGATCGCCAGGACGGTGCTTAAGAACGGTTTTTGATAGCCAAGGCCATTGAGCGATTCAAGGCTTGAAAAGTCTTTCTCATCACCGGTAAGCCTTCCGACAATGACAAATGCACCAACTGTCATGATCCCGTACACCATGAGGTAGTACAGCAATGCGGCAACAGCCTGATCTCCACCGAGACCATGGCTACTGGACATGGCCCGAACACCCACCAGCATGTAGCCAGCATGTGCAATACTGGAATATGCCAAAATTCTCTTTACGGAAGTTTGCCGAAGCGCAATCAGGTTGGGGATGAGCATCGTCATACAGGCAAAAACAACAATGATTTGGTCGAACGGTTCCAGCAGCAAAGGGTTGGACGGGGCGGCCGCCCCGGGGTCTCCCGTATAACCTACATACAGGAATTTAATCAAAACGGCGAACGCGGCGGCTTTCACGCCGGCTGCCATAAACCCGGTTACGGGTGCGGGCGCGCCTTCGTAAACATCCGGAAGCCAGAAATGCAACGGCACGGCCGCGATTTTAAACAATAGTCCGGCTGCCAGCAGCCCGATTCCAAGTTTTAGCAATGCCATGTTGGCAATCGCCTCACCTGCCACTTCACCGGTTCTCAAAGCCACCGCAATCTCGGAGAGGTCTGTCGATTGGGTCTGTCCGTAAATATGGGCAATGCCGAATATGAGCACGGCAGCGGCAAATCCACCGAGAATGAAATATTTAAGAGACGATTCAATACCTTCTGAACGATCTCGACGGTAACCGCACATGACGTAAATTGGCAGACTCATCAGTTCGAGCGAGATGAATAACGTGACGAGTTCCATGCTTACGACCATCAGCATCATCCCAAGCACGGCGAAAAGCTGAAAGCTGTGATACTCGCCATGCCTGATCTGCTTGCGTTCGAGATAATCGATGGCTCCGATCGAAGCGATGAGGCTGGTCACGAGAATGATCGCACAGACAAAAAGACCAAAACTATCTATGTGGATAGCATTTCTGAAAAGCCCGCTGCCCGATAAATCGCCAGACTTCGCTAACAAAATTTGGCGCCACACCAGGGCAAGGGCAAGGGCCTGCGTTGCCAAGGCGAGGTAACCGGAATAAACCTGGGTTGGCCTTTTCTTGAATGCCTCCAATAGAAGTACGGCAAGACCGCCGACACAGATGACGGTGTAAGGACTAAAGAGTTCAAAATTCGTCATGAGATTTAAACTTAGCCTGAACGTTTCGTTCGCCCCTGTTTCTGTGAATCCGAGGTCTTTGCGTGCTCTGTCGTTTCGTCTTGTGCGTCGTCATTCACATGTGCAATACGTGTGACGATGTGCTCAGAGACGCTTTGTGTCATCCTCTCCGTGAATGGTTTTGTGACGACCCCCATTACGAACATCATGATCACCAAGGGCATCATCACCAGCACTTCGCGTCCCGACATGTCCTTCAGGTTTCGATTCTCTTCATGTTTTACTTCGCCGAAAAAGACGCGCTGAACCATCCATAGCATGTAGACGGCGCCCAATATCATTCCCGTAGCGGCAAATGCTCCCCAGGCGACATGGTTCTGAAGTGCGCTGAGAATTACCATTATTTCGCCCACAAACCCGTTCAGTCCCGGCAATCCGATCGAACTTAAAGTGGCGATCAAGAAGAAGATCCCGTAGACCGGCATCACATGCATGATGCCGCCGTAATCGGAAATCATTCGCGTATGACGGCGTTCATATATGAAGCCAATTAAAAGGAACAGCGCGCCTGTGGAAAGTCCGTGCCCCAGCATCTGGTAAACCGCCCCCTTCACGCCAAGTTCCGAAAACGTAAAGATTCCAAGCATAACCAGACCGAGGTGGCTGACGCTGGAGTAGGCTACCAGTTTCTTCACGTCAGTCTGTACCATTGCGACAAGGGCGCCGTAGATGATGCCGAAAGCGGCCAGACCTTTGATCAGTGGTGCGGCCTGTACGGCAGCTTCAGGAAAGAGCGGAATGGCAAAGCGGATAAATCCATACGTGCCCATTTTGAGGAGAACGCCGGCGAGGATAACGGATCCCGCAGTAGGCGCTTCGACATGCGCGTCAGGCAACCAAGTGTGGAACGGGAACATTGGGACTTTGATGGCAAAGCTCAGTGCGAACGCAAGGAAGAGAAGTTTCTGTTCTTCGAAACTTAGACTGGTGCTCGGGTCGAGCAGGACGCGCATGTCGAAGGAGTAGCGGTAACCCAGGTAGAAAATGGAAACCAACATGAGGGCCGAGCCCCCCATGGTGTAAATAAAAAATTTGACCGAAGCATAGATTCGTCTCTCTCCGCCCCAAACACCAATAATTAAAAGCATCGGAATGAGCATGAGTTCCCAAAACACGAAGAACAGCACGAGGTCGAGTGCTACCAGCGTCCCTGTCATTGCTGTTTGAAGCAAGAGCAGGAGCAGGTGATATTCT
>Ga0315336_1006469_pt1 | contig 11965 bp, 5 predicted proteins | sample ASW5metaG_FD_204512 | JGI IMG/M metagenome (GOLD analysis project Ga0315336, IMG submission 204512) | Ammonia-oxidizing marine archaeal communities from Monterey Bay, California, United States - ASW #5 | ecosystem: Environmental > Aquatic > Marine > Intertidal zone | place: USA: California...
TGACATGGAGGCAAAACTGCGCGAACATAACCTGCCGCTGTTCGTAAATGAATCCAAAGATTCGCTGGGCGACATGGACCTGATTGGCTTTACGCTGCAGTCCGAACTCACGTACACCAATATTCTCAATGCAATCGACTTAGCGGGTCTTCCCCTTCGCACGGCCGACCGTCTGGAGGATCATCCTCTAGTCATGGCCGGCGGTCCGTCCGTATTTAATCCGGAACCGCTTTCACCGTTCATCGATTTTTTTGTGATCGGCGAGGGCGAAGATGCAATCGTCGAAATTGCTGAAGTCATGCGCGCACATCTAGGCGAAACCCGGTCGGAGATACTAGAGGCCCTCGCAAAACTTGACGGCGTTTACGTACCCACGCTCTATCCATTTGAAACATTGCCGGACGGTCGAATCTTACCGAAAGAAGACGTCCCTCCTATCGTAAAACGAACGGTTCAAGATCTCGATGGCGCGCGCTTTCCCACCAATTACATTGTACCGTTCACGCAGCAAGTGCACGATAGAATCGGACTCGAAGTTTTGCGGGGTTGTACACAAGGCTGCCGGTTCTGTCAGGCCGGCATGACGACGCGTCCAGTCCGCGAACGCAGCCTGGACAAGGTTGACGAGTTACTCGAGCGCACACTTGAGAACACCGGGTATGAAGAAGTATCGCTCGTCTCATTGTCGACATGCGATTTTTCACGCCCCCGAACGCTCGTTGAGCGCGTGGCGCAAGCAGGCGCCGAAAGTCGCGTGAGTGTTTCGTTACCGTCACTGCGTCTCGATTCCTTTTCAGTCGAATTGGCGGATATGGTCGCTGGTGTTCGTCGAAGCGGTCTGACTTTCGCACCGGAAGCCGCGACCCCAAGATTGCGCGCGGTCATCAACAAATGGATTCCAGATGAGGAACTCCTTCAAATGTCCGCAGAGGCGTACAAACGCGGATGGAATCACATCAAGACTTATTTTATGATCGGTCTGCCCACCGAGCGGGACGAAGACATCGAAGCGATTGTCGACCTGTGCGCACGCACGCTGGCTCACGGCAGAACGATTCGCCCGTCCGCGAAAATCAACACCGGCGTATCGACGTTCGTCCCTAAACCGTTCACGCCCTTTCAATGGGCGGCGCAGATCTCACTGGAGGAAGCGACGCGACGGCAAGGAATCCTAGAAGCCGGTTTCAAGAAACACTCCGGCATTAAATTTGGGCGGCACGAGGCTCGTCTAACGTTCATCGAAGGGCTGTTGACGCGTTCGGACCGGCGTGCAGGCGATCTGTTGGAAGCGGCATGGCGAAACGGCGCCCGGCTGGAATCGTGGGACGAGCACCTCAATTGGAACGCATGGACTTCTGCGATTGAGGAAACTGGTTTTGATGCTGATGACGCGCTCCGCGAACGGGCGCTCGACGAACGCCTGCCTTGGGACCATATCGACATGCTCATTCCGAAGTCTTGGTTTCAAGAAGACTGGGCTCGTGCACTTGAGTTGAAACACGCGCAGGACTGCCGGGCAGGCAAATGCCATTTGTGTGGCGTCATCTATCGCGAACGCGATCTGTGCAAACATATGTTGAAGCGTCAGAAACAAGGCCGTGCAGCGGAAGCTGATTGGAAACCATCGCCTCTTCCCGCACAGGAAGAACCGCCTGCCGTACAACGGTTGCGTTTCCGAATCGGCCGTAGCGGCGAAGCACGCTTCTTGTCTCATTTGGAACTCGTGAACGTTTGGGTGCGTAGTTTGCGCCGCGCGCGAACGCCTCTGTCCTATTCACAAGGATTTCATGCACATCCGCGAATTAATTTTGCCAGCGCTCCGCCAGTGGGCGAGGAATCGCAGGGCGATTTGATGGACGTGATACTGAAATCAACAGTGATTCCTGCGGAATTGCTCGCCCGCCTTCAAGCCACATTACCGACGGGCATTCACGTGTATACGGCGAAAGAGGTGCCGTTAAGCGCGCCTGCACTCATGGCCAGTTTACGCGGCCATCGATACCGACTCGAGACGGACGTGCCGATCGATCAGTTGGAGAACCGCGTAGCGGAATTATTGGCGGCCGAGTGCATCGACGTCGAACGCCGGAATAAGAAAGCCAAAGGGCGCCGATTCGGAAAGCGCCGGCCACCCACTAAAACGATCAACGTTCGGCCGATGATCGCAGCAATGCGTGTAGAGGGCTCGACGGGTAGTGGCGTTATCAACTTGGAAACGTGTGTCGTGGACAATCGCGGCGTCCGGATGCGGGAAATTCTTGCCATGCTCGCACTCGACGCGACCACAACGCGAATCCTCAAAGAAGAAACGATGTTGACGGACGCTTAAATTGCATGACAACGCTATCGCTGAGGACGCTCTAGCCCGATATGTTCCTGGAATTCGCGCTTGGCTTTGGCGGCATCGTCCCCGGCGTTGTGAATGATCAGACTTCGGAGATTGGTGTAAGACTCTTCGCCGTGAAGTAACGTAAGGTGGATAGCAATCGCGCTGCCGTCCGTTCGAACCACTTCGCCACGCCCTTGGATGGTAATCGATGATTCTCCATCCTCGCGCTTCAACGTAACCTCACACTCGGCCGCAGTTTCGGCGATGGAATCGGTTTCTATCAGCATCCCGCTGGCGGAAATATTACGCGTCGTACCCGTCATGGCGGCTCCATCGTCAAATCGAAGCAAGACGTCCAAAGCTAGGTCGATTCGCGTCCATTCCCGGAGGTTCTGTTGCTCACCCACGATAATTCTCCCTGAAATTCTGCCGGTTAGGCGACTAGGCGGTAGCGAGAAACGCTATCGAATTTCACTCGATTGAAGTCCTCGCAAGTATTTAAGGTTGTTTCGGCGTTTCCCAAGAAAAGGACAGCATCTTCGGGCAATGCTGGTACGCGTTTAGCCAGCTCATTTGGCCCTGGAGCAGAATCACCGATTGCGACAATTTCATCGATAATGTTATCGAACATGATAACCGGCCGTTCAATGTGCTTTTTTTGATTTCACGGAGCGTTTCGATATCGTTCACTTCAGGCATTTCAATGTCTAACGCCACCGCATCGGGATTCAGTCGGCGATACGCCTGCCATGGGCTCAAACAGATCGGGATTGGATCCGACGCGCTTCGTACAGCCGAAATTAAGTATTCCGATTATCGGTTGTCCGCCCGATAACTTGAGTCGTTGGTTCCCAGTATTTCTTGCACGGTGCCATTCATCTACTCGCAGCAACATGCACCTATTTCCGAGGGGAAACAACTTCTCAGATTGGACCTTAGCGGCGTGCCTCACGCGCGCCTAAGGCCACGGCACGAGCATGTCGCCGCGCCTGTTCTTTAGGCGGAATTTCGGCGAGCGCCGCGCCCAAGCGAGCGAGTGCCGCAGCCACGGCGGGGTCGCGCCGCCGGTTTCGGCGTCCGTCGGCCGGCGTAGAATACGGGGTGGGGTCAAAGAGATAGCTCGTCGATTCAGGCATACCTGGCTCCAAGACTGTAAATCTATTCAGTATTATATCGTGAATCCGATTGACCTGTCAATGAGCACGAATTGAGGGCTAACAACGCGGTCTGCGCTACGCGGAAGAGGCGAGTTCGGCGAGGATAGTGTCGGCAATTGCAGGTTCTAGGCCCGCAATTTCGAAGAAATGTTTAAATTCAGGTTGAAGGGCGGGGTTCGGCGTGTTGGAGAGGTGGGCGTCCGTAAGACAACGCGCGCATGCTACAACTGCGGCTGTATCTCGATGTACTTCCGAACTCGCGGGATCGAGCTGATCTCGGATGGTGCCGGAGAGCTCTGGTGGTATGTGCCAACCATCTAAGAGCTCATGGCCTGCCTCGGCATAGGAAAGCCCGAAATGTTGAATTTCGTGGGCGATCCATTTCGGGCGATCAGTGCCGGAGAAACCCTTATAGAAATTCGCGTCGATTTGAGCAAGCGCGATCCGGCCAATCGCGTGAAGTAATCCCGCAGCATACATGAGTCCCATGTCCGAACGGCCACACGTGCGGGCGATCTTCTCGCTGGCCCGTGCACAAAATAGCGCTTCGCGTGCGTGTGCTTCGATGTCGAAATCGCCCTTAGCTCGACCTGCATCCACGGCTATCGCTTGCAGCGTGTCAGCCCCAAGCATCGCGCATGCGAGCGCGGTGCTACCGACTTGGCCATTCAGCCCGAAAGCTTCGGAATTGGCCGCACGCAATGCTGCAGCAGTGAGCGTGGGTTGGCCGCACATGAAATCGCAGATGTCGACGACGGAAGGCGTGTCGGTCCCCCAGAGAGTATCGCATTGTTGAAGCGCTGCCGAAGACATCGGCAACGAGTCGAATGCGCGTAGTTGCTCGACGGCGTCACTCTTCGATCGCGCCGGTATTTCTGACTTCGGTGATTCTGGAATGGCTAAATCGCCAAACGAAGGTGCTTCGGCTGCTTGTTCCGGTTTGTATTCTTTTTCGATCGCTTTAAGTAAGTCGTGTGAGCGGCACAAGACCGCTTTGACCCGGCGTCCCGTCATGGCTTCAACTTCGGTAATCGTTGAGGAGTCGACCGGGCACGCCATGGCTACGGTGAGCAGCTTACCCAGAGCGTCAATGGGCATGACAAGGTTCTTGCGCGCAAAATCGCCAGGAATGAGTTGTACCAAACCCTTTTCCACTGCGTATTGGGTTATGTCGATGCCCGCGACGCCGGGCTGTTTGGATAGGAATTCGTGCATATCGCCGGGGGTCAGATGTCCCGCGCCGACGAGGCACAGAAGGATGTGGCCGCCGGATTCAGCCGCGACAAGGGCCTCGCTGAGCTGATTGGCCGTCGCGATCCCTTCTTCGAGGAGCACGCGACCCATCGCGCGCTGGGCCTCTAAATGATCTTTTTTGGGGTCGGCAGGATTTTCCACGTATATCTACTGCATTTGGCGTTGTGGCATGACGATGGCCTTGTTCCAAGCGCTCCGGGCGTCCGATGCGCTTGCTAGTGCGGCCAAGTATTGGGGATCGAACCCCGCTAAAGTCTAGTGTTGAAATGACTTGGAGTCAAGGAGCCCCCGCGAAATCCTGAAAACTGTGGTAAAATTCATTTCAACGCTCGGACTCTAGCGTTAGGGGGAATTCATCGGACCATGCGTGCCACTCTTATTGAGGATAAGTATGTCGAGGCGTCGAGCTTGTATGACGCGGACAAACACGTCGACGCACTTGCCTTGCTCGACGCGCCTTCCTCGAAGTATCCCCGGGCCACGGCCATCCTCTATTTGCGCGCCAAGTGTTTCGCGGACCTCGGCCTGGGCACTGAGGCAGATGAGGCGTGCGTTGAAATCGTCGGGGCTCTCAGCGGTATCCGCCGGGACGGCGAATTGCTCAAGGAACGATTCGATCCGGATGAAGTCGGCGTATTCGAACTGTTTACTACGCGGCAGGAGACCCGGGTCAAAGCCTTGCGCGCGAGCGTATCCGCAAATGAAACGGATTCGGCAGACGCGGATCGCTTACGCGCAGAGTTAGCCGCACTTCAACAGACCGTTGAAGACTTACAAACGCAGGCATCGCAATCGCAAGAGTCCGAGGATGCATTGCGCGATGAATTAAATGAACTCAAGACCGCAGAGTCGTCTTCGGCCTCAGCATTGAAAAACGCACGCACCAAATTGCAATCGCTCGAAGGCGAACTCAATGATCGCGAACAGGCGATCTCGGATGCCAAGCGGGCAAGCGCAGAACAAGCGCAACTCGTGGAGTCGCTTCGGTCTGATATGGCGGCCTTGGACGATAGGGCCAAAGACGCTTCTTCATCAGAGAGTGCAATTGCGGACGAACTTGCCGCGCTTCGAGACACGGAGTCGCAAAAGAATGCGGCGCTTGAAAGCGCACGCACTGAACTCAAGACGCTAACCGGTACGCTGGAGGATCGCGAACGCGCGATTGCGGAAGCGGAGTCGCGTAGTGCGGGGCACGAGGAACGCGCACAAGCGCTCTCCGCAGAATTGAGCGGCCTGCGTGAAAAAGCGGATCGAGCGGAGCATTCCGAAACGAAGTTGTCCGATGAACTCAATTCCCTTCGGGAAGCGGAACAAACAAAAGCTTCTGAACTTGAACGAGCGCGGGCCGAACTGCACACCCTGCGGGATACGCTCGCAGACCGCGAACGCGCCATCGAAACGGCGGAAGCACTCAGCCTAGAACAAGAGAAGGCGGTCGAGTCGCTCACCCGCGAATTGAGCACCATTCAGGCAGAGGCAGATCAAGCGTCCCGTTCAGAAGAATCGATCGCGGATGAGCTCGCAGAACTGCGCAAGACGGAAGAAGCAAAAAGTGCGGATCTTGAACGCGCACGTGGCCAATTGGGCACGCTCAAAGAAACGTTGCAAGCGCGCGAAAGTGCATTGAGTGAAGCGGAACAACGCAGTGCTGAACAACAAGAAGCCATGCGCGAACTTGGCAGCGAACTGCAAACGCTTCGCAACCGTTCGGAAAAGGCCGCCGCGTCTGAAACGGCATTGGCCGGCGAATTGGAAACGCTTCGATCGGCCGAAGAGGAACGTAGCGCAGAACTTGTGCAAGCGCGAACGGAACTTGAATCTGTTCGCGGAGCATTGGCCGAACGCGAAGAGGCCGTCCGGGAAGCGGAAGAACGCAACCGGCGTCAAGACGAAACGGTCCAAGAACTATCGGGCGAATTAGAAACAATCCAAGCCAAGGCTAAGGCCGCATCGGCTTCTGAAACCACGCTAGCCAAAGAGTTGGGCAAACTCCGGGATGCGGAGGCGGCGAAGAACACAGACCTCGAAACGTCCCGGCGAGAATTGGAAAAGTTACGCACAACGCTCGCGGACCGCGAACTCGCTGTACACGAAGCAGAAGAACGTGGCCGGGAACAGGAAAGCCGTCTCAGTGCGCTCAATGGTGAACTTGGCGAGCTTCGATCGAAAGCGGAGAGCGCGTCGACGTCTGAACAGCAATTGGCCAACGCATTGGATCGAGTCAGCGAGATTGAGAGCGAAAAATCGCACGAACTCGAACATACCCGCGTGGAACTGGATGCGCTGCGAACGGCGCTCGCCAATCGTGAAGAGACCCTCGCCGACGCGTCCCATCAGAGCACCATCGACGATAAGACCATTGCAAACCTCAACGACGAACTTGCCGTACTGCGCACGGATATGGAAAACGCGACGCATTCGGAAGGGAAGTTAACCTCCGAATTGTCGCAGCTGCAACAGGATCGAGACTCTCGAGCAACCGATCTGGAACGCGCACGTACGGAACTGGAATCGCTTAAGACATCCTTGTCCGACCGCGAGGGCGAAGTTGCTGACGCATCGGAAAAGAATACCGAGCAAGAGAAAACCCTGTCTCGGTTGATGGGCGAATTGGATTCGACTCGCAGCCAGGCCGACTCGGCATCAAATTCAGAACAAGAATTGACCGATGAGCTAAAAACCCTCCAGGCGAGTGGCCAGGAAATGCTAGAAGCGCTGGATACCGCGCGTGAAGAGATGGAGGTGTTGCGGTCTTCATTGAGTGATCGGGAATCCGCTGTTCAGGAAGCGCGGCAACAAAACGAGTCGTACGAAGCTGAAATGGCCGCGATGCGTGAAGAGTTAAAGGGGCTGCACGACCAGGCTTCGCATGCCTCCAGTTCCGAAAGCGATCTAGCCGAACAAGTCGAATCCCTCCGGACCACCGAACGCCAGAAATCGAACGCACTCGATGATGCGCGTAGTGAGCTGGACGTGTTGCGCCAGTCTCTGGACGAGCGGAGTACCGCCGTGGAAAGTGCGCAACAGGAAATTGAACGTCATCAAGAAGAAAAAGACCAATTATTGTCGGAACTCGACGCGCTCAACGAAAAGGCCGAGGACGCGTCTTCATCTGAAAATGAGCTGTCGAAACAGGTAGACACTCTTCGGTCGAACGAGCGTGAAAAATCTGTTGCACTCGATGATGCGCGCACGGAAGTCCGGTCGCTCCGTGACGCACTGGCCTCGCGCGAACAAGCCGTCGAAGACGCAGCGAAGAATAACGAGGAACACGTTCAGGAATCCGCCACATTGCGCGCTGAACTCGAATCATTGCGCACGCAAGCACAGCAGGCTTCCTCTTCGGAAAGTGGGCTATCAAGCGAAGTGGATCAGCTTCGTGCTTCCGAGCGCAACACACTAGACGCGCTTGAAGATGCGCGGGGCGAATTGGATTCGCTCAAAACGGCTCTTAAGCAGAGCGAAGGCGCAGCAACTGAAGCGACCGAAGATCGTGCAAAACGTGAATCGGAGATTGTGAAACTTCAATCCGATCTGGAAAACTTGCGATCACGAGAGGCACAAGCAGCATCATCGGAAGGCACGCTGAAGGCGGAATTGGACGATCTCCAAAACCGCGAGTCCGAAAGATCCGACGCGCTCGAATCGTCTCGCCAAGAGCTGGAAGCGCTCAAGGCCGCACTAACCCAAAAAGAAGCCGCTGCAGAAAGCGCCCTTCAAACAGGGACAGAAAATGCCGGGGCCGTCCAGGCGCTAACCAACGAGTTGGAATCGCTCCAAACGCAGGCCGTGCTCGCCGCATCCACGGAACAACAGTTGCAAGCCGATTTGTTGGATGTGCAGCGGACACAGGAACAAAAATCATCGTTATTGCGGGAAGCCGAACATGAAATGGCGGAACTCCGTGTAGAACTTGAGGATCGCGATCACAAGCTTTCCCGATCACCGGCCCGCACCACGTTTCAAAGTTCGACACGTAATCCGCTCCCCATGTTTGTCGGTGTCGCAGTCGTATTGGGACTCGTCGCAGCAATCGGTTTCTTCGCTAGTTCCGCATGGACCAACGCACGGCAATTCCAACTGGGCGAGCAAACGGCTATTCCAGAATCCGCGACGCGCGAAGGCACACTTGTCTTTCCCACGGAGCCGATTGGCATGCTGTATTTGCGTAATGGAACGCATGTCGATGCTCAATGGAGCCAGTGGCAGATCGCAAAGGGCCCGCTAAATCCCCCGACCGGTCACGAAGTACGACTGGTGGTGAGTGATGGCGATTCGTTTCAATGGAACCAGGTGCCGGACGGGGTCTTATCGATACGATTTGAATCCATGGACATTCCTGATGCACCGGCTCGGCCGCTTCCACGGCTGGCCGGATTGGGTGAAGTCTACTTGCCGCATAAAAGTTTGGATTCGACGCAGCTCGCATCCCTACGCGTCGCTTTCCCTGACACGGCGATTACCGTTGCACCGGCGCCGTTGGCCGTTTTGCCTGATGAAGCGCCCGGGGCACGGACCATTGACTTTGGGAAACGTGCGCTCGGCAAGCTGTTTTCGCGGGAATGGAGTGCAGGTCCGGGCACAACTTGGATTGAATTTGGTCAAGCCAAAGGTGAGGTTACACTCCCAGCAAACAAAGCCATTAAATTGGAAGTCGGCTTCGATAAGGCGAACGACCTTTCCGTACTGACTACACTGGAGCCCAATGCGCTGCACTCGCTCGGCCTAATCGGTGACAACGTATCAGACACGGAATTACGCCACGCGGCTGCACTGACCGGCCTTCGCGGATTCCGGATTCTGCTTGGGAGTCGGGTTTCGGACAAAGGCTTAAAGATCCTTGAGAACATGCCTTACTTGCAAGAGCTCGAATTAAATCAAGTGCGCATCACGGACAAGGGCATCGCGTTACTCGCAAACACCCCTCAACTGGAATGGCTGTCCGTCAGCAGCGCACCAATTACGAATGCAAGCCTTTCGCACTTCAAAGAACTAACGAAGTTACGCCGACTTCATATCGAAGCCACCTCGGTTTCGCCCAGCGCACTCAACATCGTCAAGATCGATCTGCCCAACTGCGAAATCGTCTATTAACGCTATTCGGTCGGTGTGCCATAGCCACCTCCACCCGGCGTATGTATGGTGACAATGTCACCCTCTTTGACCTGAAACGCGGCATGTCCCTCAAGCGGTTTCGTTACACCATCACGCGTCAATAGGTTTTCCCCAGGGCGTCCTGGTTCACCACCATCGAGCCCATAGGGCTGCGTCTTCCGGCGCTCGGTCAAGAGCGTTACTTCCATCGGCACACGGAACTCAATGCGCCGCGTTGCCCCGTCCCCACCTCGCCAACGTCCGGCGCCGCCGGATTCGCGTCGAATGGAAAATTCGCGCACGACGACCGGATGTCGATGTTCGAGTACTTCGGGATCCGTGATGCGTGTATTCGTCATGTGTTGGTGTACTGCGGCCGTGCCATGGAATCCAGGCCCCGCACCCGAACCACCGCAAATCGTTTCGTAATAGCTAAAATCGTCATTCCCGAAATTGAAATTGTTCATCGTGCCCTGACCGGCCGCGACGGAACCAAGCGCGCCGTACAGCACGTCGACAATACGCATCGACGTTTCCACATTTCCCCCGACGACCGCCGCGGGATATTTCGGATCCAACAAGTTGCCTTCTGGAATTCTGATTTTAATCGGGTCCAAACAGCCGCTGTTCAACGGAATCATCTTACCGATCAACGTCCGAAACACATACAACACCGCGGCGATTGTCACCGCGCGTGGCGCATTTAAATTCGAATCAAGCTGCGGGGATGTTCCCGCAAAGTCCACCGCAGCACGATCGCCCTCAATCGTAATCGCACAAACGATGCGCGCACCATTATCCAATCCGTCCTCAAATCGATACGAGCCGTCCGGCAACTCCTGCAGTACTTCTCGCATGGAAGCGGCAGCGTTTTCACGAACGAAATCCATATACGCCAGTACGGTCTTCTTCGAGTAATCGTCACAGAGGCCTGAGAGTTGTGCTTCTCCGTGGTGGTTCGCGGCTATTTGCGCATGGAGGTCCGACAGCCGTTCTGTAATATTCCGTGCAGGATACGGACCCGCGGTCAGCGCAGCGACGACCGCATCTTCATCTAGGGTGCCGTCCGAAACGATTTTGACACACGACAACACGATTCCTTCTTCATCCAACGTTCGCGAAAACGGGTTCATCGACCCCGGCGAGATGCCTCCGATATCGGCGTGGTGCCCGCGATTCGCGATGAGAAAAAGTCGATTCCCTGTTGCATCGATAACCGGCGACACGACGGTCAAGTCCGGCAGATGCGAGCCGCCGTTGTACGGATCGTTTGTGACAAAAACGTCTCCGTGCCGCATCGTATCACCCGCATCACGCAGCACCGCCTTAACACTCTCCCCCATCGCACCGAGGTGAACCGGCATGTGTGGCGCGTTCGCAACGAGATCGCCCTCCGGTGTAAACACCGCACACGAAAAATCGAGTCGCTCTTTGATGTTTACCGAATGCGCCGACTGCTCGAGTCGTCTTCCCATTTGATCGGCGACTGACATGAACAAGTTGTTGAACACTTCAAGCGTAATGGGATCGCACGTGTCGGCGGCGTGTTGGCACTTACGCAGGGCATCCGATCGCTTGAGAATCATCTTGCCGAATACGTTGGTGGCTGCTCGCCATCCGGTATCGACCAAAATCGTTGATGTATCGACGAGCACAAGGCCAGGGCCATCGAAGTACGTGCCGTCCGGAATGTCAGACCAACGATAGACGGGCGCACGTACGCTAGAACCGTTCGAGTCGTAAATATCGAGCGTGTCGATCTCGAGGCCGGAGTAAATCGGTTCCGGCGGAAGTTCCTCCTCGTGATTCAGCCAATGGGTCACCATGGCATCCTTACGCTCGTTTTCGCGCATCCAATTATCACTACGTACTGCAATTTCTTCTCGGGAAGCATTCGGATCTCGACGAAGTTCGTTCAATCGGATCGCGTTGGAAGACTCGCCTTTCGATGTGATTCCGGATTGTTGGTCGTCGTCAAGCACGCCGTATACCGTGGTTCGAATGTTTACGATTTCTATTGCGCGATCAAGCTCCGCATACCCAAACCTGCGCCGGTATATCTGAGCAAAGTCTGAGGGCCCAAATGGGGTTGACGGTTCTAGGCTTTCGGAATCGATCGGGACTGTGAAGT
>Ga0315336_1006471_pt1 | contig 11958 bp, 9 predicted proteins | sample ASW5metaG_FD_204512 | JGI IMG/M metagenome (GOLD analysis project Ga0315336, IMG submission 204512) | Ammonia-oxidizing marine archaeal communities from Monterey Bay, California, United States - ASW #5 | ecosystem: Environmental > Aquatic > Marine > Intertidal zone | place: USA: California...
TGATCACTCTGGCCATCCTGGTGGCGCTGAACCGCGAAGGCGAGTTCAGGATGCACCTCATCGCCGCAGCTAATAACGGTGTCACCCGGGATGAGATCAAGGAATTATTGCTGCAGACCGGCATTTACTGCGGATTGCCCGCCGCCAATTCTGCCATTAGTTTGGCTGAGGAGGTGTTTGCCGCCGCCGACGCTGCTACCGATGGGAAATAGGGGGCGGCTGCACCATGGATATATCGGTCAACGGTATCGTAATGCATTACGTGACCACGGGGGATGGAGATGCCCCCTGGGTGACACTCGCTCATTCTATAGCCGCCGATCACACCTTTTGGGATAGAGAGGCCAGTGATCTTGTCGCTGCCGGTTACCGGGTGCTCCGTTTTGACACGCGCGGTCATGGTGGGAGCGCCGTAGGTAATGAACCCTATAGTCTGGAATTACTGGCTCGGGACGTAGTCGGACTGTGGGATGTGCTCGGCATTGACCGTAGCCATTTTATCGGCCTATCGCTCGGCGGCATGACCGGGCTGGTGCTGGGGCTCAGTCATTCGGTGCGTGTTGAGAAACTGGTGATCGCCAACACCCGGAGCCAGGCCGATGCTCCATTCACCACCCTGTGGGATCAGCGCATCGCTTTGGCGACAAGCGACGGCATGGCATCCATCGCCGAGGTCTCCCTAAAGCGGTGGTTCACTGAGGATTTCATCGCAAGATCCCCTGAAAAGGTCGCCTGGGTCCGCTCGGTAATCGAGGCCACGCCCCCAGCAGGGTTCGCTGGCGCCGGACAGGCCATTCGCGCCATCAACCTGCGCATGCGTCTGGGCACTCTTGCCTGCCCAACTCTGTTCATTGCCGGAGCCGAGGATGGCGCCTGTCCTGCCAAGGATATCCGCGCTGATCACCGGTCTGTTGCCGGATCTAGTTACGTGGAACTAACGCCGGCGGCACATATATCAAACCTTGAGCAGCCCCGGGCATTTGCTGATGCGGTGACCAATTTTTTAGCTGCCTGACAAGGCTGATCTGTTCAATGTCGCGGCAAAGGCATTGCCGGGACCTTGTCCGATCCGCTACCAATGGGCCTGACCTCCATCTAACCGGAGGAGGCAAGGGGAGGTTGGGCCATCTATGGCGGATATATGTAGCTTGAAGGACGCAGTTGCGTCCCATGTGCATGACGGTGACACCGTAACCCTAGAGGGCTTCACCCACCTCATTCCCTCTGGTGCCGGCCATGAACTGATCCGCCAGAAATTGCGTGGCCTCACCCTGATCCGGATGACGCCGGACTTAATCTTCGATCAGTTGATTGGCATGGGGTGTGCGGCCAAGGTGGTGTTCGCTTGGGGTGGAAATCCGGGGGTGGGATCGTTGCACCGACTCCGCGATGCCGTAGAAAACCATTGGCCCCAAACGATTGAGATAGAAGAATACAGTCATGCTGGTATGGCGAACGCTTTCGTCGCCGGGGCCTCGAATCTGCCATTCGCGGTTCTGCGTGGATACAAATCGACCGATCTCAAAAAATTCAACGATCGTATTCGCAGCGTCATCTGTCCATTCACTGGCGAAGAGTTAGCCGCCGTCCCTGCGTTGCGGCCTGATGTCGGGATCATTCATGGCCAGCGCGCCGACCGGAAGGGTAACGTACTAATCCATGGCATCGTTGGGCTCCAGAAAGAGGCGGTGCTAAGCGCCAAACGTGCCATCGTGACAGTCGAGGAGATCGTCGATGAACTCTGCCCGCCAGCCAATTCTTGTATCCTTCCCCATTGGGTAGTGGACGCTGTCTCGGTAGTGCCGGGTGGAGCGCATCCATCTTATGCACTTGGTTATTACGAACGCGACAATTCCTTCTATATAGCTTGGGACACTATCGCCAAGGACCGAAATGTATTCATCCAATGGATGGAGCAACACGTGTTGGGGACTGGGAATTTCTCCGAATTTCGTGCTTCTATAGATGGCATTTGGGCCGAGGAGGTGCATGAATGACCATCGCGGATTTCACTACCAACGAGATGATGACGGTAGCTGCTGCGCGTATGCTAAAGAACGGTACTGTCTGTTTTGTCGGTATCGGACTGCCGTCCCAGGCCGCTAACCTAGCCCGGCTCACTCATGCGCCCGAGGTGGTCCTCATTTATGAATCCGGGCCCATTGGAACGAAGCCCGATGTTTTGCCACTATCCATCGGCGATGGGGTGCTGGCGGATACCGCTGATACCGTGGTTCCGACCCATGAGATCTTTCGATACTGGCTCCAGGGGGGACATATCGACGTAGGATTTCTTGGCGGCGCCCAAATTGACCGTTTTGGCAACATCAACACCACCGTGATCGGCGATTACAACAATCCTAAGGTGCGTCTGCCTGGTGCCGGCGGTGCGCCGGAAATTGCTGATCAAGCGGGTGAGGTCTTTGTGGTCATGCGCCAAGGACCCCGCAGCTTCGTGGAGAAAATCGATTTTCTAACCAGCGCGGGGTATCTTGATGGTGGTGATGCACGGGAGAAACTCGGTATCGAGGGCAAGGGCCCGACCCGGGTGATTACTGACCTGTGTATCCTCGAGCCCGAACAAGGCAGCCAGGAATTTGTGGTGACATCGATTCATCATGGGATCTCCCGTGAACAGATTAGTGCTGCCACCGGTTGGGGCATCCGATTTGCCAACGAGGTCATCGAAACTGCCGCGCCGACCCAAGAGGAACTCAGCACCCTTCGAGCGTTACTGGCGCGTACCGCTGAGGCCCACCAAAAGAATAAATGAGTGGCGCTGCTGGCGAAATCCTGAACATCGACCGTTCGCTGGTCCAAGTCTCTGCCGTTACTGCTATCGCTGTTGAGGGGACCCAATTGTTCGTTAGGGAGAAAGTGGCTGCCTCCCTAATCGCCAGGGCCCATGGGGATGTGCCCGAAGACAAGGCCGTTCTGATTATCTATGGCGACTCCTGGCCGTCGGTGGTCGCGTTCGATCCTTATTATCCAGTGCCCGATGATGAACGATTCCGGCAATCTAGAGCCCGAACACCAGGCCCTGCTGATACCGGTTTGTGTAATATTTCCGTCACGCTTGCTCGCGTTTATGGCGATGCCTAAATTGAGCTCGGGCCGCTCCGGCCCAATCCAAAAGAACCGTGGTATGTGGCTCGATACCAAACAATGTCAGCCACAGCCCGATAAAAGCGTGGGAGAATAAATTATGCGCGAAGCTGCTCAATTTCCGAGATTCTCAGATACGGAGATGAACGTACGGCACTCCAAGATCGAGGCTTTCATGGAAGCCCAGGGTGTAGATGCACTCTTGGTGTTTGGATCCGGTCGCTTTTCGTCGGAGGTTTATTGGCTGACTGACTGGCCCGGGAGCCGGGAGGCCTATGTCCTTTTCCAAAATGGCCAGTTCCCCGTCGTCATTGCTCAGCTTTACAACCATGTGCCCATGGCGCGGGTGCTCTCTGTAATCAAGGACGTGCGTTGGGCGGGGGCTAATACCTCGCGTACGGTGGCTGAACTATTGGTCGAGCGGGGCCTCGAGGGAGGTAAGGTCGGAATAGTCGGAGCTGTTCCATATCGTCCTTATCTTGAGATCGCCAACGCTCTCGGTGCCGACGTGTTGACTGATCTCCATGGCGCCTTTCGTATGATGCGGACGATCCGAAGTGCGGAAGAGATCGAGCGACTGCAACTGGCTTCGCGTCTGACTGATAAATCAATGGAGGCGTTGGAGAAGGGCCTCAAAGTCGGCATGCAGGAATGGCAAATTCCTTCATTGATCGAACCAGTCTACCTCGATCAGGGGGGCTATGCAGGTATACATTTCATGACCTCCATGCCCATGGATGATCCGCACTTTCCGGTTCCCGCTCAGTATCAATCCGATCGCATTCTGGGTGATGGTGATGTCTTGATCACTGAGATCAGTGGCGCCTATTGGGGCTATAGCGGCCAGATTCATAGGACTTATTCTTTAGGCCGGGGGCCGAGCCATGAATGGTCGGACCTCCACGACGTTGCCATCGAGATCTTTGAGACCTTGGCCGATTACATCAAGGAAGGAGTCACCAGCCGTGAGGTGGAGGAGGTATCCGATCTGGTCTACGACCGGGGGTATACCATCTATGACGATCTACTCCACGGCGTCAGCCAGTCGCCGCCCATAATTCAGACTGCCAGGGGTCGCCGCCATGAAAGCGCGGACCTTATTTTTAAGGAAAACATGGTGGTAACCATCCAGCCCAACGTCATTACCACCGACGAGCGCATGGGACTTCAATTCGGTGAGACTATGGTGGTCAGCAAGAAAGGGTGTAAACGCCTCAATTACTACCGGCGCGAATGGATTGTCTGCGGCGCGTGATAATGGGCTGTTAATTAGGGGAAGCGGTTGGGTGGCTCTATGCTAAGCGCTACCGGATCGGGTAGTATGAAGGTCCCGCCGCGTGCGGGGTTTGATTGAATGGAGGGATTATATCATGGGTGAATTTGCTCTTGGGCAGTCAGTCGCGCGGTTCGAGGACAACAGGCTTCTTCAAGGTAAGGGCCGGTTCGTCGATGATACTCAACTCTCGCGCATGGTTCACGGGGTCGTGCTACGTTCCCTGTATGCCCATGCAAAAATTCTCTCCATAAACGTCGGCACGGCCATGGCCGCTCCTGGAGTGCTGGACATCCTCACTGGCGCCGATTGGGAAGCTTCTGGTTGGGGTGACTTACCTGTCGGTCGCGGCCAAAAGCTGCGGGATGGGAACGACCTCTATCGTTGCCGCTATCCGGCCTTGGTGACGGATCGGGTCCGTTGGGTCGGTGATTACGTCGCTTTCGTGGTGGCGGAAACTCGCGAACAAGCTCAGGATGCTGCCGAGTTGATCGAGGTCGACTACGAGCCAATTCCCGCAATTACGTCGACCGCTGATGCCAGCAAGCCCGGGGCACCTCTGGTCTGGGATGATTGCCCCAATAACACCTGTTTTGTTTTCCTGGCTGGTGACAAAGAAGCCACCGACGCGGGTTTTGCCAAGGCCAATCATGTGGTCGAACAAACCTTTATCATCAACCGTGTCACAACCGCCGCAACCGAGCCTCGGGGCTGCGTCGGCGATTACGATTCGACTGAGGACCACTATACCATTTACACGACTTTGCAGCGTGCGCATCCTTACCGTGCTCAACTGGCCACTGAAATCATGAAGATCCCCGAGAACAAGCTGCGTGTCATTGGGGGCGATGTGGGTGGCAGTTTTGGCATGAAATCGGCTATCTATAATGAAGTGCCTTTGGTTCTGCTCGCCTCACAGCGAGTAGGGCGGCCGGTCAAGTGGACCAGCACTCGCTCCGAGGCCTTCGTCAGTGACGGCCAGGGGAGGGACAACGTCACCGCTGCTGCCCTGGCGCTTGACAAGGACCATAACTTTCTTGCTATGCGGGTTAAGACTTTTACCAATGTCGGAGCATATTTACAGGCTGGTGGGGAAGCCTTCACTGGCAATATCGGCACTCTGGCAGGGGTTTATAAAACGCCAGCGCTGCATGCCGACGTGACGGCGGCCTATACTAATACTCCGCCGGTTCGGCCCTATCGCGGCAATGGACGCCCCGAGGCGGCATTTGTCATCGAACGCCTGATCGATGTTGCCGCTGCTGAACTCGGCGCCGATCCCATTGAGATCAGGCGCCAGAATCTTATTCCTGCCGATGCCATGCCGTATAAGACCGGGCTGACCTTCACTTATGATTGCGGCGAGTTTGAGCGTGGCATGGACATGGCGTTAGAACGATCCGATTACACCGGCTTTGCCACACGTCGCGCGAAATCGCGGCAACATGGCAAGTTGCGCGGCATCGGATTCTCCAACTCAATCGAACGAGCTGCTGCGCCAGGCGCCGAAGGAGCTGAGATCCGCTTCGACCGGTCGGGCACAGCGACGATTTTTTCGGGTGCGGTCAATCAGGGTCAGGGCCATGAGACTGTCTTCAAACAAGTAGTCTGTGACAAGCTCGGTATGAGCCCTGAGGATGTGAACTACATTAGCGGTGACACTGATACCGTATTCTTCGGGGAGGGAACCGGGGGATCACGAAGTGCGACCCTCGGCGGGTCGGCCATGGCGATGGCATCAGAAAAAATAATTGTCAAAGCAACCGCGATCGCCGCCCATATGTTGAAGGTCGACAATGATGAAATTTCCTTCGAGGACGGCGTATTCTCTAGCGCCGGTTCAAACCGATCGTTGACGATCAAGGAAATAGGAAAGGCGGCTGCAAGCCCTACCAACCTGCCCGACGGGATGGAACCCGGTCTGGTGGAAAAGGCGGTTTTCGTCAGTAAACTCATGAACTATCCAAACGGATGCCATGTTTGTGAACTGGAGATAGACGAGGAAACGGGTACTGTCCAGATCCTCAATTACAACGTTGTGGATGATGTAGGTACGGTGATGAATCCGATGCTTCTCCATGGTCAAATCCAGGGCGGGGTCGCCCAGGGGATAGGTCAGGTGTTGATGGAAGATATACGCTTCGATAAAGAGAGCGGGCAAATGTTGACTGGTTCGTTCATGGATTACGCTATGCCACATGCGACAGATTTCAGTCCAATGCATGTGGCTTCCAATGCTGTCCCCACAGCCACCAATCCACTCGGCGTCAAGGGCGCGGGTGAGGCTGGCAATGTGGGTGCCCTACCGGCGATTTCAAGCGCCCTTGCCAATGCTTTGTCCGAGTTTGGCGTGCGCGACCTTCCCATGCCGGCTACGCCGGAGCGGCTGTGGCGGATTATCAAAGCAGGAAAAGCCGGCGAATAGCTTGTTAGGCTAGTAGCATCAGCCCTCCAATCACGGCCAGGTTGTTGAACAGGAATTGGAAGTGGACCTGGCGTTGGCTCGCATCGGCATAACACCAGTACCGATGATAAAATGCGGTGACCGTTACTGTAAAAATTATTAGAAGGGCGGCGCCGATATCCGCGCAGTAGTCAATAGCGATCAAGACGGCGCCTGTAAACTGGACCACAAGTGCCAGCGGGAAAGCCAAGCGAGGAACGGGAACACTCAATTCCGTCATCCTCTTGATCACATTGGCCCAGTTAAGAGAATTGCGTACACCGACGATGATGAAAAGCGTCGCCATGAAACCATGAGCTAAAATCTGGGCCAGGGTATGATCGGCATGAAACATGGGGCGTTCCGTTTTTTGTTGAGCTTGTGGGAAGGCTATCAAGTTGTTCAGGGGGGTCAATAGATGCCGCGCGTTAAGACGGTCTACTAGAACAAGGAATTCGCCAGCGGCATATTCGAACTCCACCCAAAGCTGAACCTCGATACGGAAAGTGTTGTCAAGTTCGGCCTCAGCCTGGTTTTGTTGATGAACGATGCACTTTTCCCCTGGGTGATCCTGGTGCCTTAAAAATCGGGGCTTTTCGAACTTCACGATTTGATAGCGGCAGACCGCGTAGAGCTGATGGAAGAAATTGCCCGTGCCAGTGCCATCCTCACGCAATTGCCCTCGCCTGATAAGATAAATATTGGCGCCCTGGGCAATATGGTGGAATAACTCCATGTTCATGTGGTAGCCCGCAATGCTGTCGCCGCCGCCTGGCCTGATCCGGTTTGGGGCACGGTGAAAAGGTGCCCTGTGGGGCCGAGGCTTTCGCGGTAATGAAGAATAAGATTTGCGCGGTGGTTGCTTAGAGCACTTTCCGCTAGCTGTGCACGTTATCTAGGGAGTTAGATCCCCAGCGCATCGCGCAAGGCTTGCAAATGGCCCGTCACGAGAATGGCCTCGGCATCCTATGATTGACTGGAATCAAGTTGATGAATTTGATGCCATTTTAGCTAAGCATAACTGCACAGAGCGCCGCCATACTCGCACGATCTCCATATGGTTCAATGAGCAGCGCTTCCCCATGGGGTTTTGTCTAACGGTAGCGTTCCTGCAGACCGGCAAGTGCGTTCGAGCCTGGGCATAGGTCCTCGAAGGGTAAATCGACGAGAGGTGTGCCGATGGTCTTGTTGCCTTCATGCATGTCGGGCAGGTTTTCATCGACATAAAGCAATCCGGTGACAATCTGTCCATCTTCCTGATGTCGCATGACGTAGTCGAAGGCCTTACCACGGTCACGGGGATTGTATCCTTCATCGGCCTTTTTTAGCGTGATTTTACTGCCATCGTGAAGAGTCACGGGGACGACCTCACCCTCGATGTAGTCTGCGACAATTTCTTCGCGTTCGGGATCTATGAAATCGGCCTCGGCGGCGGGCTGGAGATTTTGGTAAGCGTAGGCGTAACTCATAGTCGAATCTTCATGATCGTTGAAAGTGACGCAGGGCGATAACACGTCGATTAATGCGAATCCCTTGTGGGAGAGGCCTGCCTTGATGAGCGGTACCAGTTGCGCCTTATCTCCGGAAAAACTGCGGGCGATAAAGGTAGCGCCGAGCGCCAGTCCCATTTTCACTGGATCTATAGGGATTTGCATGTTTGCCTCGCCCTTCTTGGGCATGGCACCCATGGCGGCAGAGGCAGAGAATTGTCCCTTGGTCAGACCGTAGACCCCATTATTTTCGATGACATAGAGCATGTTGAGATTGCGCCGGATGGCATGGGCGAACTGACCGAGCCCGATCGAAAGGGTATCTCCATCGCCGGAAATACCGATGCAATGAAGGTCTCCGTTTGCTGCCTGGCTGCCGGTGGCGATGGACGGCATGCGGCCATGGACTGTGTTGTTACCGTGGGACTGTCCTAGAAAATAAGCCGTTGTCTTGGATGAGCACCCGATGCCGCTGATCTTGACTGCGCGATGGGGCGAAATTGAAAGTTCGAAGAAGGCGCGGGTCATCGCCGCGGTGACTGAATCATGGCCACAGCCCGCGCAAAGTGTGGACATGGCACCGTCGTAGTCAGACCGAGTATGGCCGAGGGCATTCACTTCACGGCCCTCATGGGTAACTTTTGGTTTGCTGATAAAGCTCATGCAGCGGCCTCCTTGGCCAGAATTTCTCCAATTGCCTGCTCAATGACGCGCGAATCCATGGGCAGGCCGTCATATTGAAGGATTGAAGTCAGTTTGTTTTTCTCGACCCTTGTTTCTATCTCTATCAGGCCCTTGAGTTGCGCGTCACGATTTTGTTCGACCACGAAGATGCGGTCGTGATCCGACAGAAAGCTCTCGACTTTTTCACTAAAGGGAAATGCGCGGACCCTCATATAATCGATCATGGCACCCTGTCGCCCGAGGTTATCCAGCGCTTCGCGGACGGCGCCGTCGCAACTACCCACTGACAGAATGGCGAGCCTTGTCTTTTCGCGTGCCCGGCGGATCAACGGGGGCGGCACGAGCTTTGCGGCAGTCCGCCACTTAACCATCAGCCGATCCATAACATCCTGGTATTCATCGCCCACTTCCGTGCGACCGCCGTAGCGATTGTGGCCTGCGCCGCGTGAGAAATAGACCCCCTTGGGATTGCTGCCTGGCAGTGTCCTGTATGGGATACCATCACCATCGACGTCTAGATAACGGTAAAACTTCTCGATCTTTGCGAGCTCTTCGTCGTTCAATACCTTGCCTCGGTCCGGCCGGTAGCTATCGTCCCATTTCAAGTCCTTGCACATCCAGTCATTCATACCAATATCGAGATCGGAGACCACGAATATCGGTGTCTGTAATCGTTCTGACAGATCGAAAGCAGCCACCGCCTGGTCGAAACATTCTTCGGGATCGGCGGGAAACAGCAGCACATGGCGGGTATCGCCGTGGGAGGCATAAGCGCAGAGTTGGATATCACCCTGCTGGGTCCGGGTCGGCATGCCCGTGGACGGCCCGACCCGTTGGATATCGAACAGCACCATGGGAATCTCGGCGTAATACGCAAGCCCAACCAATTCACTCATCAGGGAAATTCCCGGGCCGGAAGTGCATGTGAAGGCCCTAGCGCCCGTCCAGCCTGCGCCCAGGACCATGCCCGCGGAGGCGAGCTCGTCTTCCGCTTGGATGATGGAAAAACGTTTTTCGCCGGTTTTCTTGTCCACCCTGTAGCGGCTGCAAAAGGCCTTGAAGGCATCCATCAACGAAGTTGATGGGGTGATCGGATACCAGGCGCCCACGGTGGCACCGGCATAAACGCAACCGAGCCCTGCTGCCGTGTTACCGTCAATCATGATGTGCCCCTTGGTTTTATTCAGAGTTTTGACCTTAAGGGGAAGCGGGCATGCAAAATTGGCTTTGGCATAATCATAGCCAAGATCAATGGCTTGGATATTGGCGGGCACAAGGGCAGGTTTGCCGGCGAAAATTTGTTCGATTAATTCACGGATTACCGTCATGTCAATATCGACCAATGCGGCGATTGCTCCCACATAGGCCATGTTCTTCATGAGGATGCGCACACGGGGATTTGAAAAACTTTCGTTGCACATGGCCGCCAGCGGGATGCCGATGATGGTGATATCTGACCGTGATAGGGTCTTCTGGCGCGGCCACGTAGAATCGTAGACAAGGTAACCGCCGGGACCTACCTCTTTAATGTCGTCGTCATAGGTCTCGGCGTTCATTGCGACCATGATATCGATCGTGCCTGTCCGTGCCTTATAGCCCTTCTTAGTGATACGTATTTCATACCAGGTAGGCATGCCCTGAATGTTGGACGGAAAGAAATTTTTGCCGACCACGGGGATGCCCATCCTGAAAAAGGCCTTCATTAACAATCCGTTGGCGCTGGCCGATCCGGTGCCGTTGACGTTGGCGACCTTTAGGACGAAATCGTTTAGCCGGCTTTTCGCTGCTGGCAAGGTGCGGTTCCTCCGCCTTCATCTGTGGCATAGGGGATGGTGACGACTGATTTCTGCATGTCCCAAGCCGCCGTGGGGCAACGTTCGGCGCAAAGGCCACAATGGAGACAGAAATTCTCGTCCTTGAGCATAAGTCGTCCAGTGTGTTTCAAGGGTTCTGATGTGAATAAAGGTTGGTCTGGGTTGACCGCTGGCGTCGTGAGGCTTTCGCGTACCATGGCTTCATCGCCATCAGGTGCAATTGTAAGGCAGTCGACTGGGCATATATCGATGCAAGCGTCGCATTCGGTGCATAGGCTTTCGGTGAATACGGTCTGGATATCGCAATTCAGGCAACGTTCCACCTCGGTGACCGTCTGTTCCACCGAAAATCCGAGTTCAACCTCGATGTCTAGTTTCTTGAACCGTTCCTTGAGGTCGACGTGGCGCATGGCACGCCTCGCCGCCGGATCATAATCGTTGGAATAACTCCACTCGTGAATGCCCATCTTGGTGGAGAGTAGGTTAATCCCCCGAGGCAGCCGGTTGGTGACATCCTCACTCTGGCAATTCTTGTGGATGGAGATAGCAGCCTGATGGCCATGTTCTACAGCCCAAATGATGTTCTCTGGCCCAAAAGCGGCATCGCCGCCAAAAAAGACATCCTTGTGGCTCGACTGATAGGTCGTGTGGTCCACCACAGGCATATCCCATTTACCGAATTCGATGCCGCAATCACGCTCGATCCAAGTAAAGGAATTGTCCTGACCGATGGCCAGCACGACGTCGTCGCAAGGCAAGAAAACCTCTTCCGCCATGTTCTGGTCGAGAATATCCCCCTTGTCATCAAAGGTGTATTCTAGCTTTTCGAACATCATGCCCTTGAGTTTACCGTCCTCGACGACAAATCTTGATGGCGAATGATTGACGATGATCTCGACCATTTCCTCTTCGGCGTCCTCAAGTTCCCAGTCGGAGGCTTTGAAGAAAGCGCGGGGTTTGCGGGCCATCACTTTGACGTCCTTGGCTCCAAGTCGAAGCGAGGTGCGGCAGCAATCCATGGCGGTGTTGCCGACTCCGATAATCAGAACCCGCTTGCCGATAGTGTTGATATGTTCGAAGGCCACCGATTCAAGCCATTGGATGCCTATATGCACATTGGCATCGGCTTCTTGGCGTCCTGGCAGGTCA
>Ga0315336_1006473_pt1 | contig 11957 bp, 10 predicted proteins | sample ASW5metaG_FD_204512 | JGI IMG/M metagenome (GOLD analysis project Ga0315336, IMG submission 204512) | Ammonia-oxidizing marine archaeal communities from Monterey Bay, California, United States - ASW #5 | ecosystem: Environmental > Aquatic > Marine > Intertidal zone | place: USA: California...
TCTGAACCAGGGACATGCAAAGATAGAGAAATATTAAGAAGCGATCCACACCTTTTACTCGAGGGTTGTCTTGTTGCTGGATTCGCCATGCAAGCACATACTTGTTACATTTATATTAGAGGTGAATATTACAAGGAATTTTTAAATGTACAAAAAGCAATTGATGAAGCTTATGAATCAAATTTAATTGGTAAGCAAGCTTGTGGATCTAAATGGGATTTTGATATTATTTTACATAGAGGTGCTGGTGCTTATATATGTGGTGAAGAAACAGCTCTTCTTGAGAGTTTAGAGGGTAAAAAAGGTCAACCAAGGTTAAAACCTCCTTTTCCAGCTGGTGTAGGTTTATACGGATGTCCCTCAACAGTTACAAATGTTGAAACTATTGCTGTTGCCCCAACTATCTTAAGACGTGGTGCTGATTGGTTTACAAGTTTAGGAAATCCTAAAAATACAGGTACAAAAATATTTAGTATATCTGGACATGTTAACAATCCATGTAATGTAGAGGAAGAGATGGGCATTTCTCTTAAGGAACTTATTGAAACACATGCTGGAGGAGTAATAGGCGGTTGGGATAATTTATTAGCTGTGATACCAGGGGGAGCTAGTGTACCCCTAATACCAAAATCAATTTGTGATACCGTAAAAATGGATTTTGATAGTTTAGTAGAAGTACAAAGTGGACTTGGCACGGCTGCGGTCATTGTAATGAATAAAAGTACTGATATAGTGGAAGCAATAACAAGATTATCAAACTTCTTTAAGCATGAGAGTTGCGGTCAGTGTACCCCCTGTCGTGAAGGTACAGGCTGGATGTTCAGGATAATGGAAAAAATGATATATGGTAATGTACAACATGAGGATATTGATAAATTATTAACCGTTACAAAACAAATAGAAGGTCACACCATTTGTGCCTTAGGAGATGCAGCTGCTTGGCCTATTCAAGGATTGATGAGGCATTTTAGGCATGAAGTAGAGAGAAGAATTAGAGAAAATCAAAAAAAAAGAGAAGTAGCATAATGCCTAAAATTACAATTGATAATAAAGAAATAGAATTTGAAAGTGGAATGACTGTATTGCAAGCTTGTGAACTTGCTGATGTTGAAATTCCTCGTTTTTGTTATCATGATAAATTGTCAATAGCTGGCAACTGTAGAATGTGCTTAGTTGAAATGGAAAAATCCCCTAAGCCAATTGCGTCCTGTGCGATGCCAGCAGGTGACGGAATGATTATTAAAACTAATACTGATACAGTTAAAAAAGCAAGAAAAGGTGTGATGGAGTTTTTGCTTATAAATCATCCATTGGATTGCCCAATTTGTGATCAAGGAGGGGAATGTGATTTGCAAGATCAAGCACTTCATTATGGATTTGATAAATCTAGATATGAAGAAAATAAGAGAGCTGTCCAAAACAAATATATGGGGCCTTTAGTTAGTACTATAATGACAAGGTGTATTCATTGTACAAGATGTGTACGCTTCTCTACTGAAGTAGCTGGAGTTGATGATTTGGGTCTATTAGGTAGAGGTGAAAATGTTGAAATTACTACATATCTAGAAAAAACTATTAAGTCAGAGTTATCAGGAAATGTTATCGATCTTTGTCCCGTTGGGGCACTTACTAGTAAACCTTATGCTTTTCAAGCTCGACCGTGGGAGCTTAAAAAAACAGAAACAGTTGATGTTTTTGATGGAATGGGAGCCAGTATTAGAATTGATTCTATTGGAAAAAAAGCTTTAAGAGTTTTACCAAGATTAAATGATGAAATTAATGAAGAATGGATTAATGATAAATCTCGTTTCGCGATAGATGGATTATCTAAACAAAGATTAGATAAACCATATCTTAAGAATGGAAACAAAATAGAGCCAACAAATTGGAATATTGCATTAAACTCTATTACCAAAGAATTAAAAAATAGAGTTACAAAAAATACAGTATCTTTAAGTGGAAAGTTTACTGATATAGAAACATTGTATGCTGCTAAATCTTTTTTAAATTCTATTGAGTCAAATTATTTTGATTGTCGATTTGATAATGCCCAGTTTATTGAAGGAAATCGAAATAGTTATATTTTCAATTCATCAATACAAAAAATTGATACAGCTGATGCAATCTTATTAGTTGGTAGCAATCCTAGATGGGAAGCTGCTGTATTAAATTCACGTATTAGAAAAGCCTATATTAATAATGATTGTAAAGTAGGCTTAATTGGTCCAAAAGTTGAATCAACCTATAAATATGAATATCTATCTAATAATCTTTATTATTTAAACGATATTTTAAAAGATATTTCTAGTTTTTCTAAAGTTTTGCGAAATGCAAAAAAACCAATGATAATTATTGGTACTTCCGCAATCAACTTTGAAGATGGTCAAAATATTTTAAAAATTTGTGCTGCAATTTCTAATAAATATAGCAATGTGAATGATAATTTTAATGGATTAAACATTTTACAACAAAATATTTCTAGAGTTGGTGCGCTAGATATTGGTTTCTATAATAAAAATTTTGACCATAATTTGTCAACATCAATTAAAAATCATATTGAAATTAATAAACCTGTTGTCTTTTTATTAGGACTTGATGATATAGATTTTTCAATACTAGATGCAGCTTTTGTTGTTTATGTTGGTCATCATGGGGATGCTGGTGCACATGTTGCTGATGTGATATTGCCAGCACCAGCTTTTACTGAAAAATCCTCAACTTTTGTTAACACTGAGGGTCGCGTTATGCAAACAACAAAATGCTTTCATCCATTAGGTGATTCAAAAGAAGAATGGAAAATTTTTAGAGCATTGAGTGATCAATTTAATAATCATCTTAAATTTGATAATTTAGAAGAACTGAGAAAAGAGATTATTGTGAATTTTCCATTGTTAAAAGAACTTAATGTTTTACCAATTCAAAAAAAACTAAATTTTGGACCCTCTGTTGAAATTAAACAAAAGGTTATTGATTACAATATCACTAATTTTTACATGACTGACTCAATTAGCAGAGCATCATTAACAATGGCAAACTGTACAAAAGAAATTTTAAATAAGGTAGCTTAATGTTTGATAATTTTATTTTTCCTGGGTTCATTATTATCGCACAGATCATGTCTGTTGTAGTTCCTGTTTTAATTTCTGTTGCTTTCCTTGTATATGCTGAAAGAAAAGTTTTAGCTTTAATTCAGTTAAGAAAAGGTCCAAATGTTGTTGGGCCATTTGGTTTGTTACAAAGTTTTGCTGATGCATTAAAATTGATTACAAAAGAAAATATTATACCAAGTGGTTCAAACAAAGTAGTTTTTATTCTTGCTCCAATTATAACCATGGTTTTAAGTTTGGCAGCTTGGGCGGTTATACCATTTGCACCTGGTTGGGTTATCTCTGATATAAATGTAGGTATCATGTATCTTTTTGCTGTCTCTTCTCTGGGAGTCTATGGAATAATAATGGCAGGTTGGGCAAGTAATTCTCAATATCCATTTCTTGGCGCTCTAAGATCTGCGGCACAAATGGTTTCATACGAAGTTTCAATTGGTTTTGTGATTATTACTGTTCTATTATGTGTTGGATCATTAAATTTAACTAAGATTGTAGAAGCTCAACAAACAGTGTGGTTTGCTATTCCTTTATTACCAATGTTTGTGATTTTTTTTATTTCAGCTCTTGCTGAAACTAATAGATTGCCTTTTGATTTACCTGAAGACGAGTCGACTTTAGTTGCAGGTTTTTTCACCGAATATTCCTCTGCTTCTTTTGTTCTTTTCTTTTTAGCTGAGTATGCAAATATGATTTTAATGAGTGCAATGACAGTCATTTTATTTATGGGGGGCTGGCTTCCACCATTTGATATTTTTCCTTTTAATATTGTGCCAGGTATTATTTGGTTCACTCTTAAAATAGTTTTTGTTCTTTTTTTATTTCTATGGGTTAGAGGAACATTTCCTCGTTATCGATATGATCAGCTTATGCGATTAGGATGGAAAGTTTTTTTACCACTATCATTATTTTGGGTTGTTATAACAGCTGGTTTTTTGGTAATCTTTGATTTGGTGCCAAATTCATTATGAATTCTTTAATTAAAACAATTAAATCCTTTACTCTTTATGAACTTTTTTTAGGTATGATTTTGACTTTTAAATATATGTTTAAGGCTAAAGTGACGATCAATTATCCTCATGAAAAAGGACCTTTAAGTCCAAGGTTTAGAGGGGAGCATGCGCTTAGACGTTATCCAAGCGGTGAAGAGAGATGTATTGCATGCAAATTATGTGAAGCTGTTTGTCCAGCTCAAGCTATTACCATTGAAGCAGAGCCTCGTGATGATGGCAGTCGTAGAACCACTAAATATGATATTGATATGAGCAAGTGTATTTATTGTGGTTTGTGTGAAGAATCTTGCCCTGTAGATGCAATTGTTGAAGGTCCAAATTTTGAATTTGCTACTGAAACAAGAGAAGAATTGATGTATAATAAAGAAAAACTTTTATCTAATGGTGATAGGTGGGAGCATGAAATCGCACAAAATCTCAAACTTGACTCACCCTACCGCTAAAAAAATATGATCATTTACACTTTATCATTTTATCTATTTTCTGGTGTTGCTGTTTTATCTGCTCTCATGGTTATAAGTTCAAAAAATCCAGTTCATTCAGTTTTATTTTTAATTTTAAGTTTTGTTAATGCAGCAGGTCTTTTTGTTCTCTTAGGGGCAGAATTCTTAGCCATGATATTAGTAGTTGTATATGTTGGAGCGGTAGCAGTTTTATTTTTATTTGTTGTGATGATGCTTGATATTAATTTTGTTAAACTTCGCGAAGGTTTTTTACAGTATTTACCTTTTGGAGCTATATTAGGAATTGTTTTAATTATTGAGTTAGGAATTTTATTTTTAACAAAAAATTTTTCAGAAATGAGTCTTGTAGAATATTCTTTGATACCTCAAATTACGAGTACTGAAAACACTAAATTATTAGGATCAGTTTTATATACAAAATATTTTTATTTATTTCAGCTTTCTGGATTAATTTTATTAGTTGCAATGATTGGTTCTATTACTTTAACATTAAGAAAAAAAGGAAAATCTAAAAAACAAATAATTTCTAATCAAAATAATATTGATTCATCTCAATCGGTAATTAAGAAAAAGATTAAAATAGGTGAGGGTATATGATGAGTATAACTCTCAATCATTTTCTTTTTTTAGGAGCTATTCTTTTTACAATAGGAGTGCTTGGTATTTTTCTTAACAAAAAAAATGTAATAATAATATTAATGTCTATTGAATTAATTTTATTATCAGTGAATATTAATTTTATTGCATTCTCAACTTTTCTTGGTGATCTGTCGGGTCAAATTTTTGCAATGTTTACACTCACTGTTGCTGCTGCAGAAGCTGCTATTGGTTTAGCAATTTTGGTAGTTTTTTTTAGAAATTTGGGTTCTATTGAAGTTCAAGAAATCAGTAAATTAAAAGGTTAAATTGATTATTCTAATTGTATTTTTGCCCCTTATAGGATTTTTATATTGTGCATTTTTAGGTGCTAGTTTTCATGAACGATTTGCTCAATTAATAACAACTATATTTTTAGGGCTTTCTACTTTATTTTCATGGTTTATTTTTTTCCAGTTTTTAGGCAAATCAGATACACAGATTTTTTATCTTTTAAATTGGATAACATCCGGTTCTTTTACCGTTGATTGGGCTTTAAGAGTCGATACTTTAACTGCAACAATGTTGATTGTTGTGACAACTGTTTCAGCTTGTGTGCATTTATATTCTATTGGATATATGAGTGAGGATAAATCTATTAATCGTTTTATGGGTTACTTAAGTTTGTTTACCTTTTTTATGCTCATGCTCGTAACTAGTAATAATCTTCTACAAATGTTTTTTGGATGGGAAGGAGTAGGTCTTGCATCTTATTTGTTAATAGGATTTTGGCATCATAAAGATAGTGCAAATAAAGCTGCTATGAAAGCTTTTATTGTTAATAGAATTGGTGACTTCGGTTTTGCTTTAGGAATTGTAGGTGTATTTTTAATTTTTGGATCAATTAATTTTGATATTATTTTTAACAATGCAGTAAAATTTCATGGTCACATATTTTTCTTTCTTGGATTTAATGTTTCTACAATAGATACTTTGTGTTTTTTATTATTTATTGGTGCAATGGGAAAATCAGCTCAATTAGGATTACATACTTGGCTTCCAGATGCGATGGAAGGTCCTACACCTGTATCCGCATTAATACATGCAGCAACAATGGTTACTGCAGGAGTATTTATGGTTGCACGTATGAGCCCTTTATTTGAGTTTGCAGAATTTACAAATATATTTGTTGTCTTTATTGGTTCAACAACAGCTATATTTGCAGCTACAATAGCTTTAACTCAAAATGATATTAAAAGAGTTATTGCTTATTCAACTTGTAGTCAACTTGGATATATGTTTTTTGCAGCAGGTCTAGGCGCTTATAATTCCTCTATTTTTCATTTAACGACCCATGGTTTTTTTAAGGCTTTATTATTTTTGTCAGCTGGCTCAGTAATTCAATCAATGCATCATGAGCAGGATATGCGAAAAATGGGAGGTTTGTTTTCTAAGATGCCTTTTACAGGAACAATGATGTGGATTGGATCATTAGCTATCATTGGATTTCCTTATTTTTCAGGATATTATTCCAAAGAAAGTATTTTAGAAAATGCTTATTTTTCTTCTTCAGTTTTAGCTCAATATGCATATATTGTTGGTGTTTTAACAGCTTTACTTACAGCTTTTTATTCATGGAGATTGTTATTTATGACTTTTCATGGAGAATCTAGAGCAGCTGAGAATGTTTATAATAATGCATATGAATCTCCAATAGTTATGACTGTACCTTTGGCTATTTTAGCAATTGGTTCAATATTTTCAGGAATGCTTTTATCTAATTTTTTTATAGGAGAGAAACAAGATATATTTTGGAATTATGCAATAGTGTTGGCTCATGGAGAAACTCATCATATGCCATTTGTGCAAACATTAATTATTAAATCTTCAGTTGGTGTAGGAGTTTTAATTGCTGCTTTGATATACTTTTATAAAACAAATTTATCTAAAGCATTATCTGATAATCTGTATCCAATATATTCTATTTCTTTAAATAAATGGTATGTGGATGAATTATATAATAATGTTTTTGTAAAACCATTTTTTTACCTTTCTTCTTTTTTTTGGAAAAAAGGAGATATCAATTTAATTGATTCATACGGACCTAATGGAGTTTCACGTTTGATAAATTTATTTTCGAGAGGATTAAGCATTTTTCAATCTGGGTACCTATACCATTATGCTTTTGTTATGTTAGGTGGTTTGGTTATTATTTTAACCTGGTTTATTTATTATTAAATGATTGATTGGCCTATAATTTCAGTAACAATTTTTTTACCTTTATTAGGTTCATTAATTATTTTTTTAATAAAAGAAGATGAATCTTCTTCTAACAATATAAAGTGGGCAGCTCTTTGGACTTCTATTGGAACTTTTATTTTAAGTTGTTTAATTTGGTTGCAATTTGATAATGCGTTTGTTGGATATCAATTAATTGAAAAATATCAATGGTTTAGTGACTTTAACTTCTTTTATCATGTTGGTGTTGATGGGATATCTTTATTTATGATTTTACTCAGCACTTTTTTAATACCATTTTGTATTTTAGCAAGTTGGGTTAGTATTAAAAAAAGAATCAAGGAATACATGATGGCATTTCTTTTTTTAGAAACTGTTATGTTAGGAATGTTTTTCTCTATTGATATTTTACTGTTTTATATTTTTTTTGAGTCCGTTCTTATTCCAATGTTTTTAATAATAGGTATATGGGGCGGTGAGAATAGGATTTATGCTTCTTTTAAATTTTTTCTTTATACCCTGTTAGGCTCGGTATTGATGCTTATTGCAATTATATTTATGTATCAAATCACTAACACAATGAATATCTCAGAGTTACAGGGTAATTTTTTTTCAAAAAAAGTGCAACTATATCTTTGGCTTGCTTTTTTTGCTTCTTTTGCTGTCAAGATTCCGATGTGGCCTTTTCATACTTGGCTTCCAGATGCTCACGTAGAAGCACCAACAGCTGGTTCAGTGATTTTAGCCGGTGTATTGTTAAAAATGGGTGGTTATGGATTTATTCGTTTTTCTCTTGGTATGTTTCCTGAAGCATCTGCATATTTTATGCCCCTCATAATGACTTTAAGTGTAATTGCGATTATTTATACTTCTTTCGTAGCATTTGCCCAAACAGATATGAAAAAATTAATTGCATATTCATCTGTTGCTCATATGGGTATGGTAACAATAGGAATTTTTTTAGTTAATCCTCAAGGGCTAGAAGGAGCAATAGTTCAAATGATTAGTCACGGGATTGTTTCAGCTGCTCTTTTTTTATGTGTAGGAGTCATTTATGACAGAATGCATACACGTGAGATAGCTTTTTATGGTGGCCTTGTTACTCGAATGCCTAAATATTCGGTTGCTTTTATGATATTTATGCTTGCATCAGTAGGCCTTCCTGGAACGAGCGGCTTTGTCGGTGAATTTTTAATTATTTTAGGAGCATTTAAATTTAATACTTTTATTGCTTTATTTGCAGCATCAGGAATTATTTTAGGAGCTATTTATATGTTATATTTATATAAAAATATTATATTTGGAGTTTTAACTAATGATAAATTAAAAGAAATTTTAGATCTTGAAACTCGAGAAAAACTTATAATGTATCCAATTATAATTATGGTGATAATTATAGGTGTTTTCCCAAATATATTTTTAGACTCAATGCATTTGTCAGTTGAATTAATTATCTCAAACTATGAAATAGCCAATGGAAAATAGCTTTATTAATATTGTTTTATTTCCTGAAATAGCATTAAGTATTGCAACAGTGATATTGCTTTTAATTGGTTTATTTCAAAAAAAAAACTCGTTTAAAAATATATGTAATCTTTCTATTTTAACTTTAATTTTTATAAGTTTTTTAGTTTTTCTAAATAGAGACTTTGCCTTAGCTAATTATAATGATTTTTTTACAAACTCTGCTTTTATACAATTCTTCAAAGGTTTGATTATTATAGGAAGTTTAGCAACTATAATAATTGCAAAAAATTATTTTATAGAGCTTAAACTCTCACGTTTTGAAATTCCAATATTAATTTTATTCTCGATACTTGGAATGATGGTGCTAATTTCATCAAATGATTTAATTTCTATGTATTTGGGAATTGAATTACAAAGTTTAGCTTTATACGTAGTTGCTGCTATTAAAAGAGATTCTTTGCAATCGTCTGAATCAGGGGTTAAATATTTTGTATTAGGAGCGCTATCCTCTGGAATACTTTTATATGGTTGTTCACTTATTTATGGATTTACAGGCTCAACAAATTTTCAAGATATTCAAAATAATCTTAACATACTTAATCACTTAAATTTAGGAATAATGTTTGGATTAATTTTTGTTTTAGTTGGCCTAGCCTTCAAAGTATCTGCTGTACCATTTCACATGTGGACACCTGATGTATATGAAGGTGCCCCTACATCAATCACTGCTTTTTTTGCCATAGTTCCAAAAGTTGCTGCCGTTGCGCTAATTTTTAGATTTTGTTTAGAGCCATTTAAGGATTTTTATTCTGAATGGAGTCAAATAATTATTTTTTTATCAATAGCTTCTATGTTTTTGGGAGCTATTGCTGCGATTGCGCAAAAAAGTATTAAAAGACTTTTGGCTTATAGCTCAATAGGGCATGTAGGATATATATTAATAGGTTTGGTTGCAGCAAATTCAGCAGGAATTAAAGGCGTATCAATTTATATGTCTATTTATGTTGTGATGAATATTGCAGTTTTTTCTATTATTTTGTCCTTGAAATATAATAATGTTTTTATAGAAAAAATTAGGGAATTTTCTGGTCTTAGTAAACACAAACCTTTAATAAGTTTAAGTCTTTCTATTATAATGTTATCAATGGCAGGAATTCCACCTTTTGCAGGTTTCTTTGGGAAATTTTATATTTTTGTAGCAGCATTAAAAGCTGATTTAATTTTATTAGCGGTACTAGGGGTTATTTCAAGTGTAATATCTGCTTTTTATTACTTAAGAATAATAAAAGTTATGTATTTTGATGAACAAGAAAATGCAAACTTTCAATTAATCATTAATTCACAATCATTATTTTTATTGATTTTTTGTATGTTGTTTATTTCTTTGTTCGTTTTTTATCCTTCTTTTTTAACTTCAATTAGTTCTTATATCAGTATTGATTATTTTCAGTAATTGATGAATCTTAATAAGGTAAAAACAATTATAAAAGAAAATCAATATGAGTTTATACATGTAGAGTCAACTCCTTCGACAATGATAAGTGTTAAAAATTTTTTAAAAACAGAAAATAAAAATTGTATTGTTTTATCAGATCAACAAACAGCAGGTAAAGGGCGAAGGGGCAATTCTTGGCATAGCCCAAAAGGTAATATATATTTTTCTATAAGTTTTAATAATTTATTAAATCTTAAAAATCATTTTTTATTTAGCATCCTTACTGCAGTTTCAATTAAGATGGCCTTAGAAAAATTCAATGCTAAAAATATAAAATTCAAATGGCCCAATGATATATTTTTTGAAAATAAAAAATTTAGTGGAATAATTTTAGAATCTTTTAAAGTTAATGATGATAAAGCTTTTATGATTGTAGGATGTGGTATAAATATTGAATCCTGTCCTAAAGTTTTACAGTATTCTACTACTTATGTAAAAAAATTTTGCAAGATAGAAACTCTAGAGGAGTTTTTGGTAGTTTTTTATGAAATTTTATTTTTTAATTGGAACTTATTAATTAAAAATAATTATAATAATTTAGTTACTTTTTATACAAAATCTTTAATGTTTATCGGAGAGAAGATTACAATAAAAATGAGTGATAATTCATCAATTTCAGGAATATTTAAAAAAGTAAATACAGACGGCTCTCTTCAAATAGAAAAAAATAATAGAATATCTAATTTATACAATGGGACTATACAAATATGATAGTTGTTGATGTAGGAAATACAAATATTGTTATTGGTGTTTATTCAGGTAAAAAAATATATAAAGTAAATAGATTTAATACAAAAGATAATAATATTTCACAATCCTTAAAAGCCTTATTTAACCATCTTAATATTTCTAAATATAATTTAGATTATAAAATTTGTACAATATCATCTGTCGTACCTGATATAGATCAAAAAATTATTATTTTTTTTCGATCACTGAATTTTAAAATTTTAAATGTTAAAATATCAAATATTCCTCAAAATATTAAATTTGATTACAAGACTGGACAATTAGGCTCTGATAGAATAGCAAATACATATTCTGCAATAGAAAAATATGGAAGTAATTCAATAGTTATTGATTTTGGTACAGCAACAACATTTGATGTAATAAAAAATAAAATTTATGAAGGTGGAATTATTGCCCCAGGTATTAATATTTCTCATGAAGCTTTAGTTAACAATGCATCAAAGTTAAATAAAATTTCAATTGAAAGAACCAAGTCAATTGTTGGAAAAAATACAAAAAGTTCTATGCAAAGTGGTTTTTATTGGGGTTATATTAGTTTAGTAAATGGAATAATTGATAAAATTATTATTCAAAAAAAATTTAAACCAACTATTATCTTAACTGGAGGATTAGCTAATGTTTTTAAAAAAGAAATAGCATTTAAAACTTATTATGAGCCTTATTTGACTTTACAAGGCTTGTATCTTATTGGCCAAACAAAATATGCTTAATCGCTTTTCTTCCTTTGAAATACCTACAAAAGGTGTTTATTTCATGTCCCTAGGAGGAATTGGTGAAATTGGTGCAAATTGTTATTTATATTGCTGTGATGGAAAATGGATAATGATTGATTTAGGACTAACTTTTGCTG
>Ga0315336_1006474_pt1 | contig 11955 bp, 8 predicted proteins | sample ASW5metaG_FD_204512 | JGI IMG/M metagenome (GOLD analysis project Ga0315336, IMG submission 204512) | Ammonia-oxidizing marine archaeal communities from Monterey Bay, California, United States - ASW #5 | ecosystem: Environmental > Aquatic > Marine > Intertidal zone | place: USA: California...
TGACAACGAAGCCGATCTGTTCTTCGCTCAGGGATTCGCAACTGCCCAAGATCGATTGTTCCAAATGGATTACGATCGATTGCGTTGTCTTGGTCGATCATCCGAGCATCTCGGCGAGCGTGGTCTCCCGCAAGACAGGCTAATGCGTCGACGAGCGTTGAGCATCGTTTCAAAACGAGACCTCGATGTTTGTAGCCCTGAAACTCAGGCGATGATTACCGCCTACACAGCAGGCGTAAACGCTTTCATCGAATCCGATACTCCGCTTCCTGTCGAGTACAAACTCACCGGTACAAAGCCTGAAAAATGGGAAGACTGGCACTGCATTCTGGTCTACAAAGTTCGCAACACAGCTGAGGGATCGTTTCAGGCAAAGTTATGGCTCGCGAAGCTAGCAGCTGAAATCGGACCCGAGCGTGTAGCTGCAATCTCTCCCGGTAGTCAGCCGGGTGCATTGATGACCGTACCACCAGGAACTGAATACTCTGGCCCTGCTTTGAACGCCATCGAAGAACTGACGGACGTGGTCAATGCCACAGAAATGCTTCGAGAAACCGATGGCGGATCGAACGGTTGGGCGATTTCAGGCGATCGTACTGAATCGGGTCTTCCACTGGTCGCTGGCGACTCCCACCGAGGACTCGAAGTGCCAAATGTTTACTACCAAGTTCATCTGAAAACCCCAGAATTTCAAACGTTGGGCCACTCGATTCCGGGTGTTCCAATGGCGATGCATTTCGCCCACAACGATTACGTAGGGTGGGGTATGACTCACGGCGGTGCCGATACTCAGGATCTGTTCGTTGAGCAACTTCGGCGTGCCGGTAGCAAGGTTGAGTATCTGTTCAAAGGCGACTGGATAGAGGCTGTCCGATCGGTCGAAACAATCTCAGTGCGAGACGGTTCGAAAGAAGATGTAGAGATCGTCGAGACGCATCACGGACCGATCATTTCAGGAACTGTCGATTCGGGCTGGGGTGTTGCGATATCCGATCCCGGATCGCGCAACGGCACGAAATGGGTTGATGCAGCGTACGGCGCCATGAAGTCGCAATCAGCCGACGAGTTGGAAAAAGCGTTCGATACGTGGACCGACCGCGTGAACAACTACCCGTACGCCGATATAAATGGAAACTTTGGCTATCTATTCAAGGGTCGTGTACCGGTTCGATCTGGCACGAACGGTTGGGGACCCATTCCCGGATGGACCGGTGAGAACGAGTGGAATGGCTATATTCCGAATGCCGATCTTCCACGTTCGAAAAACCCCGACTGCGGCTGGATTGTGACCTGCAATCAACGAGTTGTCGCTGAAGACTACGAACACTATCTGACTCACTTGTACGGTACCGACTACAGAGCGCGTCGAATCCGAGATCGAATCGAAGAGTTGGCCGATCGAAAGGCAACCGTCGCCGATATGTCGTCGATTCACGCCGACACCGTGTCGATCCCCGCAATTGCGCTGAGTAGCGCCATCAGTAAGTTGTCGGGTCTCGACGGTGTATACGCCGTTGCTGCTGGCCTGCTCGCCGGGTGGGATCATGACCTAAAAGAAGATTCCGCGGCAGCAGCTGTATATGGTGCGTCCACTCGAGAATTGAACAAGCAGCTCGCCATCGCTGCGTTCGCCTCTCTTGCCGGAGGTGTCACCGGTGAAGCCGTCGATGCCGGTGCTGAAGATCAGCTGCGTAGACAACTCAAGCCTGATTTCATCCGCAGGCTCGGTGATGGAACGTTATCGGAAGCGCCGTATGGCTTCGATACTGACGATTTGGTTGAAAACGCATTCAGGGCAGCAGTCGACTACTTGGTTGGGCGATTCGGTGACGATTCATCGAAATGGCGCTGGGGCGACATGCACAAGACAGGACACGTGCACCCGCTATCGGGTGCGTTCCCGGAAGCTTCCGGTCAACTCAACCCGCCGAAGGTTGAGGCATCAGGTGACGGCGACGTGCCGTTTGCCAGTGGAAGCCCGACACCAGCTGAGTTCGCTATCAAATCGGGGCCAATTAACCGGTACATCCATGATCCATCGAATTGGAGCAATGGTCGTTGGATAGTTCCTCTCGGTTCTTCGGGACACCCGGCTAGTCCACACTTTGCCGATCAGCAGAACATGTGGGCAAAAATCGAAACGATTCCGCAGTTGTGGGACTGGGAAGAGATCGCTAGTAGTGCTGAATCGACTCAACGATTGCTTGCTGAATAGCTGGCGTCTCTCCGCTGTCCAACACGTAGCCAGCACCTATCAAGATCGTTGGAATCAAGAATCAGGCACGACAGCCTGAAAGTGTTCACGCGATTACAAAATAAATAGGTGAAATTAGCCATCAAATTCATGGAATTCGTTTCAGTTGCAGGAAATTGAGTAAGAAATAGTTACAATGTTACGAAAAACGTAACCAATAGGCTGTATTGCTTGCCATATCGTGCGTATGGCGTTGTTATCAACTGTTTACATGACGAAAATCGTCGTAATTGGTGATATCATTGGTAACAGTCCATCGGATGGGTAATAACGAAATCCACTGGTAGGACGCTAAACGGTGCTTATTCCGTTTAGTAGTTGAAATGAAGAGAGATCACATTGAATAACGTCATCCGTCTCGCATTCAGGCGGCTTGGCCATGCGTTCGACACCAAAATGGTGTCGGCACAGGAGCTGAACCAGGCCAACTTGCTTGGAGATCAGGTCGCACGACACAGCCACTACGCTTCGAGCAAGACTCGACGTGGCTACCGAGTAGGCTAACGCCTCAATCGCCATTCCTCCTGACGGAAGGCGTAGTTGCTCGTTAGGGCACTGTCGGTGCGCATAAAACTCGAAGCCCTCGATCACAATGATCGAGGGCTTCTGTTTTTAAGTCGTTGCGGTTCCGGTGCCTGACATTAGTGCCAATTGCGTTCGTCTTCAACGGTTCTGATGTTGCGAGCAGGGAATGGCTTGTACGGATGCTGAGCCAATTTCTTTTCATCGATCTCGACGCCAAGACCTGGAGCTGTCGGCAGTTCGATATAGCTGTTGTGCGGTTCTAAATATCCGCTAGTGAAACTTCTGCACACTTCCTCGACGTTTACAAAGTATTCGTAAATAAGGAAATTCGGCATATTTGCTGATGCGTGAACTCCGGCGGCGAGTCCGATTGATGTCGAGTTATATCCGTGCGGAGACACTCCGATGTAGTGCGGCTGCGCCATCGCTGCGATCTGCGTAATTTCCAGAATTCCGCCGGTATTACAAATATCTGGGTTAATGATGTCGACGGCGCGTTTGTCGAATATTTCGCGGAATCCATTGCGGGTGTAGTGCGCTTCACCTGTCACAACGGGAATCGTTGTGTTGTCTTTCACTTCGCGAATTGCATCGATGTTGTCGGGCGGACATGGCTCTTCGAACCAGTATGGGTCGTACTGCTCCATCTCCTTCGCTACCCGAATAGCGTTCATCGGAGCGAGTCGACGATGCACTTCGATGAGCAACTCGACGTCTGGGCCAACAGCGTCACGAACTTTGCCTACGGTGGCTGCCGCCTGTGCCAGTTCGTCACGATTCACATACTCTCGCCACGGACCTGGGAACGGATCGAACTTCAGGGCGTTGAACCCACGTTCTTCAGCGAGCGTCGCAGCCTTCTGCGCTATGTCGTCTGGCGAGCCGCTTGCCCACCCGTTTGCGTACACCCGAATGTGTGGCCTGACTGGACCGCCTATCAAGTTGTAAATCGGCTGCTCCGTTGCTTTACCGACGATGTCCCACATGGCTATTTCAATGCCGCTTAAGGCGCAATGAAGATCCATTGCCGACCTCTTCGTCGCGAAGTCCTCGTGGGCAACATGCATGAAGTGTCGAATGTGGAACGGGTCACGGTCGATCAGGTAGCGTTTGAGCTGGTCGACGTGGGCCTCGATCTGGGTATCGCGGTCAGATTGTGAGTACGCCTCGCCCCAGCCTGTGATTCCTGCATCAGTCGACATCTTGATGAAGATGAAATTCTTGCCAGCTCCCGGATGCCACTTGATTACTTCAACATCGGTTATTTTCAACCTGCCACTCCCAGATTCAAGCTAAACGCTCGTATGAACCGCTGATTTGCCAGCGCAGCGGCATCATATACCCGGTCAGTGCCCGACGATTGAAATTCTGGGGAGTGCTGACAGTTCGCTAAACGAACTTCACCAGAGCGCCGCCGACACCTTCGATGTCGATCGATACTTCGTCGTCGCGTTGAACCCATTGGGTTTCGACAACGCTTCCTAGCATCACAATTTCGCCTGATTTCAGATGCTTTCCACGCTCGGCGAGAGAGTTTGCGAGCCAGGCCAGTGCTTCGTATGGATGACCAAGAATGTCACCGGTCGTGCCTTCGCCAACCTGAGCACCGTTGATAGTCATGTGCCCGCGTGCTGTCGCCAGATCAGGCGCTTCAGCTATTGGCTTCGGCTGACTAAGAACGATTCCAGAGGCGAAAAAATCGTCGGCGATCAAAGTTGGAGTATCGACCTTCTTGTAGTCGGTCCAGCGATCGTCGACGATTTCGATCGCACCGAATAGCGCCTGTACAGACGACGCAACCGATTCTCGAGTGAACGGTGTGCCATCGGCAGCCGGAACTAGATCATCGCCAAGAAATGCGGCTATTTCGCACTCGACTCCTGGGTGCGAAAAGTTATCGAACTGAGCAGTGACAGCTATGTAGTTGGTCGCCGTGTTGTAGATCCCACCGGCACAGGGGTTATCGATGCCGAGAAATTTCTGCATGACATCGGTGGTGCAACCGATTTTGTAACCGACTCGCTTGCCGAAACCGGCTTCGTCGAGCAATGAGTGAAGCTGCTCTTGTACTTCGTACGCCTCGGCCTCATCGGCAGGGCGGTACCCGTCTGGGAGTCCGTCGATCACTTGATTGCGGACCCGCGTGAGAGCGAGGATGCCTGCCGATTGCTTGAGTTCTTCTTGGTTCATCAATGTTGAGCGTTCTGTTCCGTAATCACCGACGTTCGATTTGTTGAGTCAAATGATAGTTCGATTTCGACTATAGATTCTATGTCTGTACGTAGAATCGCGCAGCCGTAAATTATATTGTTGATAGGCAGTATTTTTACGCTTGCCAACTATCCACGAAACAAGAGCTTTGTCGATCAAGATTCCGCGCCTCATATTGGCAGAACTCATCACTCATGCATTGGAAGATGATCCAAACGAAAGTTGTGGACTACTTCTAGGCACAGGCGATGCGGTTGATGAAATGCATCGAATGTCTAACGTGAATGCCAAGCCGATAAGTCGGTACACGATGCAGCCGGGTGAATTGATCGAAGCTCAAGAGAAGGCCAAGAAATCGAAACGTGAGTTCGTGGCGATCTACCACTCGCATACGTTTACTCAGGGTCACCCGTCGAAGACCGACATCAAGAACGCGGTAGCCGTGGCAAGTATTGCGACCCGGCACGTGATTGTTTCACTGGTCGAAAAGACTCGACCGGTAGTACGGGCGTTCTCGATCAACAGTGATTCCGAAGTTCGAGAATTGATGATCAAAACTGACGGAGAGCCGTACCGAGCCTCGGACTAAGGCGTTGCTCGGCCGTGTCCGGAGCGGCAGTCGAGGGATCAGGTGCGGTGGGGTCTGCGTGGCACGCCCGTTCTTACAAGAATGTGATCTGCCTAGGACTCGATACATCCTGACCGTCGGGTGTCACGCCATCCGAGAAAATTTTCACCGGCCCTGCCCCAGATCCCTCGGCGTTGCTCGGGAAGCGTGAAGCTCAGAGCTACGTCCCTACGACCCAGCTACGCCGTTCTGGAATAGCCACCACTCGAAGCTGTCGGTAAGTGCGAGCCAGCTAGCCTCGAGAATATTCGTCGAGGCACCGACCGTGTACCAAACATCCTTATCGTCGGCCGATTCGATCACTACCCGTACCGCAGCGCCAGTACCAACGCCTTCGTTTACAACGCGAACTTTATAGTCGGTGAGTCGAATTGCGCTCAGCTCTGGATATGCGTCGACAAGCCCTTTACGCAACGCTCCGTCGAGTGCGCCAACCGGACCGTCACCTTCGGCTGCAGTGTGCATAATGTCGTCGCCAACACGCACTTTTACAGTCGCTTCAGAAAGCATCGGGTGCTCAGCACCGTCCTTACGCCAACCTGTGCCAAACGAAGAGCGACGTCGGTTTTCGATAACCACCATGAAGTCGACTAGTTCGAACGGTGCCTCGTAGTTCGGTAGAGATCGACGAAGAACTAGATCGAACGAAGCGTTTGCACCTTCGTACGAAAATCCCTTCGATTCCTGATCCTTCACGTGCTGAACAATTCGCCGTGCATCTGCATCATCGAGATCGGCGTCGAGTCCCATCTCCTTGATGCGATGGACGATATTTCCTCGTCCTGAAAGTTCTGAAATTACAACGTCGTTTGAGTTGCCGACCAACGATGGCTCGATGTGTTGGTATGCCTGAACGGATTTCTGCGTCGCAGCTGCGTGCAGTCCGCCTTTGTGCGAGAACGCACTTGAACCAACAAACGGCTGGAATGGGAATGGTCGACGGTTTACTCGCTCGGAAACGAAGTTGGAAACCTCGGTTAGCGACGCAAGTTGTTCTTCAGATATGGCTTCGACACCCATCTTTAGATTGAGATTGCCGATAACGCTGACCATGTTGGCGTTACCGGTTCGTTCGCCGTATCCGTTGATACAGCCTTGCACCTGGAATGCACCCGCCTCGACGGCTGCAATTGCTGAAGCCACCGCAGTGTCGGTGTCGTTATGCGAGTGAATACCGATCACGGCATCATCGCCAAGATCGTCCTTCATCTGAGTGACGATTGCTGCAACTTCACTTGGCAAAGTACCGCCGTTGGTGTCGCACAAAATGAGTCGTTCTGCCCCAGCTTCCATTGCGACACGAAGAGCTTGGGTTGCGTACTCGGCGTTCATCTTGAACCCGTCGAAGAAGTGTTCTGCGTCGAAAAATACTCGACGACCTTCGCCCTTCAAGTACTTAACTGAATCTGCGATCATCGCCAGATTTTCTTCGAGCGATGTCTGCAGTACGTCACGAACTTGATATTCGGACGATTTGCCAACCAGCGTCACCACCGGGGCGTTCGTGTCGAGTAGTGCCTTCAACGTGGGGTCATCTGCAGCATCAACATTCGCCCTCCGAGTGTTCCCGAACGCAGCGATTTGAGCGTGCTTGAGGTCGAGCGATTGAACCCGCTGAAAGTACTCATCGTCTTTCGGGTTGGCACCAGCGTATCCGCCTTCGATCACGTCGATTCCGAGTTGATCTAGGCGTTCCGTAATAGCGAGCTTGTCCTCAACAGAAAGTGAAATACCTTCCTGCTGGGTTCCGTCACGTAGGGTCGTGTCGTAAAGCTCAACTTTGTTTGTCATGGCGCGCTCGAACTCCTGTTGTATGCGCTTCGATATTTAGTTCGGTCTGAATTCGACAGTGCCCAAACAATTTTGGACACAAAAAAACCCATCCCAGTAAGGGACGGGTCGAATGACTCGCGGTACCACCCTCGTTGCTCGTGCATCAAACTCATCAGCACTAGCCACTTAGCAGAGCACAATAATTGCGCCCTCATGCCTGTAACGGGACACGAACCCGGGTGAGCCTACTGATCGATCAAATGGATCGAACTTTCAGACACCAACTCAGGAGTGATTTTCTGTTGGAGTTCAGGTACCCGCTCTCACCGTATCGGGTTCGCTCAAACCTTGTAGTTCCGACTTACTCGTCTCCGTCGCGCAGAACCGGAATCCTGCAACGCCTTAAATATCAATGCTATCACTTACGGTGCCGAAACTTACAATCGCCATTCTCACCAAGATTGGTTATTCGACGAGCGAGCCGATTCGCATCATCGACGGGTCATGCCTAAAATGTGCCAGTGAAACGTTCGAGTGGGCTAAAAATAGTTAACGTGCCTGCCCTAGCGATTCGCCTTCACCCCGCACGGCTATCCTCTGGAGCAGTTTTTGAGCGAGTTCGAACGTAACGATCTAGGCCTTGTCGACTATCTTCACTGCGAGACGATAGGCGAGCCGGGTCAGCGCACGTTCAATATCACCGCTCGAAGCGATCGCGGCGAAATCGTGGTTTGGATGGAGAAAGAGCAACTATTTCAAGTTGGTGTTTCTTTGAGGCAGTTTCTTGCGACACGTGAGACGACTCCGGATCCTGCACCGTTCGATGTTCCTCCCATCGACTCACCTGTGCCGATTCATGTCGAATTCAAGACTGGCGAAATGTCGTTACGTCACGATCCAGCGTCTGACGTGTTCACGCTAGTAGCAAGCGATATGCAACGAGATGATTCAACAGAACCTCTAGCAGAAATTACGTTCAGCTTTCAGAGACATCAGGCCGAAGAAATTTCAAAACTGTCTGTCACGATCGTTGCTGCGGGTCGGAAGCCATGTCCGCTTTGTGAAGCGCCGCTAAATCCGGGTGAAAATCACTTTTGTGTGAAGGTTAACGGTTACAACCCAACAGAAAACCCCATGGGTGAAGAACACTCGTGAGCGGGTCCTCGACGGAACGGCAGGACGTGGAGGCAGTCGACGAACAACTCACGCTTCAACGACTTTCGGAATGGCCAATAACTGGCATAGGTCGGCACCCTGGCGGCTCGAACTTCGTCTTTGTCGTTCGTCTCACCGATCCTGAAAAATATGATTCATCCGGATCACCCGACGAAATGCCTGAGGTCGATGAATCGGCTTCCATTTATGGCATCTACAAACCGCAAGCAGGGGAGCGTCCGCTAAGAGATTTTCCGAGCGGAACTCTTCACTATCGAGAGCGGGCCGCATACCTCGTTTCAAAAGAACTGGGTTGGCCAAGAATTCCTCCAACGGTGATTCGTCCCGGACCTCATGGCGAAGGCAGCGTGCAACTGTTTATCGATGCTGCTCCTACTTCGGATGATGACGAAGACGAGCCCGACAATTACTTCTCGCTGCGAGATGATCGACTCGACGATTTTCGCGATATGGCGATGTTCGATGCGCTCGTTCACAACGCCGACCGCAAGGGCGGTTCGTGCATCGTTTCCGAGGATGGCCTACTGTGGGCAATCGATCACGGTTTGACGTTCAATCAGATGGCGCGTCGTCGGACGGTTATGTTCGAGTTCAACGGCACCGAGTATCCGGCTGAACTTGTTTCGGATGTTGAATCGATGGTTGGCAATGTTGAAGGTGATTCTGAATTGCAGGGCGAATTAGCGAAACTGCTTGACCGTACTGAAATCGACGATTTAGTGACACGTGGCAAAGAGATGATCGAGCTCGGGCATTACCCTTTTCTCGATCCCGATCGCAACGTGCCTTGGCCAATGGTTTAGTCCGGAATTTAGACGAACGAAATATGCCTCTATCTCTCTCGAAACAAGACGCCAAACGAATAGCAATTCGCGCCCAGGGTCTGGCAGGTGAGCGTCCTTCACAACCGATCGGACTCGATGATGTTCATCGTTCGATTCGTGCGATGAACTTGCTCCAGATCGACTCAGTAAACGTGTGCGTGCGGTCGCACTACATGCCGCTGTTTTCTCGACTTGGTTCCTACGATCAAGATTTGCTTGATCAACTCGTATACAAGGAAAAAGCTGTATTCGAAACGTGGGCGCACGCAGCTTGTTTTGTGCCGGTCGAAGATCATCGATTGTTCCGACAGCGGATGGCAGCCAAGAAGCCACGAAAGCACCTCGTCGAAATCATGGAAGAGCGACCTGGCTACTTGGAAAGTGTTCTTGAGCAGTTCAGCGAAAAGGGTCTGCTAACCGCATCAGAATTGGACGGTGCTGGGAAGCGTAGTGGTCCGTGGTGGGGCTACACGAACGGCAAAGTTGCCGCAGAGTGGCACTTTGCGAAAGGCGCTTTGTCGATTGCTGATAGGCGAAATTTTGCCCGTTATTACGATCTGACCGAGCGAGTAATACCTGCCGAACACCTAAATGGCACGACACCTTCGGTCGAGGAGTCACATCGAGAGATGATGCAATTGGCAGTGGAGGCGCACGGCGTTGGAACGGCCGAAGATTTCGCTGACTACTACCATCTGAAGAACGCCGAGGCTAAAGCGCGACTGAACGAATTGGTCGAGTCGGGTGATATCCAGCAAGTGGAAGTCGAAGGGTGGGACGATCCAGCTTACGCGCCGCCTGAGATCGAATCTACCGAACCTACTCAAGCTCGTGCGCTGCTCACACCGTTCGATCCGCTTGTTTGGAATCGAGATCGGATTGACCGCATATTCGATTTTTTCTACCGAATCGAAATCTACGTCCCCGAGTCAAAACGTCAGTACGGCTACTACGTCTACCCGTTTGTTTTGGGCGAAGATTTAGTGGCGCGTGTCGATCTCAAAGCTGATCGCCAAAAAGGCGTGCTGCGAGTAAAAAGCGCTTTCGCTGAAGAGGGGCAAGACCACGACTACGTGGCTGCCAATCTCGCTGATGAATTACGGTTGATGGCCGACTGGCTCGGACTCAAGCGTGTGGTCGCAGGTCGCAAAGGCAATCTGATTCCAGCACTGCGAACGACGCTGAAGCGCTAGATCGGCTTAGGCTCGTTCGAGGTACATCACGGCGAACAGATCGTTGTCGTCGGTCCAAACGTTCTTCACGTCTAACCCGGCCTCGTTTGCCATGTGCCCAAATGCTTCGACTGTGTACTTATGTGAATACTCAGTGAGCAAGCGTTCGTTCTCTTCAAATTCGAACGAGTACTTGCAGACTTTTACTGACTGATTCTCATTGGAAATCAGGTGCATTTCGATGCATGACTGACCGGGGTTGAACACAGCCTCGTGTCGGAACTTGCTCAGGTCAAAGTCGCCACCAAGTTCGTTATTAATACGTTTGAGAACGTTCAGGTTGAACTCAGCGGTAACACCCTCTGAGTCGTTGTACGCGGCTCGAAGTACATCACGGTCCTTGTCGAGATCGACGCCGATGAGCACCCCACCATCTTCACCAGCGTTATCAGCCATTCCCGCCAGCAGACGTTTTGCATCGTTCTGCTGGAAGTTTCCGATAGTTGACCCCGGGAAGTAGATCACCCGGCGAGCATCTGCATTGGTAGGTGTTGGAATCTCGAACTCTCGTGTGAAGTCGGCAACAACCGGCATCACTTCGATTCGCGGAAACTCAGCTTGAAGCGAATGCCCAACCTGTGAAAGATAATCGCCCGAAATATCGATCGGAACATACCCGGCAGGTTGAATCAAATTTCTCAAGAGCAGCCGAGTCTTTAGAGAGCTTCCGCTTCCGTATTCAACAAGCAGTGCATTTGTACCTACGGTTGCAGCGATATCGCCAACCCACCGCTCCATCAATGCACTTTCAGTTCGAGTAACGTAGTACTCATCCAGTTCGCAAATATCGTCGAATAATTTCGACCCGCGCTCGTCATAGAAGTACTTACTCGGAAGAGTTTTTCGTTCCTGCGAAAGTCCCGCAACAACATCTTCCAACATCGTGTGGAGCGCTGCTTCGGCTGCGGGCGTGGTCGTTGCGATCGTCATTTAGTGAATGTTCCTCGAAAACTGAACGGCGAGTTTAGGTACTACTTGGCGTCCCGTGCAAGTCGGAAGCCCATGAACTGCCACTTGTTCTGGGCGTAGAAGAAGTTTCGATACGTGGGTCGAATGTGATTCTGTGGTGTTGCAGCCGATCCGCCTCGAAGAACGATCTGGTTCGCCATGAACTTGCCGTTGTACTCGCCGATTGCACCTTCAGCGACCTTGAAACCGGGGTATGGACTATATGCGCTATTGGTCCATTCCCAAACGTCGCCGAACATCTGATGCAGTCGACCCTTTGGTGCATCGATAGCCAGTGGGCTGGGATGGAATCTCATACTGTCGGAATACGTTCCGCCTTCGATATCAGCATCCGCAGAAGCGATCTCCCACTCAGCCTCTGTC
>Ga0315336_1006475_pt1 | contig 11953 bp, 18 predicted proteins | sample ASW5metaG_FD_204512 | JGI IMG/M metagenome (GOLD analysis project Ga0315336, IMG submission 204512) | Ammonia-oxidizing marine archaeal communities from Monterey Bay, California, United States - ASW #5 | ecosystem: Environmental > Aquatic > Marine > Intertidal zone | place: USA: California...
TCAATTACCACTGTAAGCCAAATGTTAGGGCATTCGGACGCCGCCACAACGCTGAGAGTCTATGCCCATGCCATCCCAGGATCCCAGCGCGAAGCCGCAAAGACGCTCAATATCCTCCTGGCCAGTTGACAGCAACCGTAACAGCAACGCCGAGCGGATAACGACGTCAGTTGGTGGACATCTAGGCACAAAGAAGCTACCGTACCACTATGGACAAAGGCCTCAGAGGACAATCCCGGACAACCCACTCATTGTTTGGGACCAGGAGGTCGGCAGTTCAAATCTGCCCGCCCCGACCAGATACAAATTGGCTACGGACTCTTAGCGCTTTATTGAAGCCTATAATCCCTGATTGCAGCAATAAGTGCAGCAACCAGTGTCCTGAGACGTCCCGCAGCAACCTCCTAACGGATCTTCTCCGGTGATCCCTAGTGACGAGACCGGTTGAAGAGTTCGGCTGAACATTAATCGCAGTTCATAGGCCTTATCCTACCTTTTGTGACGATGGGGTCTTCTTTTTCTCGAGGTATATCTCCTCGCCCCAAACTACGCTCTTAGCAGGTGATGATGCAGGTGATGGGATGGAAGTCTAGGAAAAGCCTAAGTCCCTGCCGTGAGCCTGATGGCAGGGGATAATCGCTGTGGTGGGACGTATGATTGGCTGGTCTGAGCGTATTGCTCGGCCGACCGCCGCAGATCTCCAGAATTCTATTACGAGGGGCTCACCCTCTCGGGTTTCCATTGGGGAGGGGTGTTGGTGGCGGTGGGAGTGTGTTTAAAGGGCGATTCTCGTCACCTAATTCCGGTGTTATGACGTAGACTATCTCGCATGCTGCCAGTAGTATTGTTGGATTACTGTAACGATTGGCACCAGAAAGGGTGTCCTTCTTAGGGGCTAAAGCTTGGGTGTTTTGATAAAAGATAAGGTCGCATTAATCACCGGGTCGAGCCGGGGAATCGGGAAGGCTATCGCAATCGCTTTTGCTAACGAAGGCGCCAAAGTTGCCTTAACCAGCAGGAACATGGCAGGCTTGGAACAGGTGGCAGCGGAGATTCGTGATGCCGGAGGACTTGCGGATTGCTGGCGTATGGATGTTTCCCGAGAGACTGAGGTGGAGGAGTCGGTCAGGGAGATTACCAGACGTTGGGGACGGATAGATATCTTGGTCAACAACGCGGCCATCATCCATCCGGAGACGCCGATGTGGAGTACCCCCATCTCCCAATGGGACGAGGAGATGGCGATCAACCTGCGGGGCACCTTCATCTGTTGCCACTACATTGTTCCCGGCATGGTGGAGAGAGAACAGGGGGTAGTGATCAACATCGGTTCGTCTACTGGGACTGTGCCGGCGGACCGTTATGGTGCCTATGGGGTCACTAAGTGGGGAATCATCGGATACACCATGGCTCTGGCCAAATCGGTACGGGAGTACGGTGTGCAGGTCAACGGTCTGAATCCTGGCTGGGTCGATACCGACATGAACGCCGGAGGCAAGCCACCCGGAGCCGGTCCGGAATGGACGCAACCAGAAGATATAAGTCTGGCCGCGCTATTCCTGGCCGCTCACGCTCCAGCCGACATGACCGGTCAATTCATCAACCTATTCGGAGCGGACGATTCATCAGGCGGCAAACCCAGCCCAATCACGCCTTCTTGAAGAACCGGGTGGAGATTGAAATGCATGCAGATGACAAAGCCTCCTCAACTGAGGGGGTTTTTCTTGTTTACCCCACCCTCGGGAGCCGCATGGGCCGTCGACTTCTTCTTCGACAACACCAAACTTAGCCTGGGGCTTTGGATGATTATAGCGGGTACCCCGTGGGTCCCATACTGGGCAGGGGTATTGGTGAGGTGGAGGGGGTTGCGGCACCCGGGTGGTCCCTGGCTGTCCTCAGGAGTCAGGTCGCCGGACCTTTAGAGAAACCAAGTTTCTGAGCCTTCATCTAAGCCTCCCAGCCTGTCTTAGCAAAATGTTAGCGGGCATCGTCCTTGTCAATTGCAACGGAGGCTATGGTCCGACGGAGAACTTCTGGATACGGTTATTGAGTGCATCTGCGACGTAGACGCTGCCATCAGGTGCCACCGCGACGCCAGTCGGCCAGTTGAACTGCCCGTCGCCCGCTCCTTCCGTGCCCCATTTGATAACGAACACGCCATCTGAAGTGAACCTCTGGATGCGGTGGTTGTTTAAATCTGCAACGTAGATGCTGCCGTCCGATGTTATTGCGACGCCCTCCGGCCAGTTGAACTGACCGTCGCCGGTGCCCGCCGTGCCCCATTCGGAAACGAACACGCCTCCGGATGTGAACTTCTGGATGCGGTTATTGCCACTGTCTGCAACGTAGACGCTGCCGTCGGGTGCCACCGCGACGCCAGTCGGCCAGTTGAACTGACCGTCGCCGGTGCCCGCCGTGCCCCACTTGTTAACGAACACGCCTTCGGAGTTGAATTTCTGTATCCGGTTGCCAGCTTCTGCAACGTAGACGCTACCGTCCGATGCCGCCGCGACACCACGTGGCATGCTGAACTGACCGTCGCCGGTGCCCACTGTGCCCCACTTGCTAACGAACACGCCTTCGGAGTTGAATTTCTGTATCCGGTTATTGGCACTGTCTGCGACGTAGACGCTAGCGTCGGATGCCACCGCGACGCCATACGGGTTTACGAACTGCCCGTCGCCCTCTCCTTCCGCGCCCCATTTACTAACGAACACGCCGTCGGAGGTGAACCTCTGGATGCGGCTGTCGCCACTAAAGACATTCCCTTCTGTAACGTAAACGTTTCCGTCGGGTGCCACCGTAACGCCCCGTTGGTAGCCGAACTGCCCGTTGCCCGTGCCCTGAGTACCCCATTTGCTAACGAACACTGCACTCGGGGCTGGCGTTGGTGTAGGAGTGGGGGTTGGCGTTGGTGTTGCAGTTGGCACGGGAGTCGCCGTTGGCGTAGGTGTTGCAGTTGGCACGGGAGTCGCCGTTGGCTGACCCTGAACTGTGGGGACAGGAGTATATGTAGGGACTGGTATGGCGATTGGAACAGGGGTTGCTGCAGGAGCAATGAAGGTAGACGTAGGTAGGAATATGATCGGGATAGGTGTTGAGGTTGGCGTTGGTAACGCAAAGACCGCGGTAGGCAATACTACCGGCGCAGCAACAGGGACGGCCACACCAGGTGTGAGCACCACCACTACGTCCCGGTCTTCGGACATCTTCAGTGAAGCTATTTGGTAGATTTGCCAAGAAAGGTTCACCGCGACTTACCGATGATTTCTTATCAGCAAACCCAGGTATTCATTCGGGCGTGCAGGAACTACCGATTGGAATCGCTGCTTATTCTTGCTATTACGACTAGTGCTAGACAGAGTGAGTTGTTGGGCTTAACGTGGGATAACGTTGACCTGGAAACAGGGGAGATAAACATACGCCAAGCCTTGCAGAAAATTGAAGGTCAACCCACATTGGTGGAGCCCAAAACCTCCCGGTCAAAACGAACTGTCGCTTTAACGGACATAGCCGTAGGCTCCCTTCGGCGTCATCACGTAGCGCAAATCAAGGAGAGGATGTACTTAGGAGCCGGTTGGAACAATAAGTTCAACCTAGTATTTACCACTCCCACGGGGACGCCGCTAGATAAAGACAACATCATAAAGCGAGAGTTGTCCCCCACTTACCGAGCCGCCGAACTATCCACCAAGCTAACGCTCCACGACCTAAGGCACATCGCAGCAAGCCTAGTCTTGGGCAAAGGAGTCTCCATTCCAACCGTGAGCGACATGTTGGGTAACGCGGACGCTGCCACTACACCCCGCGTCTACGCCCACGCAATTCCTGGCGCCCAACGAGAAGCTGCTATTGCTTTGAATAGGGCCTTGGCGGAATAACCACTCCAGCAATTATTGCAGCAGTACGGACAACATTCCAGCAAACAATCACGTACGTATGAAATGCATGGCAGAAGCATTGCCAAGCATGGAACAGCACTCGGTGGACATCCAAAGACAGCCAGCTTATTATTTGGGACCAGGAGGTCGTCAGTTAAAATCTGCCCGCCCCGACCAGATATAAATTAACTATGGCGTGGCCGTCTTGGTTTTGACTCAGAAATGGGCCGTTGATAGTAACGCTGACAGCAAGCAGTTTCCAGACGTTGGCATCGGTGTCGAATAAAGCCTGGCTCTGCCCGCCATTGACCTCTACTACTCTTCACCTGTATATGCACTCGCCAACTAGAATGCTCCATGTATCGTCTTGTCGTTACGATTTCTTGACTATCGCCTCCGGCACAACTCGTCCACTAATATTACGACAGTGAAGTCGTCCGAATAGCCCATGGTATTTCGGAATTAGAGGGTTCCAATTTGACCACGTCTCTTTCACCGCGGATGCAATTGCTGCTGAATGGGCCTGTGTCTGTCATGCTTTGGAGACTTGCTGGGCCGAATGTGGTTGCCGTCGCCATGCTCACCTCCGTCATGTTTGCAGACGCGTGGTACATCGGCCAGGTGGGTACAGTCGCGTTGGCAAGCCTCGCCTTGGTGTTTCCGTTTCAAACGCTGATACAGATGATGGCGGGCGGAGCGATCGGTGGCGGTGTCACATCTGCTGTGGCGCGAGCTTTGGGCGGAGGCGATGTCCCAAAAGCAGAAAGGGTCGCATGGCATGCGGCTGTCATAGCCCTCGCCATGTCGATGTTCTTCGTGCTCGTATTGGGTCTCTTTTCAACGCCCATATTGACGCTATTAGGAGGTGAAGGGGAAGTCCTAGACGGTGCGGTGGCATATGCCCGGATTGCTTTCGGGGGCGCGTCGATAATTTGGCTATTCTTTGTACTTTCCGCTGTTTTGCGCGGCACGGGCGATACAGTAACACCGGCCCACGCCATCACTATCGCCAGCATTGCTCAGGTCGCTCTGTCCGGTGCTCTGACGCTGGGATGGGTGGGTCTGCCTGCCTTGGGCATCATCGGCCCGGCAATAGCCCTAATTATCTGCAATGGGGTGGCGGTGTTATATCTGTCGGCTCATCTCCTGAACAGCCGGGCACGGGTTCGATTGCGCCCACACCGACTGCAGTGGTCGGCTGTCAAGGACATTATGGAGGTCGGTGGCATCGGCCTCGTTAACAGTGCATTCATGGCGATGAATGTCGTCTTCGTCACCGGTTTTATCGGCCGCTATGGCACGGAAGCGCTTGCAGGGTACGGTTTGGTAGCGCGATTGGAACTGATACTTGTTCCTATCGCATTTGGCGTTGGTGCCGCTTTGACCGCAGCTGTGGGCGCCAATGTCGGCGCCGGGCAATTCACAAGGGCCAGACGAATTGCATGGACCGGCAGCGCCGTCACGCTTGTCTTAACTGGAGCCATCGGTATTACGGCGGCCTTGATTCCCAGTCTCTGGCTCGATTTGTTTACGGAGAGTGCCGGGGCTTATCGAATCGGCGTTCTTTATCTGGGAATTGCTGCTCCGTTCTACGGACTGTTTGGCGCTGGACAAGCCCTATATTTCGCCAGTCAAGGGACAGGCCGGATGTTGTGGCCCGTGGCTGCAACGGGTGTGCGCTTTTTCGTCGTTGTCAGCCTAAGCGTCTTAGCCGTAACCTACGCCTGGGACGTATCCGCAGTCTTCTGGGCCGTAGCGGCGGGGTTAGCAATCATGGGGATCGGTCAGGCACTGACTCTTTTTGGTCCAGACTGGCGACCGAAACACTAAACGACTTGTTCGGCGTGTTGTCCTTCTTGAAGCAACAGCACACAAAGATGAAGCCAAACTTGTTAGAGATGCTCCAGGGCAGTAGATTTTGTGAAATAAGATCAATTCCTGTTTCCGGCATCCGCGAGTCGTCCCCTTCCCATAGACAACCACACCGGCTTCCTGCAACCGGTCCAGCTTTGCGACCAAGGCCACCAGATCCTCAAATGGCACGTCCTTGTATGGCCGGTACTGAGCAGCCTGGCTACTTTGACCGCCTTGCCCCGCCATCTGCCCGGGGGGTTAGCTTGGCAGTCAACTCCACCGTCCCCCTCAGCTCTCTCAGCGCCGCCAGGGCACTGCGTAGGTCAACTGTGCCCTCTACCTGGACAAGTCTCCAAGGCCTTCTGCTGGAAGCTTTGGAGCTACGCCAGTAGGCCGTCGGCATGGGCTACCCTTCGGCTTCCCTGGCCTTGAGCATGGGGGCAGGCAGGTGTCCCTTCTGGTCGCGGTACACACCGGAATTCGCCATCGAACTCCCTAGCGACTCTCTTGTTGCTGAATCGACAAAATTCGACGGGCTCTTGATCCAAATTTCTCCCTGGATCCTCCACTCGACCGAAGAGGCGAGGTCGGTTTTGAGGCATGCAATTGCGCATCGGTTGGTTGCCCTGGCCGTCCTCCAAGGGAGCATCCGCGGCGGCAGGGTGACCCTCTCAGCAGCCGAAACATTGAGCCTTGCGATGCGAAGATCCGTTACCCACTCCCAGAAGATGCCCAACGGGCTGACGCGGATTACATGGACGCCGTGGCCCTAGTCTTCCATCCGATGGTGGCATATTTCTGTGTCCGACATCTGGGTTGGCACTGTGGGCACAATCGTTTCAAGCCGGTCCGCTATACCGGCGCAGTTACCGACGCCCTGCTGACACCTACCCATTGCCGCCCGTGCTGCCGTCGCCTACCGTCCCGGTCTGGGCCATTACTACCGCTTCAAACGTGGGGCCCGGATAATCATCACCACTGGCAGCTACCAAGGCTCTACAGGGACCGTAGACAGCACCGTGTTCCAGCGCACAGTGGTTATCCCCAGCGGTCCCGGTCTCCATGGGGTATTTGTCCGTCCCACTCACTCAACGGCGCACAATGCCAACGCCAGTTCACGTCCTGAGGCCCTACCTCCGGCAAGTCTATACGTCCATTTGCCCACAATAGAGACTCCCAATATCCTAAGTTTGTCTGTACCCACGGAAACAACCGTGCTAGGACCCGTCCGCATAGCTCCTCGGGTGGCTTGAAATCAACCTCAAAGCCAGCCGATATGTCAGCCGTGTGAATCAGTATTTCATCGCATGACATTGAGGCGAATCCGCTGGGGTCCGCCATGCCAGCCGGGTGAAAAGACCGTGTAGACGGAGGCGCGGCGCAGAGCACGTGTTCAAGGATTGCGGCGTTTACCTCCAAGGACAGGAGCAATTCCGCGACGGTAAGTTGTTCTTCACCGCCCCGAGCTCTGGGGAGTCTGTCATTGGCTGGGAATGCCAAGTGTGAAGCGTAGAATAACTGTGCATTGGGAATGTGTTCCAATGTCCGGCGGCATGACCAATCCAGCGGTCCAGCCCGTATCGACCAGTCCAGGTTGACCAGGCCGGAAAGCGCATCGCGACAGAGTGCCGCGGCAGCCCGTACATCCTCGGACCCTACCGTATCGCTCATGTTAACTCCTGCTGCAGTATGCTGACCTTGTGGAGGCCCGGGAGGGCTGAAGGAAAGCCAAGGAGAGCCCCTCTATGTCGAGGCGCATATCGGACGGGTCTAGCTTTTTAACGGACGTGATCTCCATCGTATGCCTCATCCATGCCGGGGCCAGCCGGTTTTAGTAGGGCAATACTAATTGGGAGTGGGATGCTTGTCTATGGTTTGGAGGCTGGCACACAACGAGTCAATAGACCTGCGACAGTGGCGTTTCGGTTCCAACAAGTTGGATTTGGAGCGGTTCCGGATTTTGGTGGAAATGTCTCCGGGGACCATTACATAGGTCGCCAGATCGTCTAAGCCTTGCCTGGGTGGGGGTAGGGATAGTAGAGGCTGACACATCACCATTGTCGTGCTCTGTGACCGGTAGCTACAATGCCCATGTGGGCCACAACTACCGCTTCAAGAGAGGCGACCCTGTGCGCATCGGTTGGGGTCACTATGCTGGCGCTATGGGCGTTGTAGACAGCGCCGTGTTCCAGAAGACAGTGGCAAACCCCGACGATTATTCCGCTGGCTACCACGTGGTAAGGGTCGTTACGGTGCGATGGGACCAGGTTCGCAGCTGAATCTAGCTGATGGTAGGTGAATTGTTTAGCTAGCACCCCATCCACCCCACCAGTACCCCCGGCATGATGGAACCACTAGGGTAGCCGGCTTTGACAGCTAGATCCAGTCCGCGACCCTTTCCGCGATCATGATGGCCGTGGCGTTGGTGTTGGCCCGTACCACGTCGGGCGCAATAGACAGGTCCGCAATCCTGAGCCCTTGTAGGCCCTTGACCCGCCCATACTGGTCAACTACCGCCATAGGGTCGGAGCCGGGACCCATTTTGCACGTTCCGGACGTGTGATAGGTAGTGTTCACGTTTTGGATCAACCAAGTGTCCAGTGCTTCGTCCGAGGCCAGGTTCTCTTCGGTTGGCGCCAACCAGCCTTCAATCAAGGGCTCTAATGCCGGGTGAGCCAACAACCTTTGACAGATTCGCATCGCCTCACGCAGCCGCTGCAGGTCCCGGGGGTCTTCCAGGTACCGGTAGGAAAGGTGAGGCTTGTCGTGGGGTTCGGCAGATGCCAGACTCAACTCACCAGCGCTGAAAGCCGCTTGTAGCATGCAAGTAAGCCGCAGGCCAGGTTCGCGGAATTTCCAGTCTCCCCCCAGCGGGTCTCCGGACGTTGGTCCGCCAAAGTTGTAAGGGAAAATTTGCATGTCGTTGCGTAACTGCGAGCCTCCGGCGGTGTATCGGAGACCGGCCTGCATCCGAGGACCCGTGATGTCTAGATGAACGCCATCTTTAACACCCAGTTCAATATAGACCAACGGATGGTCCCGCAGGTTCTGGCCCACTCCTGGCAGTTCGCAGACCAAAGGTATTCCCAGGTTGCGCAAATGGCTTCCAGGGCCTATCCCAGACAGCATAAGCAATTGTGGTGACGCGATTCCGCCGGCGGCCAGGACGATCTCTTCGCCTTCCACCATGAACTTCCGCCCACCGCTCTCGACATCCACGCCTGACGCTTTAGTACCGTCGAACACGATGCGCGTGGCCAGCACGTTGGGTTTGATCGTTAGGTTCAACCGATATCGTACCGGGTCTAAATACGTAAGGGCGGTGCTCATACGTATGCCGCCGGCATTGTTGACCGGCACCGGACCCACCCCGGTAGAATCAGGATGATTCATGTCCGGGTTTTCGGGATACCCGGACGCGACGCATGCGTCGTAGAACGCCGACTGGAACGGGTGCCAATCAGTTGGCTTTTCCCGCCGGATAGGCATGGGTCCATAGCTCCCATGGAAGTCGTCCTGAATGTCTAGATCGGATTCCAGATTCCGGAAAAATGGCAGAACGTTTATATAAGACCACTGGTCGTTACCCAAGGCGGCCCAAGAATCGTAGTCTTCGGGGAGACCCCGCAGGAAGATTTGGCCGTTAACCGCACTGGAGCCACCGACCACTTTGCCCCTGGCTATTTGCAAAGGATTAGTCTGGCCGGACGCTCCGGAGGCTTGGTAAGCCCAATTGAAAGCCGAGTCGGGAGTTCCAGCATCCAGATTGAAGCCGTTCTTCAGCTCGTCGGGTAGGTGCTGAAACTCAGGGTAATCGGGGCCGGCTTCTAGGAGTAGTACAGACCGTTTAGGGTTTTCGGATAATCGGGCAGCAAGCACGCACCCAGCCGAACCGGCGCCGACTATGACAACATCGTACTTCATGAACCGCTTCCCTTGATCAATAGACTTCTCTAAACATGAGCGCGTCGAATCCTTCCGATTCATTCAACCGCCCTTCCGACATTATGTAGCCGCTTGTAAACATTTAACACCACAATGACCTCCGATTGCCATTCTCGCTTGCAGGATTCCATTCCCTTAGGACTGGAGGACTGAAGTCGACAATTTGCGGAAACTCGGCACCTAGTGGCTACGGCCAGGGCTTTTGGGGTTTATGATAGGTTAGGGCGAACTTGCACGAAGTCTGTAATCTGCGCGGGATGGCCGTTAGCACCCCCGGCCTGATGGAACCAGCTGAGTACCGTTGCCGCCGAACGGTGTTATCAGCCAGGTGTACGACACACCCACCAATGGACGAAGTCCACTCTACGATGAATCCCTTAAATTCGTTCTTACCGATAGCTGGGGTAGCATTGATTCTATTTGCTCTTGGTTGTAACCCTCCACCACCCCAGCAACTGCCAGACATTGAATCAACCGTTCGGGCCAGGGTTGGAAAGGCTAAAGAAGCACTGACTCCACCGACTGCGGTGCCGCTACCCACATATACGCCATCAACGCCGACTGGGCCATAACCAACCGCTTGTCTTGCATCGCCGAGTGGTAGTCTGATGGGCCCATCCCCGGCACGACTTGGCGATTCACCAACAGCCGCCGAATCTTTAACCTCGGGACCTCAATCAGTAGTACTTCCGGCCAGTGGGGGTGCATAATGTCTTGAAGTGGAATCGGACATCAGGAGAGATATGACCCAGCAAGTTAGCGAGAACCATCACCGGATTTACTTGGCATCGTCTTGGCGAAATCTATATCAGCCCAATCTGATAATTCGGCTACGAGCCTGGGGACATGAGGTATATGATTTCCGCAATCCCCAACCTGGCAACAGCGGATTCCATTGGTCGGCGATCGACGCTGTATGGGAAAACTGGAGTGTCCTCGAATACCGAGAGTCCCTGTCTAACCCGATTGCAGAACATGGGTTTAAGCTGGACATGGACGCGTTGAAGTGGTCCGATGTGGTGGTTCTGTTGCTGCCGTCCGGGCGTAGCGCCCACTCCGAGGCAGCTTGGCACTGCGGACAAGGGAAACCGGTCATCGTTCACAGTCCGGAGCCCTGCGAGCCAGAACTCATGTACAAGATGTACAACGCCATCACCGAAGATGAAGACGAACTTTTTGCGCACTTGAACATCCCTCTGCCCCAGATGGAGGCGTTAAGTTTATGACCCGGCAAATAGCCACAATGATGGTCACGGTTACAGATAAAGACACTCAACGATCCCAGGGCACCGGCGGAAGATTCTGTGAAGGGTGTCCCCGTTGCACCGACGAGTCCGCAGGGTTCTGCAAACAGTCCCACCCCCAATACAACAATCTACATCCCGTTTGCAGGGTATGTGGACACTGTGCCTTAAGGGGCAGCCATTCAGACGACACCTCAGATCTGCAGTAGATAACTGGTCTCGTTATAAACTTTGACTCCCTTGCAGGGGGGACTCGGAGCAGCTGGCACGATACGGCTAGAGATTCCGGTTATCCCCTACCCCGGCATCCCTCGGGCCTTCCATGCCGTCGGGAAATGGCCCGCTGACGTACTTTCCGCCCAGATTCAGAACCCATCAACGCTTAGGACTCTAGAACGTGGGAAATGAGGCAGGATGATTGACACCGTTATCTTCGATCTTGACGGCACGCTGATTGACAGCCAACTCGCAGCTCTCGGAGGAGCGATCGAGGCGTTGGCTCGATTCGGAGTGCACGTGACTGAAACCGAACTCAGGGAGCAGTTCGGGGGTGGCTCTAGGAAAATAATGCAGTATTTCTTAGAGAGAGACCTTAGCCTCGAAGACGCGGCGCAAGTCGTAGATGAGGCGACTGATTTAAAAATCAACCTACAAGCCAGCTTTACGGACAGGGTTGTCTTGTTGCCCAACACCAAACAACTGTTACAACGATTGAAAGACAACACCTTCAAACTTGCGATTGCAACGATGGCCGCAAGGGACGTAGTCGACGCGGTTTTGGATTTTCACGATATCAAAGAGCATTTTGACGTTGTGATGACTTCCGATGACGTAATCAACGTAAAGCCTGATCCTGAAATCTTAACCAAGACCGTTGAGGCATTAAACGGGAGCGTCGACGCCAGCCTATACGTCGGAGATTCCACTCACGATCTGGGAGCGGCAATTAGCTTGGCGATGCCGTTCTTACTAGCTGACACCGGTATTTTCGTGCGTGGTGAGACGAGAGCAAAGCTCCGAGCTAGCGCC
>Ga0315336_1006476_pt1 | contig 11950 bp, 8 predicted proteins | sample ASW5metaG_FD_204512 | JGI IMG/M metagenome (GOLD analysis project Ga0315336, IMG submission 204512) | Ammonia-oxidizing marine archaeal communities from Monterey Bay, California, United States - ASW #5 | ecosystem: Environmental > Aquatic > Marine > Intertidal zone | place: USA: California...
TGGGTGTTTGTGTTTTGGGTGGGGGGGGGGGGGGGGGCCCCCCCCCACCCGCCCACAGCAGAGCTCTCCCAACCTACTCCTCGTTCCGCATCCGATGCAGCACCGCCGCCAGGTTCTTCTTCACCTCGAAGGCACCCGGAAGAGCCTTCTGCGGGATCCCCGAGATTTCACCGTGGAGAGTCAAACCGATGAGCGTTTCGGGGCCAAAGATCGACTTGCGAACATCCTTCCAGCTCGCGTTCGAGCCGGCGAGCGTGGCGCCGTTCAGCTCGGCACCGCGCAGGTTGGCTTCGCGCAGGTCCACGTCCTTGAGACAAGCGCCTGCAAAACGGGCATTCGAGAGGTCCGCCCGCTGGAAGTCGGCGCCCGTGAGGTCCGCACCGGAAAAATCGGCGCCCGACAGGTCGGCGTCCTGGAAGTCGGCTCGGAGAAGGCGCGCTCCGCCGAGCTTCACTCCGCACCAGACCACGCCGCGAAAAGAGCCGCCCTCGATGGAAATGCCCTCGAGATCGAGCCCCTCGAGGATGAGCTCCCTCCCGCTGAACATTTCAGGGGGAATGATGGCATCCTTCAGCTTGGCACGGGAAAAGTTGGCCCCATCGATGACCGCGCCGCTCAGGTCAGCGCCCTCGAGATTGCAGCCCGTAAGGTCGCAGCCGCGAAGCGAGGTCCCGTCGAGCTTCACTTTCCTGAGCGAGGCTCCCGAAAAGTCTGTGCCATCAAGGGTAGCGCCGGAAAGATCGCTCTCGTCGATGACCACGTTCTTGAAGATGGAGTAACGGTTGGCGCTGATTTTCTTGAGATCAGCGCCTGTCAAGCGCGCCTCGCTCAAATCGCAAGTTTCGAACGCCGCGCCGACGAAATCGGCTCCCTCGAGGTCGGCCTCGCGAAACGTGCAATTGACGCACCGGACCTCGCGAAAACGCAAGCCGTGACCGGTGGCCCGATCCAGGGTCACGCGGGAAAAGCGGCAGCCCGCAAAGTCCACATCGCTCAGGCGAGTCTTCAGAAACGACACGAGCCGCAACTGACCGTCGCGAAAGCTGATCGCCTTGAGCGTGAGGCCTGGGAAGAGGACCGAATCCATGTCCGCCTCCGAAAAATCAGCCCCGTCGATGCCTGTGACCTTCGAAAAGTCGACGTCGTTCAGGACCGCCTCCACCCAGCGAGAAGACGCGAGCGTCGCGGCCGCGAAAACGGCCCTGTCGATCTCGACTCCTCCGAGGTCGGCCCCTTCGAGGTGAATCCCATCCACCTGAGCTCGTGATAGCCGCGCTCCGATGAGCTTGGCGCCCTGAAGCTGAACCTCTCTGAGGTCGCAATAACGAAGGTCTGCGCCCTCGAGGTTCGCACCGGTCAGATCACTATTATTCAGTTCGGCACCCATGAGCCGCGCCGAGGCGAGGTTGCACTCGGGAAGGCGAGCCCCTACGAGAACGGCCTTCTCGAGGTGGAGCTCCCGGAGGTCCTCCCCACGCAGGATCTCTCCCTGCCCGAGTCTTTCGAGGACCTTACTTGAATCCACGGTCATCCGCGCAATCCTCTGTTTCCAGCTTGTGAACCATTTCGAAAACGCATTGTCTTATCCCGTTTATCCCTTGATCCTTTACCCTTTGATCACAGTACGCGTGTTTCCATGCGCGTCGATGGTAACGCCGGTAAGCGAACGCGCCAGGTCACTTGCCAGATACGCCACAAGCGTGGCGATGTCGGCTTGGGTAACCCGGTCCTTCGGAGATATGCCCCGCTTGGTGGCAGATTCTGGCTCGATGTTTCCCGGCGCGATCGCGTTCACACGAACGTCGAACTCTCGCAACGCCTGCGCGGTTGATCGCGTAAGGCCACTCAGCCCGAACTTCGAGGCGCATTGAGCCACGACGTTGGCGTCCCCGACCGACCCGTGAATTGAAGTGATGTTGATGACGGAACCGCCATGCCCCTGGTCGATCATTGTCCTCGCTGCGGCTTGCGTCAGAAAGAAAGGCGCGCTCAGGTCGACAGCCAGGGACCGGTTCCAATCGTCGGCGGTCAACTCGAGGAACTTCTTCCAGCGGAGTACTCCGGCGTTGTTGACCAGAATGTCGAGTTTGCCAAAACGCGCCACCGCCTCACGAACAATTGTCTCGGCTGCTCCCGCAAGAGTTATGTCCATGGCGAAGGCCGCTGCGACCCCGCCTTTCTCTTCGACGCTGCTTACGGCCTTCTTGCACTTGCTTTCGGAGCGCGAAACGATGAGTACCTTCGCCCCGTCGCTTCCCAGAGCGGAGGAGATGGCAAGACCCAGCCCCTGGCTTCCGCCAGTGACGATCGCGACCTTCTCCTCCAGCAAGCGGTTCATGGATCGGACCAATAGAGCGCAAAGGATGAGAGATTTCAAGAAAGCTGTTTTTCTTGTGGTTGGGGCGTTCATCCGGCACAACGATGACCGTCATGAAGGTCTTACGTAACGGGCGCGATCTGCTGGCCTACGCTCTCTTGAAGTCGGCCTTCCTCCTGGTTTCCCTCCTTCCCCCGACCCTGGCCTACAGCCTCGCCCGCCCCTGTGGCAGCCTCCTTTACTTCGCTGGCCGACGGCGGCGGCACATCGCCCTTCGCAACCTGGATATTGGCTTCCGCTCGTCCCTCTCTCTCCACGCGAAGAAACGCATTGCACACCAGGCCTTCCAGCACGCCATGGTCAACCTCGCCGGAGTCGCCGTCCGCGAGCGCTGGGTACGGCACCCCGAGCTCCGTTTCTTCGACATCTCGCAGGAGGAAAACGACCTTCTCGTGAAATCACACGGACAAGGCCTCGTTCTCCTCTCCGCCCACGTCGGCGACTGGGAAATGGGCCACCACTACCTTTCCCTGCGCGGCATTCCCGTTGCCGCCGTCGCCCGCGAGATCACCAACCCCTACCTGGACCGCGAAGTGGTTCGCCTGCGGTCCCAGCGCGGGGCGCGGGTCATCCGCAAGCGCGGTGCCCTGATGGAGCTGCGGCGTGCCCTGCGTCGTGGAGAGGCCGTCGGCATCGTCCCGGATCAGAACTGTCCAACTCGCGAACATTTCTTCGAGTTCTTCGGTGTTCCGGCATCCACCTACACGGAGTTCGCGCGTGTGATCTCGAGAACCGATGCGCGCGTCCTGTTTGTTGCCTGCGTTCGAAAGGGCTACCGATTCCGGTTTCGCTGCATCGTCCGGGACCTCCGCGAGAACCTGCCAGGCGAGCACCTGCGGGACGCTGCTGAAGGGGACGGTGCCGAAGCCGTTGGGCGGAGCGAGCATCTTATCGTGCGCCGGTACCTGGACGCACTCGAGGAGCTCGTTCGCGCGCACCCCGAGCAGTATCTGTGGATCCATCGGCGCTGGAAATCACGCCCTACGGGGGCGCCCTGGCTGTATCACGACCTGGGGCGGCCGCTGGAGCTGCCGTTATAGTATGGATAGAAACCGCCCCGGCTGCCCCGAGGAGGGGAGGGGGAAGGGCAGGGGCACGGGGAGGGAAAGAACAAGAGTCGGACAATCGAGGATGTTTTCTTTTTAGATATTTATATCTTGAAAGAATCTGCGGCTGTGTTATCCTCTCGGGCGTTACCCTCCTGACGGGGCGGCCTACCCAGCGCGGCTTGCCGACCCTTACCCATACAGACGACGAGAAGGCAACCCCGCCGCGCACTCCCCCGCCGCCCCGTCTTTCTTCTCTTTCGATGAGACCGTCTCTTTCCATGCGAAAAGGCGCCCTCCTCCTGGCTCTCCTGCTTCCTGCAAGCTCCATTGCTGAAGGGGCTACAGGCAGGCTCGAGGCTCGTATCGAACCGGCTATCCAGAAAGGAAGGAGAGAGCTCTTGCGGCGTCTTCCAAAAATCGTCGAGAGCCCCGGCTCCGACTACCCCGTTGGCCGCATCGCCTTTCCCATTACTGCTCTGCTAAAATCCGGCGTGTCGCCCGAGAACGGGCAGATCCAGGCGGCGTTCGCACAGATGGCCGCCCTCACGGTCGAGAAAACCTACTGCGCGGCTTGCTACCTTTTCGCGCTCGACGCGCTCTGGAGGGCAAAGTACAAGGAGGCGCGCGCGGACGGGCGGATTTCGACCGTGGTTCCTCACCGAGCGACGGGCGACGTGAAGAAAAAAATATCCGAGCTCGTGCGCTGGCTCCTCGACGCGAGGTTGAAGCGGCACGGAAGCTGGACCTACGAAAAGGCCGACAGCCGCAGCCGCCATGATTTTTCCAACACGCAGTTCGCCGTTCTCGGCCTGCGCATAGGGCTCGAGCATGGAGTCGAGATACCGCGGGAGACACTCACCCAGGTTGCAACGCTCTTCGTGGCCGCAATCACGAGCGAAAAAGAGGTCGCCCAGCTGGAGTTCACGGTCGAGACCACGCTCGAAGAAAAGCTGAAGATCACGAAGGTCGATCCCCGGCGTCGTTACAGGGTCGCGCCCGGTGGATGGGGATACACCGATCCGCGCCGGGGCAGGGGCCGACGCGATGAGCCCTATGCCAGCATGACTGCCGCCGGTGCATCGAGCCTCCTGATTGCGCTCCGCGCTCTTGAAGGCAGGGGCAACGCCAGGCTCCGATCAGAATCGGAGAAGACCCTGTACGCGGCCTACGCCTGGATCTCGAGGCACTTTGACCACTATGTCGCCCCCGGCAAACAGCTTTTCTACACCCTTTACAGCCTGGAGAAGCTCGGCGACCTGGGGGGCATCGCCAAGTTCGGCGAGCATGACTGGTACCGGGAAGGAGCAGAGAGGATTCTCGAAAAACAGCGCAAGAACGGCGGCTGGGGAAGCTACGTCAACACGTCGTTCGCGCTTCTCTTCCTCACCCGGGCCACGCGACCCTTCGATCCCACCACCCCGCCACCGATCCTCACGGGCGGCGGCAAGGAAAACTCCGGGCAAGTCTCTAGAGATCTCGTCTATATCGAGCGCATCGACGGGTTCCTTTCGGCTCGGGCCCTTCTGCAGTATCTCGGCGACACGCGTCGCCAGAAGCTCGTCAGTGTCGGGGAGGAAGTCGTCCGCCACTACGCGCCCGATTCGAGGGAGGATCTCGTGCGGCTCTTGCTCCCCCTCTGGACCAAGCGGGACCGGATCACCGCTTTTGTCAAAAAGGCTCTCCGCGACATCACCGGGGTTCGTTCTGGCCACAGAAAAGCGTACGTCGCGTGGCAGGAGCAGTTCGAGGAGGTACGTGCGCTGGAAACGAAAGAGAATTTGACCGCTGAAGAGGTCGCGCGGCAGCTCGAGAAGCTGGAAACCTTCCGGCTAAAAGCTCGCGTTGTAGGCCTCGCTCAGCGCCGCGGCATGCGGAGTCTGGCGGGACTTTTCATCCACGAGATCTCGGTGCCTTCGGCGGAGTACCGGTACCAGCGGAAAGTGCACGGCACCCTGACCCTCTGGATCGATGCCCACATTCAAGCTCCGGCAGGCGCCGACCCGGCCGGCTGGAAAGCCGCAGCCCAGGCCTGGCAGGCGTGGTGGCGGAAGAACGGGGAAAACTGGGAGGCGGAGCACAGGAAAAAGTAGGCGTAGGCTCTCTGCGTTTCAGCTCTTGCCAGCTTCGCCCTGATAGAGCGCCTCGAGCTGCTTCTCGGTGGCGGGCTTGAAGACATTGCCGGCCACGTACGTCACCGCGAGGCTGACGGCGAACGCCGCGGGCATGATCCACATGAAGGAAATTTCGTATACGTGTTCCTGCCCGTCCTTTTCGTACGTGAAAAGGTCCCCGCTGAATGAGACCACGAAGCTCGTCAACACGCCGGAAAAAAAGCCTAGCAGCGCCGCTGCCAGCCCGGCGCGGCGGAACCAGATCCCGGCGAAGAAGATGGCGCCCAGGGGCGCTACGAAGAGGTGATTGATCTTCTCGATCATGTCGATCAGGTTCCAGTCCTCGCGGGAAAGCATCAGCTGATTGACGAGCAATGCAGTGCCCACCCCAACAAGTCCGGCAGCCGCAGCAAGCGCCATCGGCAGCACCAGGCTTCCCTCGCCGTCTTTCGCTCCACCGGACTCAGGCAACAAGTCCGTCGCCACGACAGCAGAGATGGAGTTGATCCCGGAGCTCAGGCTCGACATGGCTGCCGCCAGGAGCGCGGCGAGCAATAGCCCGGCGAGCCCCATGGGCACTTGCTTGGCGATAAATTGGGGCAGGACATCGTCGGCACGCGCGGCGATCTCGGCTTGAAACTGGGGTACGGTGAGGCTTGACTGCTCAAAATGGAAGTGAAAGAGGGAGAGTCCGACGACCCCCAGCAGGAACATGAGGCTTACGTTCGCGATGCAGAAGACCCAGAAGGACCGTCGCGCGGCGCCTGCCGAGGGAGTGCTCAGGTACCTCTGGGCCGCCACCTGGTCCGAGCTGTGCGTGCAGATGTTCCACATGAAGAGGAGCAGCATCATGCCCACGACGTTCACTCGCTGGGTCGGGTCGAAGCTGAAGATCGGCGTCTGGGTCCGCTCCACCTGCGAGAACTGTGCCCACCAGGTTCCAGGACCGTCGCCCGTCGAGAAGCCCACGTAGAAAGGGATGAAAACCGCGCCCCCGAGGAGAATCATGAACTGCGCCAGGTCCGACCAGACCACCGCCCTCATCCCGCCCAGGGTCGTGTAGAAGATCGTAACGATCCCGATCACGGCGACGATCTTCGGGATCTCCCAACCGGTCATCACTTCGATGGCGCGGGAAGCCGTGTACAGAATCAACCCCATCCAGACCAGTCGCATGATGACGAAGACGGCCGCCGCCAGGGTGCGAGCCGGCATGCCAAAACGCCTCTCCAGGTAGTCGTAAACGCTGGTCACCGGCAGACGCATGAGGGCCGGAATGACCACGCGGGTGACCACGGGAATGACGAAGATGAAAGCCAGCAGGCTGGTAAAGAATCCGGCCCCGTGTTTGATCATCTCCCCGGGCATGGAAAGGTAGGAAACCGTGGAAAGGAGGGTCGCGATGGCGCTGATGCCGGCCAGAAACCACGGGATCTTCCGCCCGCCCAGGAAATAGACGTCCTTGGAGGTCTGCCGCCTCGAGAAAACGACGCCCAGAAGAAACAAGCCGAGCAGGTAAACTAGGACGACGATGAAATCAAGGGGCTTCAGATGCATGAGGGGCTCCATTACAATCTTTAGTCCAGCTTTAGTCCAGCGGGCTTCCACTGCATTCTGAAATTAACCCACCCTCTCCCAGAAGGATGTTCGACTCATGAATAAGTTTCTCTGTTTCTCTCTCGTGCTGGGCCTCGGCGTCTTGGCCGGGCGGTTCTTCGCGGAAGCCCCGGCCAAGGCCGAGGGCTCACAGCGCGCGGGCGCTGTCTACCGGTGGGCCGTCTGGTCCTCCTACGGTAATGGATGGTTCGGAGACAATAACCCGGACCTGTTCGGGGGCGTCGCTCCGTCGTGGTGGGGCAATGGAGGTGGGCGGGCCGATCAGATGAGCGCTGACAAGGAGATGCTGCGCACGCTGTTTACTCGAAAAGGATACGCCGGCAAGAATGCTACCGTCGTGGCAGCCGAGTGGAAGAGCTTCGACTCCACGGGCTCGAGACACGCGGCCGCCCTCTTTCGCATCAAGAACACGACGGCGACTCCCATCACCTGGACGGTGAGCAGATACCACACGGCCCACGCTGAGTGGGGAGAACCAGCCAGCGTTTCCCTCAACGGGGTTTCGGTCTGGGATAGCGGCATGGGCAGATCCTTCGACACGAAGGCGACGTTCACCCAGGCCCTTTCGATACCCCCTGGCCGCACGAGCACGGTTATCTTCGTCTCGGGCTCGAGCAGCCCCCCCGCCAACGAGATGCGCAGCCTGTTTCTTGCGTTCTTCAACGACAGCCTGGAATTGCCACTGGGGCTCGAGTACGTCGACGATCTCGACACCGCGACGGGCGGGTGGGAGAGCTAATCACAGCCTGCTGTGGGGCGGTCTCCCGATCGCCCCACCGGTCCCGGTCGGGCTCGGCTCAAGTCGGAGAGGGAGACCTTCGGTCGGCGCCGTGGGCGGGTCGGGAGACCCGCCCACAGCACAGCTGACAGCTACTAATTGTCTCGCATCACCCAGGTCGGCTTCTTCATGGCTTCCTCGTGCAGGCTGCGCCAGGCGGGTGTTCCATCGTCAGGGACGAGAGTCATGTGCACTCCGGGTGAGAAGACGGGCTTGCGCGCGTTGATGAAATCGTCCCAGTACTGCAACCCGTGCGCATAGTAGTCCTCGGCGCCGCTGGGCCACGAAATACGGATCAGCAGATCGGGGTGCGGGTACGGTTTCTCGATCGGGTCGATTCGAAAGCGCTCGATCGCGTCCCAGTCGAGCTCCACTCCCAATCCGGGGCCTTCGGGAACCTGGACCATTCCGTCCGTAACCTCGAGCGGCTCCTTCAAGAGCGCGTTCTCGTAGAGGTTGTGGCAGCTGACGGCGGGCCAGCGAGCGTGAGTGGAGACTGCGGCGAAGTGCGTCGACCAGACGGACGTGATCCCCGTGCCCACGAGCTGCAGATAGTAGACTTTATTGACCTGGGAAATGCAGTGCATCTGATGCAGCACTTCGCTAGCACCGGCATGCAGCACGAATCCGTCGCACACTTCTTCTTGCAACGCCGTCGTGAACGGGGGATTCCCCACGTGCATCGCGATCGGCACGCAGGTTTGAGAGCGTAAATACTTGTTACCGGCGACGTCCCGCTGAGGAATGGGCGATTCGAAGATCTTGACCTGACGGAAACGCTCAGCGCTACGCAAAACACGCACGCCGTGCGCCGAATCACAGCACATGGTGTTGAAGTCGAGGTCGATATCGAAATACGCGGGCATTTCCGCGGTCACGGTCTCGAGCTGTGCCTCCAGATCGAACCAGGGCCGGGCCTTGAACTTGTAGCTGACGTAACCCTCGGCGAGTGCGGTGCGGCATTCGGCTAACCAGTCCTCCGCCGACATGTCGATCGACCACCAGGAGACAGCCGCGTCACGGCGCACCTGTTGTCCCAGGAGGTGGTGAATCGGGACTTCGTTGGCCTTGGCCACGGCATCGAACAGCGCCATCTGCAATCCGGCGCCCAGGGAATCGTCCCACATCACTTCGGTCGCCACCTTCCCCGTGGCACGAGCGACGGCTTCGTCGCTTACGGCACCCCATGTATAGAAAGGCATCGTCTCGCCGACGCCTTCGACGCCACATTGCAGCGTCACTTTACAGAGTTCGCTGATCGTCCAGTGGGGCAGATCGCGGATCATGTTGTGCACGATCGCTTCGCGGTAGGGCACGTCGAGCCAGATGCGGTCGATCTTTTTTACCGTCAGATTCATTTCAAAGATCCTGGAGAGTCGTGACGCAAGAATACGAAAATGTTGAGCAACACGAGAAGGACTCTGGCCCAGCTATCCGCCCACATTCTGCGATTCACTATTCCGTATTCCCTATTCAATTATCCCGCATCACCCAGCTCGGTTTTTTCAGGGCGTCCTCGTACATGCGGCGCCACGCGGCGGTGCCATCGTCGGCGATGACGTCCATGCTGACTCCCGGCGAAAACACTGGCTTGCGAGAGTCGATGAAATCCTCCCAGTACTGCAGTGCATGCGCATAGTAGTCCTCGGCACCGCTCGGCCAGGAAATGCGGATCAGCAGCCCGGGATGCGGATAGGGCTTCGCTATCGGCTCTATTCGAAAGCGTTCGATCGCGTCCCAGTCGAGCTCCACGCCCAACCCCGGGCCCTCGGGAACCTGGACCCGTCCGTTGGTCACCTCCAGCGGCTCCTTCAGCAGCGAATTCTCGTAGACATGGTTCACACTGCAGGCCGGCCAGCGGGCGTGGGTAGCGACCGCGGCGAAGTGCGTTGACCAGGTGGACGTGATCCCCGTGCCCACGAGCTGCAAAAAGTAGACTTTGTTGGCCTGGGAAACGCAGTGCATCTGATGGAGCACATCGCTCGCACCGGCAAACAGCACGAATCCGTCGCACACGTCTTCTTGCAACGCCGTCGTCAATGGAGGATTCCCCACGTGCATCGCGATCGGCACGCAGGTTTGAGAACGCAAGTACTTGTTGCCGGCGACGTCACGCTGGGGAATGGGCGACTCGAAGATCTTCACCTGAGGGAAGCGCTCGACGCTACGCAGAACGCGCGCACCGTGGGCCGAATCGCAGCACATGGTGTTGAAATCCAGGTCGATCTCGAAATGCGCCGGCATTGCCGCCGTCACGGTTTCTAGCTGCGCCTCGAGGTCGAACCAGGGTCGGGCCTTGAACTTGCAACTGATGTGACCCGCGGCAAGAGCGACGCGGCATTCGGCCAACCAATCCGCCGCCGACATGTCGATCGACCACCAGGCAACGGCCGCGTCATGGCGAACCTGTTGTCCCAGCAGGTGGTGAATCGGCACTTCGTTGGCCTTGGCCACGGCATCGAAGAGCGCCATCTGCAGACCGGCGCCCAGGGAATCGTCCCACATCACCTCGGTCGCCACCTTCCCCGTGGCGCGAGCGACGGACTCGTCGGTAACAGCTCCCCATGTGTAAAAGCACAACGTCTCGCCAATGCCTACGACGCCACACTGCAACGTGACTTTACAGAGCTCGGTGATCGTGAGGTGCGGCAGCTCGCGGACCATGTTGTGCACTATTGCTTCGCGGTACGGCACGTCGAGCCAGATACGATCGATTTTTGTCACCGTCAAGTTCATTTCAACGGTCCTCGATAATCGTGACGCAAGAATACGAAAATGTTGAGTAACAGAAGGGCAGCGGCCAGCACAGCAACAAGGCTGAGTCCCGCGAAAGCCTGCCCCAGACTGAACGAATCGTGGTCTATACCATACCCGATCTCCGCGGAAGCCGGGCCGGCGAGCATTGCCGCGACATTGAAAAAACCGGCGGCCGTCGAGCGGGCAGCCGGGTCGACGATCTCGAAGATCGTTGTCCACAGATTTGTCGCGTACATACCATTGCCGAGTCCCAGCGTCACCATGGCGGCGATCAGAAGCGGCTTCGACGTGGTCGTTCCCAGCACCACGAGCGACGGCGCAAACAGGGCCATGCCAATCACCTGCACGGACACGCGGCCGCCGCGGAAGCGTCTGGCCCAGCTATCCGCCAAGCTCCCGCCAACAAAGAGCCCCACGATGGTGCTCGGGTATATATAAAGCGTCGCGAACTCCCCCGCCTGTTCCGAGTTCATGCCGAGCGATCGCTCGAAATAAATAGGCAGCCACCACTCGCGGACGTTTTGAAGCACGCAATAAAGCACGAAAACAACACCGAGAAGGAGATACGAACGCACCGGGAGGACCTTGACCGCCGTACGCCACAAGGACCCCCCCTCCTCACCGAGCCCAGTTCCCGCCAGGCGTTCCGTTCGCTTGGGCTCGCGGAGAAACAGGAACATGGCCAGCACAACCGCCGCCCCAACTACGCTGAAGACGAACATCGCCATGCGCCAGCCGGTTACCTCGATGGGCCCTGTGCCGAGAAAATCTGGAAGAGTCCACGTCGGTACGTCCGCGATCTTGCCGCCATATTTCCCGGCCACTATCATCGCCATCTGCTGCGATATCAAATAGACTCCCACCGCAGTGGAGCGGGTTCTGGGCGTAAAGCAATCGCCCATCACACTGGAGATCGCCGGAACACTGGCCGACTGGGCGATTCCCAGGAGGACTCGCAGCACGATCAGCTGTGCAAAGCTGGTGGCCAGCCCCATTCCGACAAGCGACAGAACACTTAGCCCCAGGCTCCACAGCAACACCGTGCGCCGATGGTAACGGTCCCCGAGGTAGCCGACGAACAATTGGGAAAAGCCGTAGGCAAGAATGAACGCCATCTGCAGATCGCCGACGCTGGAATCGCTGATCTCCAGCTCTTTGCGCAACGGCGTCTGAACGTAGTTGATCAGATGCCGGTGCAAGAACAGAACGAAGTAGTCGAGCGCCAGAAAGAACAGCACGAACCAGCGGTCGCTCGTGCCGT
>Ga0315336_1006477_pt1 | contig 11949 bp, 10 predicted proteins | sample ASW5metaG_FD_204512 | JGI IMG/M metagenome (GOLD analysis project Ga0315336, IMG submission 204512) | Ammonia-oxidizing marine archaeal communities from Monterey Bay, California, United States - ASW #5 | ecosystem: Environmental > Aquatic > Marine > Intertidal zone | place: USA: California...
TTGTGTATTCGACGTTCCTTTTTCGGGGCCCAGGTCCGTGACCATCACCCGCCCGGATGGCTCCGAGCAGACCTTCACGGCAGAGACCGAGTCCATCGTCACCATCTGGGACCTGGTTGCTGAGACCGCATACCCCTGGTTCGCCGAAGCTGGCGCCAAGACCTGGAGTGGCGAGCTCGTGACGCCAGACCTGCCGGCCAGTGTCGCGGTGGCGTTCGAGGACCAGAGCGGAGAGCCGACCTGGGATCATCTTGGGCTCTCCCTCACTTGCGGGCGACCGGGACACATGGCGGTGGTCGATCGCAGCGGCACGCTCGTCTGGTATCAGAACATCGTCAGCGATTCTGAGCTCGGGTCACAAGCGGCGGAGGGGTTCCGTTTCACGGACGAGAACACCGTGCTCGCTGTCACTGGGCGCCAGGGCATGCGGGAGTTCGACATGGCTGGCAACGTGCTCATGGAGGTGTTCCTGGGGGGCGGGTATGACAAGCCCGTGCACCACGATGCGCACCGGGACGGCGAGTGGACATGGGTGCTCAATGCCACCGAATACCGGGTCGACGGGACCGACTACATCATGGACGGACTCTACGTCCACGACCGGCAGGGGAATCTCGTCGCCGAGTGGGCGCTGCGCGACCATGTCGTACCCACGGGCAATGGCATGCCCGGCGCCTTCTGGACCGCCTTTTTCGCAGATTCTGAGGACTTCTCCCACGGAAATGGCATCTGGACCGACGGTGACGATCTGATCCTCTCTTTCCGCGGCCTGTCCACCTTGATCGCCATCTCGGGAGATCCCGACGCGGCCGATTTCGGCGACATCCGTTGGGTCATGGACGGCGCCGGGGATGGGCGGCTGGGCTCGGACTTCGAGCTGACTTCCGCGGTGACCCCCAAGGTGAGCTTCAAGGACCAGCACGGTCCCAACATCGGGCTCGACGGGCGGCTGTCGCTGTTCGACAATCGCCGAACGGGTCAGTCCCGCGCGATCCAGTTGGCGTTCGATCCGGAATCCGGTTCCGCCGACATCGTCGAGGCCTGGGACCTCGAAGGGCACTGTCAGGTCCAGGGCTCGGCCTATGCGCTGCCCAACGGAAACGTCGTCGCGACCTGCGCGGTGAACGCCCACGTCCTCGAGTTCACGCCCGGACAGGCCGACCCGGTCTGGGAGGCGACTGTCGCCTGTCAGAAGGACGGTCTCTTCGGAGGACTGCTCGTTCGTGCGCAGCCGGTGAACTTTGGGATTCGCCCAACGGATCCCGACTGAGATCTGCTAGCGTTAGCGCAGGGACAAAAATCCGGGGGGAAGAATGTCCAACGACCTCAAGCAACAGTGGATGACACGTGTCCTCGAATCGGGACTCTCGAACGGCGTCATCTTGCCTCACCACGTGCTCGAGCACGCCACTCCGAACGTGCTCGCCCAGCATCTGCCGCCCGAATTGATGGCATCGTTGCTGCAGAATTCGCTCAAGGCGGGTTCGCTCACTCCGGACAGTCTGATCGACACCCTCGGCGCCGCCGGCCTCGCGGCCCATCTGCCCCACGAGCTCGTGTGGAACATCACGGTCAGTGCTGTCGAGGGCACGACGCAAACCGACGGGTCTGAAGGGACGCTTCAGCAGCGCACATTCCTCGGCGCGATGCTCGCCAGCGCTGTCGAAATCGAGGTCGTGACGGCGTCAGCCATCCTGCAACACGCCACGCCCACGCTCATCATGCAGCACATGCCGCTGCCGATGCGGGCTCACATCCTGGAGCAGTGTCTCGAGTCCCAGAGCATGACACCGGCGCGTCTCATCGAGATCATCGAGCCACCGGTCCTGGCCCATCACCTGCCGATAGACGTGATCTGGCGCGCCATCTGCACTTGTGATTTCGAAGACATGGATATCGATCTCGATCTGGAGACGCTGGAACTCGCTGAGGTGAAGACCTCCGAGCCCGCACCACCAAAAGAAGTGGCGCCGCCCTTCGAAGCCGAAGCGCCGGTTCGCCGCAAGATCACGCCGGCTCCAGCGCGGCGTCGCATGCGCCCGCCCGGGTCGAATCGCTAGAAGCTGAGCTCGACCTGTGAGCGGACCCGGAGCGCGTTCTCAACCTGGTCATTTCGGCCGTTGACCGTCGTGGTGATCTGGCCGATGTCGTGGCCCCATTTCACCGCGTGTTTGTGGAAGTACGTCGTGAACCCCGCTCCCATCTCGTCGATATCGGTGCCGGCCCGGCGATCGGCGGCGATGACGCGCGCGTAGCGGATTGCGGGGGCGAGCTTCTCGTCGACCACGAAATTCGCCTCCACGTGCAGGCCATAGTCGACGATCTCCTGGTCGGCCCAGGCGTTGCGTTGCGCCTGGATCGTCTGCGTGAAGATCGCGAACTGTCCGCCCAGGCCACCGATTTTTCCGATGGCGTCCAACCCGTGGCGGGTCAATCCGTCGTGGCTTCGGTCTGCATCGAAATCGAGCTGGGTATTCAGAGCGACGGCTCCCCTGAAACCGCCGCGCACGAAGTCGACCTGGCTGTACTCCTCCATGCCCGGTGTCGACAGTCCCACTCGAGCCACGATCAGGGGATGCACGCGCTGGGGCTCCTCGACCGCTTCCAGTGGAACGCCATGGCCGTTGAAGGCCCCAATGGCCCACTCGAAGCCGGTTTTCTTGGCGATGCCGTTGTGAAACATCAGGCCGATGTCGCGACCGCCGTCATAGTGCTCGTCGATGAATGCGCGCTCGACCAGCGCCAGCGCATTGGTGGACTGAAGCTGGTGGCGGTTGAAGGGCTTCTTGTATTGTCCCGCGCGGAGCTGGACCCCGGCCCCAATGCGATAATTCAGGTAGTAATCCAACATCTGTGCGCGTTCGCTGTTGAGATCTGCCTGGAAGGCGTAGCCCAGACCCTCGGACCAGGCATGTCCCGTGAAGGCAAGTCGACCACGGGGCACGGTGATGTCGTGCCCCGGTGCGCCATTGTTGTTGGCGAGGACCGTGCCTCGAACTTGCACCCGCATGCCCGTCCTGAGGAGGAAACGACCGTCGTCGCTGTCGAGGACCAGACCCTCGTCGTATTCGAATCCGTGCGCGGGTGTGCCCCACGAGATGGCGAGCATGACGGCGAGATGAAGCATTCGAACTCCGAGGACCGAGCGACTTGTGGCAATTGTGCAACAAATCTCGGCGAGGCGAGGTCACTGTGCTGGATCGACAGTGACCCAGAAGATGGAACCGCGTTCGCCCGCGGGTTCCATACCCACCTTGGCCCCCATCAGCTCGGCGAGATGCCGGACGATGGCCAGCCCGAGACCGGTCCCGCCCATGTCGCGCGAACGCCCGGGATCTACCCGATAGAACCTCTCGAACAATCGAGTGCGGTGGTGTGGTGGGACCCCGGGCCCATCGTCTTCGACCTCGATCCGGACTCGGCCATCGAGGGTGGTGGTGCGGATCAGAATCTGTCCCGACGCCGGCGTATACTTCACGGCATTGTCCAGGTAGTTCAGCAGGATCTGCTCGAGCTTCCCCTCGTCTGCCAGCACTCGGATGTCGGGTGGGACGGAATTGACGACGGATTGTCCCTTTTCGCCGGCACGGTGGGCGACGGTCTGGGCGGCTTCGGTCACGACCCGGCCGACATCCACTGGCCGGGTGTCGATCTTGATGTGGCCGGCTTCCAGCGCCGACAGCTCCAACAGCTCCTGCAGGAGCCCTCCCAATCGGTGGCCATTTCGGAGGATCGCGTCCACGAATCGCGTGGCGTGGACCGGGTGTTCGAGGGCGCCATCCCGTAGGGCCTCTGCAGACATCTGCATGGCCGTCACCGGGGTGCGGAGCTCGTGGGAGACGTTGGCTACGAAGTCGCGGCGGACCCTCTCCAGCCTCCGCAGTTCGGTGACATCGTGGAGGACGAGCAGGGCGCCACCATCTTCCTGTGGCGAGGCTCGAACCCGAAGGCGACGCGGTGGCTCCTCGTCGCTCTGGGCTTGGAGATCGAACTCCCCGGACTCCACGCCACCGGCCAATGCGGCTTCGCCAAGCTCGGACAGCGCCGGCAGACCGGTAATCTCGATGAGGCGCCGACCGGCGGTTGACTTCGGGGCGTCCAACAGCGTCTTTGCTGCGGTGTTCATGATCGCCACTTCTCCGCTTTCTCGGAGGGCGATGATGCCCTCCTCGAGGCCGGATAGCACAGTTTCGAACTGGATTCGACGGTCATTCTGATCCACAAGAGCCCGCTCCAGGGCGGCGGCCATGGCCTCGACGGAGCCGCTCAGGCCGGCGACCTCGTTCTGAGGCCCAGCTCTGGGTTCTGTAGGCATCAAGTCCTGTGCGCGCGCGACCAGAATCCGCAGATCGCTGGTCACCCAGTGGCTTCCGAGGACGGAGAGCGCGACGACGATGATCAGTCCCAGTCCCGTGGCGATGAACAGTGGAAAACGCAGATCGGTCACCTGGCGCTCCAGCTCGTTGAGGGGCATGGCCGCGCGGACCACAGCGACGCCCGCGTGCTTGGCGGGCACCGCGACATAGAGCATGTCCTCTCGGAGCGTGTTGCTGTAGCGCCGGTTGCTGTGAAACAGCCCGGGCTCCTCGCCCATGACCGCGGCGATCTCCGGTCTGTCGCTGTGGTTGTCCAGCGTCCCCACTTCATCTGCAGTGACCACAGAGTCGCCGAGAACGGTCCCATCAGCGGCGATGAGCGTGATTCGGACGCCCGCTTCACTGATGGTCTTGGCCAGCAGGTTGAATGCGACGGTATTTCCGAGATGGGAGCGCTCTTCGACGACGGCCACGCCCATGCGCGCGTGCCGCACCAGCTCGGCCTCGATGCGACTCTCGAGGGTGGCTCGGTGGCGGGACTCGAGCCAAAGTCCACCGAAAACGGCCACAAAGCTGAATAAAGCCAGGGACAGTGCCAGCAGCCGTTCGCGGATGCCAAACGTCATCGACCTACCCTTCGCGGGGCTCGGACAGCCGATAGCCGACGCCCCGGACGGTCTGAATCCACGTTCCGTCGTCGCCCACCTTCTGGCGCAGGCGCTTCACGTGGGTGTCGACGGTCCGGGTCTCGATAGCGGCGGTGATGTCCCAGACATCCTCGAGTAGCTTCTGGCGCGACAACACGCGCCCCTGGCATGAGATGAGGGCGCACAGGAGCTTGAACTCGATGGACGTGAGGTCCACTTCCTCGCCCCCGACGAAGGCCCTGTGGGCCTCGAGGTCGATGTCGTACGGACCGCCACTGAGGTGTTTGGCAGGGTCGTCAGTGGTCGATCGTCGAAGGACTGCGCGGACCCTGAGCACGAGCTCTCGCGTGCTGAACGGCTTGACCACGTAGTCGTCGGCCCCGAGTTCGAAGCCGACCACTCGATCGATCTCGTCGCCGCGCGCGGTCACCATCACCACGGGCACCTGGGCGGTGGTGGCAAAACTCTTGAGTCGCCTGAAGACCTCGGTTCCCGGCATGTCGGGCAACATCAGGTCGAGCAGGATCAGCGCGGGTTGTTCGGTCGTCGCGATGCCGATGGCGTCCGTTCCGTTGTGCGCGACCCGCGTCGCAAAGCCCTCCCTCGAGAAGGCGTAGTCCAGCGCCGCGGCAATGTCGGGTTCGTCGTCGACGATCAGGATGAGCTCGGGCATGGTTGCGGCTTATCCCAGTCGTCGACTCATCGTGCTCGCGGGAGCCACTCTGACGTCACATTGTGACGCCCACGTGACGGCGTGTGGCAGGTCCGAAAACATCGGTGTCGGGGGCTGGGGACTGCTCCATCGCCGCCTTACTCTGGGGTCATTCAGGAGGCGACATGACCCGTGCTGTGACCGCGATTGCGATTTGTATGACTGTGGCCTGCGTTGGCAGCGGAGGCGACAACGGAGGCTCTTCCAGCGACCGCGTCGTGCTCCAGAACAAGGGGTCCGACACGCTGGTGAATGTGGCTCAGGCATGGGCAGAGGCGTACAGGGAGGTCAATCCGAATGTCGCCGTGGCCGTGACGGGCGGTGGATCTGGAACTGGTATCGCCGCGCTGCTGAACGGCACGGTCGACCTGGCCAACGCCTCGCGAAAGATCAAGCCCAAGGAGAGGAAGACCGCCGAGAAGAACGGGGTCCAGCCGGTGGAGCACGTGGTCGGCCACGACGCCCTCGCGGTCTTCGTTCACAGGGACAATCCGCTCCGAGAGGTCACTATCGCCCAGCTCAAGGACATCTATGGCGAGGGGGGCATGGCGGAGAAGTGGAGCGACCTGGGCATTGCCGTCCCCGGTTGCAGCAGCGACGAGATCGTCCGGGTCAGTCGGCAGAACAACTCCGGGACCTTCGCCTACTTCAAGGAGGCGGTCATCGGAAATAAGGGCGAGTACAAACTTGGTTCTCGCGACTTGCATGGAAGCAAGGACGTGGTGGACCTGGTCGAGAAGACGCCCTGCGCCATCGGGTACAGCGGGCTGGCCTACGCCACCGATCATGTCCTGATGCCGTGTGTGAAGAGGGACGACGCCTCCGACTGCGTGCCGCCTTCGGCCGACAACGCCATCAATGGCACCTACGCCATCGCCCGGCCGCTCCTGATGTACACCAGCGGTGTGCCGGTTGGGGCGACCAAGGCCTACCTGGACTGGATCCTCAGCGAACCCGGCCAGTGCATCATCGCGGACAAGGGCTACGCACCGGTTCAGAAGGTTGAATGCAACGCATGAAGCTCTATGAGACCAGACTGCAGGCGGATCTGAACGCCATTCGGGAGCGCGTTGGGAGTCTCGCGGACGGCGTGCGTGCGGCCGTGGACGAGGCTGTTCAGGGTCTCGTGACGCGAAACAACCGGCGCATGTACCGGGTAATCCTCGACGATGGACCCTACAATCGCGAGACGCGCTCCATCGACAGGGCCTGTCATTCGTTCGTCGCCCGACATGTTCCAGCTGCGGGCCACCTTCGATTCGTATCGTCGGTCTTGCGGCTGACTATCGGCTTGGAGCGCATTGGCGACTACGCGGTGACGATCTGTCGGGTTGGCGTGCATCTCGAAGGGGCCCTGCCGCCGCAGATCATCGACGACATCAAGACCCTGTCCGATCAAGCCAACCGGATGCTCGAGCTTTCGATCCGAGCCTTCCTCAAAGGCGACGCCGACCTCGCCCGAGAGACGAAGAAGATGGCCAGGGCCGTGGACAACACCCACGACCGCATCTTCGCCGACATCCTCGCTGGGGAGACCGGACACCACGTCGCCGATGTCGCGCGTCTGCTGACCGTGTACGACAAGCTCGAGCGGGTGAGCGATCAGGCAAAGAACATCTGTGAGGAAGCCGTCTTCGTCACGACCGGCGAGACCAAGGCACCGAAGACCTACAGAGTCCTGTTCGTCGATAACGACGGCGCATTCATGGCACCTCTGGCGGCTGGCCTCGCCGGCAGAGCCTTCCCAGAGAGCGGGAACTATCGGTGCGCTTCGCTGCGGCCTGCCGTCGCACATGACGCACAGCTCGCGACGCTGTCCGACCTCCTCTCCCTGAGTGTTCCGGTCGACGCCGCTGCGAAACTCGAGGCGCTCGCTCCGAATCTGGCGAAATACCACGTGGTCGTCGCCCTCAACCTCGAGGCCGTCGAGCTTCCGCCGATTCCCTTTCACACCGTGCTCCAACTGTGGGCCGTCGACGACTGCCGCGATGACGAGGGCGCAAAGGGCGTCGTCAACGATCTCTCCGATCTCATCCGCAACTTGATGGAGACCCTCCGTGGCCCAGACGCCAGCTGACGCGAACGCCGATCGACGAACTGCCGACTGGTACGTCGACAAGGTCGCCGAGGTACTGATGTTCCTGGGTGGGATCTCTGCGATCGTCCTCATCGTAGGGATCTTCGTGTTCATCACAAAGGAGGGGGTGGCCTTCATCTTCACCACGATGGACGTCTGGGAATTCCTGACCTCTCCAGCGTGGCGCCCGACTTCGGACAACGCCACCTATGGGTCCTTCGCCCTCATCGTCGGCACGGCCAGCGTCACCGGCACGGCCGTCCTGGCGGCAGTCCCGTTCTCCCTCGGCGCGGCGATCTACATCGCGGAGTTTTCCACAGGTAGGACCCGGGAGATCCTCAAGATCGGCGTGGAGTTGCTCGCGGCCATCCCGTCGGTGGTCTGGGGCTTCATCGGGCTCTCGATCATGAATCCACTCATCATCCACCTCTTCGACGTGCCCGTTGGGTTGAATGTCTTGAACGCGGGGATCATCCTGGGTTTGATGGCCGCACCCATCATGACCACCATCGCCGAGGACGCCCTGGAGGCGGTTCCGGACAAGTACCGCGAGGCCGCCGAAGCGCTCGGTGCGACCCGGTGGCAGGTCACATGGCGCGTGGTGCTTCCAGCGTCGAAGAACGGGCTCTTGGCCGCCATTCTGCTGGGTGTCGGCCGAGGTTTCGGTGAGACCATGGCCGTACTGATGGCCAGCGGGCACAGCGTCAACGTGCCCGACAGCCTGTTCGACTCCGTTCGCGCCCTCACCGCCACCATCGCCGCCGAGCTCGGGGAGACCGCCGTCGGCAGCGACCATTACCAGGCGCTGTTTACGCTGGGAATCCTCCTCTTCGTCGTCACCTTCCTCATCAACCTCACCGCTGACCTCGTTGTCCGCGGCATCCGGAAGGAGTGACCGATGCAGTTTCAAGCCACGGCTCTGAACCGGCGTGCGGCCCGAACCGAGATGATCATGAAGGCGCTCTTCCTCGGGATGACGCTTCTGCTCATCCTGCCGGTCGTCGTCATCCTCGCCCTCCTGGTCAAGGAAGGGGCGCCGATGATCAGCTACGAGTTCCTGTTCTCGGAGCCGAAGAACGGCATGACCGCCGGAGGCATCTTTCCGGCGCTGCTCGGGACTGTCGCGCTGGTGGTCGTCGCCCTGTTGGCTTCGGTGCCCGTCGGGGTCGCCGCCGCTATCTACTTGAGTGAGTACGCCCCGGACAATGGGTTCACTCGGCTCATCAACCTCGCGATCATCAACCTCGCCGGGGTTCCATCCATCGTGCACGCCCTGTTCGGGGTCGGCGCATTTGTGCTCTTCTTCAAGTTCGGAACGAGTATTCTCGCCGCCAGTCTCACTTTGGCTGTGATGACGCTGCCCGTGGTCATCGTCGCCACCCGAGAGTCGCTGCAGGCGGTTCCCCACGCGTTTCGCGAGGCCTGCTGGAGCATGGGCGCCACCCGGTGGCAGACCATCTGGCGGGTCGTGCTGCCGAACGCCATCAGCGGCATCCTTACCGGCGTCATCCTCGAGGTTTCGAGGACCGCGGGGGAGACCGCTCCCATCATGTTCACCGGAGCCGCGTTCTTCCTGCCTTTCCTGCCGCAGAGCGTCTTCGACCAGACCATGGCGATGTCGCTGCACCTGTACGTCATCTCGACCCAGGTTCCCGGGGTACCCGACGCCCTGCCGTACGGGGTGGCCCTTGTGCTTATCGGCATGGTCCTGGCAATGAACTCTGTCTCCATCTGCTTCCGCGTCTGGCTCCGAGGGAGGCGAAAATGGTAGAAGTGAAGGATCTTTCTGTCTTCTATGGCTCGACCAAGGTGCTCGGTCCGGTCAGCCTGGACGTGAGGCAGAACGAGATCTTCGGAATCATCGGCCCCGCCAACAGCGGCAAGACCAGCTTCCTGAGGTGCCTGAACCGCATGGACACCTTTGTCGAGGGCCTGAGCTTCGAGGGCTCGGTGAAGTTCGCGGGCAAAGAGGTCAAGGACTGGCGCAACCTATACGCCCTCCGACGGCAGATCGGCGTGGTGTTTCCGCTGCCGGTCGGACTCCCGCTCACCGTCTACGAGAATGTCGCCTTCGCCCCTCGAACGGCCGGAATTCGCGACAAGGGTGTGCTGGACGACATCGTGGAGCGGAGCCTGCGGCGCGCGGCGCTCTGGGACGAGGTCAAGGACCGGCTCAACGCGCTCGGGAGCCTGCTCTCAGGAGGCCAGCAGCAGCGGCTGACCATCGCGCGGGCGCTGTCTCAGGATCCGAAGCTGCTCCTGCTGGACGAGTTCAGCATCGCCGTCGACCCCGTCACGACCATGCGCATCGAAGATGTGCTCAAAGAGCTCCGCGAGGAGATGACCATCATCCTGGTCACCAACCTGGTGCAGCAGGCCCGCAGGTTGGCGGACCGGACGGCGTTCTTCTTGATGGGGGAGTGCGTTGAGGTCGCCGACACCGAGGATCTGTTCACCGGCGAGGTCGCCGACACCCGCACCCGCGAGTACGTGGAGGGCCGCTTTGGCTGATTGTCCCAATGATGTCGCCATCCGCATCCACAACTACAGCCTCTGGTATGGCGAGTTTCAGGCGCTCTTCGATGTCGATCTGAACGTCGCCCACGGCCAGATCACGTCGATGATCGGGCCCTCGGGGTGCGGGAAGTCGACCCTGTTGAGGAGCATCAACCGCATCAACGAGCGTCTCGGCTACGTGAGCACCCAGGGCCGGATCGAAGTCCTCGATCAGGACATCTACGCGCCGGAGGTCGAGCTCATTCAGGTGCGCAAGCACATCGGCATGGTCTTCCAACGCCCCAATCCACTCCCGCTCTCTGTTCGCGACAACATCCTCTTCGGACACAATATCCACTATGACGGTCCGAAGTTGTCCCGCTCCCAGCAGGACGATCTCGTGGAGAAGACGCTGAAGACCGTGCTCCTCTGGGATGCCGTCAAGGATCGCCTCAAGAAGAGGGCGACCCGCTTGTCCCTCGAGGAGCAGCAGAAGCTGTGCATCGCTCGTCTACTTCCCGTTCAGCCGACGGTTCTGCTCATGGACGAGCCCTGCTCGGCCCTCGATCCCAAGGGAACGGAGGCCGTCGAGGAGCTGATCTGGACCCTTCGCGGTGAGTACACCATCGTGCTCGTAACCCACAACATGGCCCAGGCGCGACGGGCGAGCGACACCTGCGTGTTCATGCTGCTGGGCAAGATCTTGGAGCACGGGAACACTGGAGAGATGTTCGTGACACCCAAGCACAAGAAGACGGCCGACTACATCGAGGGACTCTACGGCTAGCTGACGTCCTGGGCGCCTTTGTGAGACCTGACCCCTCTATTTACAACAGCGGAACCCGGTTCGCACGTTCGCGAGTCCGGGCCCGAAAGTGTCGTTCCTCCGATAGCACCGGGCGAAGTCCTTGCTCGTGTCAAAGGCGCCGCCAACCAACACAGCGGTCTCTGGGGTCGCCCCCACCCACTCCTCGATGTTCCCGGTGAGATCGTAGATGCCGTCTTTGGACATACACCCTGGCATCTCGCCGGTGTAGACCGGCCGGAACTTGTCTCGAGGCTTACCGTCCCAACACCTGCGGGCGTCGTGGTAGTCGCTGTAGGGATAGGTCGTGCCCTCGACCATGTCGTCGGCGAAGCCACCGTCGTTGTTGTCGTCGACGGCGCGCGCTCCCTGACAGGCGGAGACCCACTCCTCCTCGGTGCACATGCGCTTTCCAGCGGCTTCGCAGGCGTCTTTGGACGCGAACCAGCTCATGCCATTGGCGGGGATCTGGTGCTTGCCGACCGTCGCCTTGCCGTCGGCCATTCCAGCCTCGAAGGTGTCCATTTCGAACGTCAGGTCGGCATAGGTGACCGACTGCATCTCGGCGACGTCCTCGGCGATCGGCTTGGGCGCCTCGCGGACCTCTCGCATGGCCTGAGCGGCTTTATTGGCCTCGGAGGCCGACGTTCCCAACGCTATCTCCAGCTGACGGGCCATCTGTTCGGCCGACGATCCCGACCGGTAGAGCTTTCCGGCGACCCAGATGCGCGGCGTCCCGTGGGTATCGAGGGCCTTGCCGGCCATCGCGTCGCCCTCGACGCGGGCCTTGGCGGCGCCGGACTGCATACAGGCCTTGAACGCGGCAACATCGGCACCCGCGGCCTCGGCATAGGTGATGAGGTTCTCCGACTTGAGCTTGTGCTGGTTCTTGAACG
>Ga0315336_1006478_pt1 | contig 11946 bp, 9 predicted proteins | sample ASW5metaG_FD_204512 | JGI IMG/M metagenome (GOLD analysis project Ga0315336, IMG submission 204512) | Ammonia-oxidizing marine archaeal communities from Monterey Bay, California, United States - ASW #5 | ecosystem: Environmental > Aquatic > Marine > Intertidal zone | place: USA: California...
TATGATCACAGTTGCAGAGGCTGTGGGTGTAGCGGTCGCTGGGGTAGCAGCAGACGTGGGGCCAGCGGCAGTGCTGGAGCAAGCGCTAGTAGCGGCGCGCGCAGCCGTCGCAAAGACGCCCGAGCAGATGCCGCTGCTGGCAGAGGCTGGCGTAGTCGATGCAGGGGGCGAGGGGCTGGCGCTGGTATTGGAAGGGATATTGCACGGCTTTACCGGCGCGCCGTTGCCAGCGGCGCCGATCGACGCTGGCCGAATCGACAAGGACTGGCTGTTGCGCGCAGAGGCGACAGCGCCCGCGGGTCGCTACGGATTCTGCACCGAGTTCAACGTGGTCGGGAGCGGGCTGAATGCGGGGCGCCTCCGCGCCGCGCTGGAGGCGCTGGGGGACTCCGTCGTGGTAGCGGAGAGCAGCGAGCTGCTGCACGCGCACGTGCACACCGCGGAGCCGGAGTCAGCGTTTGCGGCGGGCGCAGCCTGGGGAGCAGTGCGCGACCGCAAGGCCGACGACATGCACGCGCAGCACGAGGGGCTGCTAGCTGAACCCAGGGACTACGCCTGCGTTGCCGTCATCGCCGTAGCGGCTGGCGAAGGGTTCGCGGCGCTGTTCCGGGATCTGGGCGCCACGGTGGTAGATGGGGGGAGCACGTTCAACCCGGACGCAGCATCGTTGCTGGCAGCCGCGAGGGGCAGCGGATGCCCCGACGTGATCGTGCTGCCGAATCATCGCAACGTGATCCCGGCGGCGGAACAAGCGGCGACGCTGAGCGAAGACGTGCGCCTACACGTACTCGCGACCCAGAGCATGCCCACAGGCATAGCGGCGATGCTAGCGCGCGACGAGGGAGCAGCCGTCGCAGAGGCAATACAAGCGATGACAAGTGCTATCGGGGAGCTGGTGAGCGGAGCAGTTACCCATGCCGCACGGGCCGTACGGGCACCGCTGCTGCTGCACGAGGGCCAGCCGTTCGCATTGGTTGACGATGATCCAATTGCGGGGGCAGAATCCGACGAGGACGCACTGACGGCGCTGGTCGAGGCGCTGCGAGGGCGCTTGCCAGGAGCGACACTGCTAACGCTGTACTGCGGAGCGGGGCTGGGAGCGGCGGAGGCGGAGGCGGCAGCGGCGGGGTTGCGAGCAGGCACGGCAGCGGGGCTGGAGGTGGAGGCGACGGTGGGCGGGCAGCCGCACTACCCGTTCCTCGTATCACTGGAGTAGGCTCGGGTCGGCGACTCCGAAAGAGCATCTGCGCCCCTCGCGCTCGTCGTTATGACCATTCGAATCGTCACTGACTCCACCGCAGACCTCGGCTCCGCCGAGGTCGACAAGTACGGCATCATTGTCGTGCCACTCACGATCCATTTCGGGTCAGAGAGCTACCGTTCCGGAGTCGACCTGCAACCGGACGAATTCTACGCACGCATGCCGCAAAGCGACGTGCTGCCGCGAACCTCCCAGCCATCGCCGGCCGCGTTCCAGGAAGCGTACGAGCAGCTGCGCAGCGCAGACGGCATCGTCTCGATACACATCAGCGGGAAGCTGTCCGGCACTTTGAACTCAGCGCGAGCAGGGGTAGACCTGGCGAAACGAGCACCGCCAGTCGAGCTGGTGGATACGAATTCTGCATCGATGGGGTTGGGCTTCGCGGTCCTGGCGGCTGCGCAGGCGGCTGCCGCGGGTGGTGATCTGGCCGCAGTAGCGACGGCGGCGCGCGAGGTCGCAGCGCGGACCCGGCTGCTGCTGTTCGTTGACACGCTGGAGTATCTTCAAAAGGGCGGACGGATCGGACGCGCGCGCGCCTTCCTGGGCACTCTGCTGAAGACGAAGCCGGTGCTGGAGCTACGCGACGGCGTAATCGAGCCGTTGCAACGGCCGCGCACCCGCCAGCGGGCGACGGAGCGGCTGTTCGATCTAGTTGTGCAGACGCGGGGAGCACAAGAGGTAGTAGTCCTCTACGGCTCCACGCCGGAAGAGGCGGGGGTACTGGCGGACCGGGTCCGGGACGCATTGCCAGGCGTGCCTGTGAGCGTGGGGCACTGCAGTCCAGTGATCGGCGTACACACAGGTCCGGGGGCGCTGGGAGCCGCGATTCTGCGGAGCGGCGCGTGAGCGAAAGCGAGCAGGGCGGTCCCGAAGAGGCGCGCGTAGCTCCGAAGCGGCGCACCGCGTCGCGCAACGGCGAGGCGGAGAAGCTGCTCAAGGTGTTGATACTCGAGCGGGAGCGGCACTTCGATGACAGCGCGGTGACGGGCGGGCTGGACAGCTTTTTGCGCAACGTGATCGCGCGGGCCCAGCCGGGACAACCCCTGCTCCAAGCGATCGCGGCGCTGCCCAAGAGCGGCTACGGCTCTTTGAACACGCGCGAGCGCGCAGCGTGGGACAAACAGGTGCACTTCCTGCTCGACCCAGACGCTCAGCCCCCGAAACGCGCCAAAGAAAGCGGATCAGGACGCAGCGGCGGCGGCACACGGGCCCCGTCCCCGGCACGTCCGGCGCCTACCAGCACCTTGAGCGCGCCGGTGGGGAGCTTAGGACGCATACGCGGAACGACGGTACAGAAGCTGCAGCGGCTGGGGGTAGAGACGGTCGAAGACATGCTGTGGTACTTCCCCAACCGCCACATCGACTTTACCAACGTCAAGACGATCGCGGAGCTGGTGATCGGGGAGGAGGCGACGGTCGTCGGGACGGTGCGGAGCGCGCGCGTCGCGTTCATGGGCAAGCGCATGCGCGCGACCGAGGCGACCGTCGAGGACGCAACCGGCAAGATCCGCGCGCTGTGGTTCAACCAAACCTACCTAGCTAAACAGTTGCCGGAGGGGGCGCGGGTTGGGCTAGCTGGCAAAGTGAGCGCTTACCGAAAGCGTCTGCAGCTGGACAGCCCGGAGTGGGAGATCCTGGGCGACGACCCCAACGACGATGGGACGCACGTCGGCCGTCTGGTGCCAATCTACGGCCTGACGCAAGGGCTGCCAGGACGCACTGTGCGTAAGCTTGCACGGGCGGCGGTAGAGCGAGCGTTACCGCTGGTCCCGGAATCGTTGCCGCCCGAGGTGCTGGAGGAGACCAACTACCCCGGCGTGGAACGGGCGATCCGAGGGTTGCACTTCCCGGAGTCGCTGGAAGAGCGCGAGGCCGCACGCGAGCGGCTCGCGTTCGAGGAGCTGCTGTCAATCCAGCTGGCCGTGCTGCGACGGAAACGCCAAGCGCGGGAGCGCCGTGACGCGCCCCAGATCACCCTGACTGGAGAGTTTGTACAAGAGTTCGTCGACGCGCTGCCGTTCCAGCTGACGAACGCGCAGATCCGGACGCTGACGGAGATCCGGACGGACATCGCACGGGCGGAGCCGATGGCCCGGCTGCTGCAGGGCGACGTGGGGTCTGGCAAGACGGTTGTCGCAGCGGCGGCGGTGCTGGGGGCGATCGCGACGGGCTACCAGGGCGCGGTGATGGCGCCCACGGAGATCCTGGCAGAGCAGCACTTCCGCACCTTCCATCGGTTGTTCGGCGGCGACAGTGAAGGGTCCGTCTTTCACAACTACACGGTGGCGCCGGCGCTTGGGCGACCGGTGCGGATGGCGCTGCTAACGGGAAGCGTGAACGCCGCAAAGAAGCGCGAGGTACAGCGGGCTCTGAGCGCGGGCGAGCTCGACCTGGTTGTGGGGACGCACTCGCTGATCCAGCAGAAGATCGCGATGGATCGGCTGGGCGTCGCGGTCGTCGATGAGCAGCACCGCTTCGGCGTGCTGCAGCGCGACGCGCTTCGCAGCAAGGGCCTAAGCCCGCACTTGTTGGTGATGACCGCTACGCCGATCCCGCGCACACTGGCGCTGACCGTCTACGGTGACCTGGATGTCTCACGCTTGGACGAGCTGCCGCCCGGTCGCCGGCCGGTGGAGACGCACTACATCGATCCGGACGACGTCGAGGAAGTCTACGAACGCGTGCGGGATGAGATCACGGCGGGGCACCAGGTATTCGTGATCTGCCCGTTGGTAGAGGAATCGGAGGCGGTAGAGGCGAAGGCGGCAGTGCAGGAGTTCGAACGCCTCCGGACGAGCGTCTTCCCCGAGCTGGCCGAGCGCATGCGCCTGCTACACGGCCGCATGACCGGCCCCGAAAAAGAATCAGTAATGGCGGATCTGCTGACGGGGCGAGCCGCCATGCTAGTCGCAACATCGGTGGTAGAGGTCGGAGTCGACGTGCCGGAAGCGAGCGTCGTCGTGATCGAGGGGGCGGAGCGGTTCGGGCTCTCACAGCTTCATCAGATGCGAGGGCGAGTGGGGCGGAGCACGCACCAGTCGTACTGCTACCTGGTATCCGGGACTGAGGGGGACAGCACGCGACGGCTGACGCTGATGGAGCGCACCACGGATGGCTTCAAGCTGGCGGAGGCCGACCTAGAGATGCGAGGGCCTGGCGAGTACTTCGGCACACGCCAGTCAGGCCTGCCGGACCTGCGCATCGCCAAGCTGACCGACCACGCCCTGTTGCTGAGCGCGCGGAACTACGCGGAGCAGATCTTGGAACGCGACCCCAACCTGCGAGCGCCAGAGCATCAGGTGCTGGCGACACGAGCTGGGCAGCGGCACGTCGAAGGGGCTGAGGCGGTCCATTAGCGCGGCCTTGCCTGCGCTCCATTGCGCGCAGGGGCGGAACCTACGGCGGTCCAAACCTATACTGAGTGAATGGTCGCAACGGTACGCAATCAAGTCCGCGACGCCCTGGCCGCGGCGCTCGAGGCAGCGCAAGAGTCTGGGGTGCTGCCGCGTATCCCCGCGACTGAAATCAACGTGGAGCGGCCGGCCCGACCAGAACACGGCGACTACGCGACCAGCGTGTCGCTGCGGCTGGCGGGGACAGTCGGTCGCAAGCCGCGGGAGGTCGCAGAGGCGATAGCGAGCCAGATCGAACTCGGCGCGATGATCGAGGGGGTCGACGTGGCTGGGCCAGGGTTCATCAACCTGCGTCTGACCACCGCCTGGAAAGCGGCGCAGGTCGAGGCGGTGCTAGCGGCCGGCGCCCGTTGGGGAAATCTGGAGTTGGGGGCGGGGAAGCGGCTGCAGGTGGAGTTCGTGTCAGCAAACCCGACTGGTCCGCTGCAGGTCGGCAACGGGCGCGGGGCGGTGCTGGGCGATGCTCTGGCATCGGTGCTGGAGGCAGCCGGCTACAACGTGGAGCGCGAATACTACGTGAACGACGCGGGCGCACAGATCCGCGCCTTCGCGGAGACGCTGTACGCACGCTATCAACAGGAATTGGGCCGGGAGGCGCCGCTGCCAGAGAATGGCTACGCGGGCGGCTACATGGTGACGTTGGCCAAGGAGATCGTCGCCGAGCAAGGGGAGGCGTTCCTCGGCGCGGAGGGAACGGAAGCGCCAGCGGAGCTCACCGAACGCGGTCTGGCGCTGATGGTCGACGGGATTCGCGCCGACCTGGGGTTGCTCGGCGTAGAGTTCGACGAGTGGTTCAGTGAGCGGTCGTTGTACGAGGGAGACAACGGGGGCGCGTACGCGTCGGCGATGGCACGGCTCAGGGAGGGCGGTGTCGTGCGCGAGCACGAGGGCGCGATCTGGTTCGCCTCCACAGAGCTGGGCGAGGACAAGGACAATGTGCTGGTGCGGACCAGCGGGGAGCCAACGTACTTCGCGTCGGACATCGCGTATCACTACGACAAATTCGTGCGCCGGGGGTTCGAGCGGGTGATCGACGTGTGGGGAGCGGACCATCAGGGGCATGTGTCGAGGGTGAAGACGGCGTCAGAGGCGGTGGGTGCACCACGCGACGCGCTGACGATCGTGCTGTACCAGCTGGTGCACCTCAAACGTGGCGACGAACGCGTGCGGATGTCGAAGCGGACCGGCGAGATCGTGACGCTGCCGGAGTTGATCGACGACGTGGGTAAAGACGTCGCGCGGTTCTTCCTACTGCAGCGGTCGGCCGACGCGCAGATGGACTTCGACCTGGAGCTGGCGACGAGCCAAGATCCGAAGCAGAACCCCGTTTACTACGTGCAGTACGCCCACGCCAGGGCGGCGAGCATTCTGCGAACGGCGGAGGAAGCCGGGCTAGGACCGGAAGGAGGCGACACGGCGCTCCTCAGAGAGTCGGAAGAGCTGTCGCTAGTGGCGGAGATGCTGCGGCTACCAGAGCTGGTCGAGATGATGGCGGAGTCGCTGGAGCCGCACCACCTGACCGGGTACGCACTGGAGCTGGCGCAGGCGTTTACGCAGTACTACGGGGCCTGCCGGGTTGTGGACGCGGAACAGCCGGAGCTGTCTCGGTCGCGGCTGAAGCTGACCCTGGCAGCGAAGGTGGTATTGGCGCGCACACTCGGTTTGATCGGGGTTGGCGCGCCGGAGACTATGTAACCCGGCCGGGGACAGTCAGCTTGGACGGCGCGACGAATGCGCCACAGCGGAGTGCAGATGAGCGAGTCGAACGGGCCACAATCGGAGCGCGTCTTCGCGGGCATCCGCGCGACTGGCCGACAACACATCGGAAACTACCTGGGCGCGATCCAGAACTTCGTCGCACTGCAGGATCGCTACGAATGCATCTACTCGATCGTCGACCTGCACTCCCTCACGACGCTCAGCGATACCAAACAGCTCTCTGACAACGTCTTCCAGACCGGGCTGGACCTGTTGGCGGCGGGGCTCGATCCGAGCCGCTGCACCCTATACGTGCAGAGCCACGTGCCAGAGGTATCGGAGCTGCACCTGCTGTTGAGCATGGTTGTGCCAAACGGCTGGCTGCTGCGGGTACCGACCTTCAAAGACAAGGCGCGGGCGCAACCAGACAACGTGAACTACGGGCTGGTGGGGTACCCCGTTCTGCAGACGGCGGACATCATCTTGTACAAGGCAAGCCGCATCCCGGTGGGCAAGGACCAACTGCCGCACTTGGAGCTAGCGCGGGAGATCGTGCGTCGCTTCAACCACCATTTCGGCGAGATGTTCCCCGAACCAGAACCCGAGCTGACCGAGGTTCCGCTGCTGCTGGGGTCGGACCGTCGCAAAATGAGCAAGTCCTACGACAACCAGATCGACTTGGCCGCCTCCGAGGAAGAGACGTTGGAGCGCACGCGCCAGTTCATCACCGACCCGCAGCGCCAACGCAAGAGCGACCCGGGCCGGCCCGAGTTCTGCAATGTCTACGACCTGCACGAATTCTTCGACCCGAACGAGCGGCCGGCGATCTACCGCAAGTGCACGCAGGCCGAGTGGGGTTGCGTCGACTGCAAATTACAGCTGGGAGCGGCGATCAACGACTCGCTGCGACCGCTGCGAGCGCGACGCGCGGAGTTGGCGGCGAAACCCGAGGAAGTATGGGAGATCTTGGCGGACGGCGCCGAACAGGCGCGGACGATCGCGCGCGATGTCCTGACCGAGGCACAGGATCGGATGGGGCTGCCGCCCGCGCGGAGCCGGGCCGCCAAGGACGCGGCCGCTCCGTCTTGACGCTGCGGCTCTTGATGCTAGGAGCTTAATGCCGACCGTGTATGAGACAGCGCTGGTCGGAGGCCAAGAACTGGCGTTGCCGCGCAGCGAGTCGGGCCGGGGAGTGCTGGACGTGGCGCATCGGTGCTCAGCGGTGGCGGGGGAGATGCTACGACAGATCTTCGAAGAGGGGACCGCGGCTGTGGAGTGGAAGGGCGAGCGTAACCCGGTGACGCGAGCCGACACCGAAACGGAACAGGCCGTGATATCGCTGCTGGGGGAGGAGTTCCCGACGCATGCGGTGTTGGCGGAGGAGAGCGGCGGCACGATCCCGGCGGGGTGGCTGTGGGTGATCGACCCGCTGGACGGGACGCGCAACTTCGCGAGCGGGGTGCCGCACTTCGCGTTCAACCTGGCTCTGTGCCACGACGGCGCGCCCATTCTCGGACTAACGCTCGACCCGATGCTGGAGGAGGAGTTCGTCGCGGTACGGGGTCGCGGGGCAACGCTGAACGGCGAGCCGATCCGAGCCAGCAACGCCGGTGGGCTGAACGAGGCGGTAGTGGGGGCCGGTCTGGGCTACGAGATCGAGCGCGCAGCGGAGTTTCTGGTCGTACTGCAGGAGCTGTGGGGTACCGTGCAAGCCCTGCGGATATGTGGCAGTGCGGCGCTCGACATAGCGTACGCAGCCGCGGGGCGATTCGACTTGTTCGTGCACTCGGACGTATATCCCTGGGATATCGCGCCGGGGATCGTGCTGATCGAGGAAGCCGGCGGGCGCATCACGACGGGCGCACTGCCCGAGGATCCACCGGGCGCCATCACGATCGAGAGTCGTAACTTGATCGCGGGCGGGGCAGCCGTACACGCCGACTTCTCGGCGCGCCGAGCTACAGTCCAGGCGTAATCGACCCGAGCCAACCGATCGCCATCGCGATCACAGCGACGCCCGTCAGCCAACGCTGTACCAGCAGGCGCCTTTCTGTGACGCGGATGAGCAGCGCGGCCATCACGAGTAGCGACGACGTAAGCGCGAGCGCGGCCGATGGAACCAACCACTCCGCACGCAGATTCTCGATGTTCGCTGAGGCGACCGCCGCGATCAGGAAGGTGGCCATGGCAGCCCAGGCGAGCGGCACGGCGACGTCGATGGTCGCCCAGTGGGGGAGGTCTCGCCAACTATCGACATCATCGCGCTCGTAGTCTGGCAGCTTGTAGGCGAGGTAGAAGGCGAGGCCACCCGTCGCACCGACAGGGATGGACCACCAGAGAACGTCGTCGAAGCGGTCCAACGCGTCGTAGACCCAGATCGGCAGGAGTGCGAAAGCGAGCGCGAAGGGGATCCACGAGAAGACCGTGCGCTTGAGAAAGGCAGAATACATGAGCGCGGCGAGGAACCCCACCGCGAAGAGCAAGAAGGAACGCCATCCCAGCGAGCCCGCGACCACCAGTGCCACTACGCCGAAGAGCGCCGCGAAGCGCAAGGCTTCCTCCGCACCCACCAGATCCGAGGCGACCGGCCGCCAAAGATGAACCTGGCGATCATGCGGGAAATCAAAAACATCGTTATAGATCGCGGCCGCCGCGATCAACGCCGCCATCGCCACGCCGATGCGCACTGCTTCGTGCCACTCCGGCGTGCCGGCTTCCGCAATGAAGGCGAAGCCGACCGCAGTCGCCGCGGTGGTAACAAGGGCCAACGGGCGGATAAGTCGCAACCACGCCCAGCGACGTCGCCGCCGCCAAGGGATCCGCGGCTCGAATGGGCCAGACATGGATCGTGTACCCTTTCGCTCGCGAGTCCACATATTGTAAGCAGGCACGGCACAACGAACCCAGAGCCGTTGAGGAGCAACCATGGCGATCATCAACTTCGTGCGGGACTATGAACGCGTCGCAAAGTTCCAGTTGGGGCGCTATGTGGGGCTGAAAGGCCCAGGCGTAGTGGTAGTCATCCCGATCATCCAGAGCATGATGAAGGTCGACATGCGGGAGATCTTCTTCGACGTGCCACCACAGACCAACATCACGAAAGACAACGCCAACGTAGACGTAGATTTCGTGGTCTACATGCGGGTCGTAGACCCGGAGAAGACGGTGCTGGAGGTAGTCAACTTCGTGGGCGCGGCGCGGCAGCTGGCGATGACCACGCTGCGTGCCGTCATCGGCGACATGGCCCTGGACGATGTGCTCTCGCGCCGGGAAGAGATCAATCAAGGGATGCAGTCGAAGCTGGACGAGGTCACCAACCGCTGGGGCGTGAAGGTGACTGCAGTCGAGATTCGCGAAATACAGCCGCCGCCGGCGATTCAGGAGGCGATGACGCGCCAGATGTCGGCCGAGCGGACGCGGCGTGCACAGATCACGGAGTCGGAAGGTCTGCGCGACGCGGAGATCAACGTCGCCGAGGGGAACAAGCGCGGCGCGATCCTCCGCGCCGAGGGAGAGAAGCAGGGCGAGATCCTCCGCGCCGAGGGGGAGAGGCAGTCCCAGATCTTGGAAGCGGAGGGCTTCGCTGAAGCGCTACAAAAGATCTACGAGACGGCGCGCGGCGTCGACGCGAACACAATGGGCCTGCAGTACCTGGACATGATGCGCGAGCTGTCGACCAAGGAGAACAGCACCTGGATCGTTCCGTTGGACTTCACGAAGTTGGCCGCGTCAGTCCAGGAGCAGTTGGGGACGCCAGGCGGAGACGCGCAGAACTAGCCCTGCCGCTCGCCTATTTCGCTGACCCTTGGTGAGTGGCCACGAAGCGCTGGATCCGTTCCAGCGCTTCTTCGATCTCGGCGAAGGAGGTCGCGTAGCAAGCGCGGACGTGTCCGGCACCGGCCACGCCGAAGGCCGACCCGGGAACCACCGCGACCCGTTCCTCCTGGATCAGGCGTTCGGCAAAAGCTTCATCATCGAGGCCACTGACGCTGACGTTAGGGAATGCGTAGAAGGCGCCGCGCGGCTCGACACAGGACAGTCCCATGCTTACGAAGCCCTGCCACATGAGGCGGCGGCGGCGATCGTACTCATCGCGCATCGCGACGACGTATTCCTCGCCGCTCTCGAGAGCTTCGATCGCAGCGTGCTGGGCGGCAGTGGGAGCCGACATCATCACGTACTGGTGCACCTTCACGACGGCCTCGAGTAGCGGATAGGGCGCAGCCACATAGCCGACGCGCCAGCCGGTCATGGCGTAGTTCTTGGAGAAGCCGCCGAGCGTGATCGTGCGCTCGCGCATACCGGGGAGCGAAGCAATCGCGACATGCTTCTCGCCATAAACGAGGCGGTCGTAGATCTCGTCAGAGATGACGAGCAGGTCGTGACGGATCGCAATCCCGGCGATGCCGGCGAGCTGCTCCGCCGACAGGACGGCGCCGGTCGGGTTGGCGGGGAAGCCGAGCAGCAAAGCTTTCGTCCGGTCGGTTACCAGCGCTTCCACCACAGCCGGGTCGAGTGCGAAGGCATTGGCTTCTGACGTCGGAGCATAGACTGGCACTCCGCCAGCGAACTGGATCGCGGGCGTGTAGGCGACGTAAGCAGGGTCTTGGAGGATCACTTCATCGCCGGGGTCGATGATGGCACGGACGGCGGCATCCAAACCCTCGGAGACGCCGGCGGTGATGAGCAGCTCGCCCTCGGCGTCGAAGTCAAGTTGATAGAGGCGATGGAGGTGGTCGGCCAGTCGCCGGCGCAGCTCCTGCATCCCATAGTTCGACGTGTAGTGCGTGTGTCCGTTCTCAATGGAGCGCATGGCGGCGTCGCGGATCACCCAGGGTGTGACGAAGTCGGGCTCACCCACGCTAAGCGAGATGACGGAGTCCATGGAGGAGACGACATCGAAGAAGCGTCGAATCCCGGAGGCGGGTACGGCCCGAACGCGCTTGGAGATCCGCGAGTCGTCAGCGTCCATCAGGATCCACCCCTAACGGGACGTCCATCGGAAAACGCCCGGTACAAATGGCAGCCGTGCACTATGGCATCACCGATTGACGCTCAGAGTCTTCGGGCGCGCGAAGGAGGACGTCGTTCTCCTTGTAGCGGCGCATGATCACGTGCGTCACGGTGCTTTGGATGCCGTGCATAGTAGCGAGCTTCTCGCCGACGAAGTCGGAAACCTCGTGGATGGACTGGCCGCAGACGATCACAGCAAGGTCATAAGAGCCCGAGGTCAGGTAGCAGGAGATGACATTGTCGAAGCGGGAGAGCCTGCCAGCGACGGAACCGTAGCCGACGTTCTCTTCAGGCTGCACTTTAACCTCGACCAGCGCATGCACTTGCGGTTTGCCCGCCGCCTCCCAGTTAACGCGGGCGCCGTAGCCGACGATGACGTGCCGTGCTTCGGCCTCGGCAACGAGACCACGGACCTCTTCCTCGCTGCGTCCGGTCTCGCGCGCGATCTCAGCCGGGGTGAGGCGGCCGTCACGCTCAAGCGCCCGTAGGATCTCTTCCATGGCGGCCTCCATCCCCCAGCCGCGCGCCGCCGGGGGGCGGCTACCGCGATCGAGATTGTCG
>Ga0315336_1006479_pt1 | contig 11945 bp, 22 predicted proteins | sample ASW5metaG_FD_204512 | JGI IMG/M metagenome (GOLD analysis project Ga0315336, IMG submission 204512) | Ammonia-oxidizing marine archaeal communities from Monterey Bay, California, United States - ASW #5 | ecosystem: Environmental > Aquatic > Marine > Intertidal zone | place: USA: California...
AAAAAGGTTATAACCCTTATGAATAGTTTACGAGACGTTAGAAACGCAACCCGACGAGAACTAGTAGCCTATCTTGAAAGCTGGGGTACTGCATGCTACGATGACGAATCAACCAGCCTCCTTCGCGCAGCTGCGATCGATACCTTCAAGACGGAGGGATGTTAGTTTGACACGCAAAGACTTCCAGCTTATCGCAGACGTACTCAAAGCTAGCAGTACATCGCCAATGAACCGGTGCGTAGTAGAAGAACTGGCAGCAACGTTTGCTAGTGAGCTAGCAACAATCAACCCAAACTTCAACAAAGCTTTATTCCTTAAAGCTTGTGGTTGTAATTAATGCATATTATAATTCTTAATATCATTAATATTATTATAATCGGCCTCGCTATCGATATCGCGATCGACGTCGCGAATATTCTTAACGTCATTAACATTATTATAATTGCCGCGGCCGTCGACATGGGCTTAGATATTATGGCAGCGCCGGCCTATCGATACATGGCGCAGGATCCCGCGATGCGCGAACCCATAACGGTTGCGATTATTAAATTTTACTATAAAGTACCGCATACTTTATAGCGCTCTATACGCACCCCCCCTCCCCCTCCCCCCCCCGATACCCGGAATGTATGTCGCCCTATAGGAGGCGCGAGGCAGAAGGCTTGACTAGATACAATTGTCAAACGCAGCTAATTTTTTGAGATTTTTGTTTTTTGAGAAACTAATTATAACACATTAGGAGTCCATATTCATGATTATCTCGAAAACACAACTTAAAGAAATGGTAAAAAAAGAGCTAGAAAATACGAAAGACGCGCTAGCCGAAGCGCACCCGGCGCAACATGATGAACTCGTGCATCGTGTGTCAGAACTATTTCAAAGAATCACCGAACTAGAAAAAATAATGGGAGTAGAATGGCGCGGTGGCGGAAAGTGAAATTAACAGAAACCCGTCTTAAAAAAATAATTAAAGAAGAAATCCAACATATGGTTGAAAGTAAATATAAAATAGGAGATGCTGTCGTACATGATACCGATGACCTAGGTCATGGTAAAGTTATAGCGGTTGAACCCGGAAAAAAAGGAAATATTCTTGTTAAATGGCCTAGCGGCGTACGTACGCATCATCGATGGGCCCTTAAGCCGGCAAAGACAGTCACAGAGGGAAAACCCTACCGCGGAATTAGCCGTAGAGGAAGGACCGAATCCCAAGCGCAGCAGAAAGCTGCCGGCATGGCATGGGGCTGTCGCAAAAAGCGCGGAGAGGAAAGAAAGAAATGCGCGAAAAAGCTTAAAAGTTATGGAGGCGCCGCTTGGGACTTATATAGCGATGAAATAACTAATCCAGAATTAAAACGTTTAGCTACAATCAGAGGCGGCGCGGAGATTCCGGAGAAAGACGCTAAACCCGGCGATAAGCTTAAATCCCTACCTAAGAAGATTACCAAAAAAGACTAACACCCGTTTTATTTCCCATACTACCTGTGGTATACTAAGCCTACTTTTATTATATTAAGGAGCTTATTATGGGTAGACTAGAAGTTATATGTGGTCCTATGTTTTCAGGTAAATCAGAAGAACTACTCCGGCGCTTGAAGCGCGCGCAAATTGCCAAACAAATATTTCAACTATTTAAACCTTCTATAGATAATAGATATTCAGATACGCACGTTGTCACACATTCTGGCATAGAAATGGAATGTCGTACTATATTGAGATCTGAAACCCTTTTAACAGTGCCTAGCAGCGTGGACATCGTAGCGATAGACGAAGCGCAGTTCTTCGATGAAAATATACCAATTATAATAGAAAAATTGGTTAATAATGATAAACGTGTTATTGTTGCTGGCCTCGACATGGATTCTAACGGAATTCCTTTTGGACCTATGCCACAATTGCTAGCATTAGCTGAAGAGGTTTTAAAGGTGGCGGCCGTTTGTGATACATGTGGGAAAGACGCAACGCACACGTATCGACATAATGCTATTAGCGAAGATACAGTGTTGGTAGGCGCGTCGGATTATTATTATGCGCGTTGTCGTACACATTGGACATTATAAACTAATTAATGCACCAAGTGTATACGAGGATATTATATGAAGATCACTGAATACAAGCTTAAGATGCTGATTAAAGAAGAACTCAAAAGCATGCTAGACGAAGGTTTGATGGATGTCATTGCTGCCATGGGCAAAAAGCCCGAACCTAAGAAACGCAGACGTCCTGATGAAGAAGTTGAATTGAAAGATTCCAAAAAAGAGCTAGCCTTAGACCAAAGTTACGAACTTATTAAAACGTTTGTTAATAATTTTCCTCAAACTGATGAAAGCTTAAGCGATATTGAACGGTTTAATGCGGTTAAGAAGCTAATGCGGGACTTAAGTACCGAAATGATATGGAATCTTGAGTAATATCTGAAAAAAAAATTTAAAGCCGCGAAATACATGTAAATAAAAATTTTCTAGCTTATTTTTCATGCATTTAAAAACTAGTTATTTTATAGAATTGATAAAGAATATTCTTTATCTGGAGTTCAAAACATGAAAAAAATTTTACTTTCCGCGCTTATGCTTTGTATGGCCTCTTGTGCCACTCTGCAGACTAAGCATCCGCAACTCACTGCCGAAAACGTAGCTAAAAACTGCCAAGTGTCTGAAAAGTGGCAAATGAGATTGATGGGAGTGGGTACCTACGTTATTATTCATAATGACTGCTACGATCACAAACAACTTTTAGTTATTGTAGTGGAAAAACTAGAAGGACACAAAGCCCCAATTCAAAAATTAACCGGACAATTAGTGTTGAATCATTTTTTATATTTCATGCATGAAAGAGAAGAATATAAAAATAAATATGTGTGGAATATTCAACCGGTTAAAATCGAACTGGAAGAAAAATGGACTGTTTTTTATTATAAGCTCGAACAAACAAAGAAGAATTCTAATTAATATTAATTGATTGAGTGAATATAAATTTTTTATAAGGATAAAGGAATGAAGCTCCTATTTGAAAGTTGGCGACAGTATTTAACCGAGAGAGATTCTTCATTAGGTACCCGTCCAATTGAACCTTCATCTAAACCATGGGTATATCCCAAGCTGCCATCTACTTCAAAAAACACATTAGAAACAGATCCGATGGGGGTAATTGTAAGTAGCTTCCCTCCTATAACAAAAATGGATTTAATTAATCCCCTAAAACATATAAACTCTACAAAGAGTACAAAATGGAATATTCTAGAGGTTTACAAAGCTTTTCGTCTTATAGTTTCCGGGCTCTCTAAAAAGCCCAGATCTGAAGATATGGTAAATGGAGGTTTATCTCGTATTAAAACAATGAGCGGCGGCGAAATTAATTTTAAAGGCGCCGAGCAAGCAATGTATTTTTATCACAAAAACAACATATACGAAAAACAGAAAGAATATGAAAAAATTATTAAGAGGGATATAAAAGGATAATGAAATTAACCAAAATAGAATTTGAAAAAATTATAAGAGAAGAAATACATGAAGCTATTAAACTTCCAAAATTTAAAAAATTTGAAATCCCCGGAGCGGAGGGATTACGAACTTTGGCAGATGGTCTAGACAAGGCTTTTGAAGAGATTTACGCGCTCAAACAAAGAATAAAATATATAGAGGAAAAAAACAAATGAAACTAACCAAATCAAAACTTAAACAAGTTATTAGAGAAGAGATTACGCGTGGACATAAACGTGATGATACCTTGGGCGAGTACTCGTTGCCCGCGCCAAAAAAGTATACGCTTCCGGAATGGGGTAAAAGATTGATGGCAATTGGAGAGTTAGCAAAAAACTTTTTTCCCAATGTTAAAATGGAAAATCGCACCGAATTTAAAAATCATGATAGTAAAGCGCGCATAGAATGGCTGCGCCAATTAGCAGATTTTTTAGAAGAAGAAGCTTTTTCGGACGCCTCTGGAATGTCTGATACGGGAACGGACGAGGAATTCCACGAATAAAACAATCAAATCAAAGCTTAAGTAAAAAAGGAAAAAGTAAATGAGACTTACAAAATTAAAACTTAAACAAGCACTCAGAGAGATCTTGGGCTCGTTATAAAAGGAAATATATTATGAAACTAACCAAATCAAAGCTTAAGCAGCTTATCAAAGAAGAACTCACTAAGCTTTATGAGTGACCAGAAACGCAAGGAAAGTATTTCCTTGATGATGACGAAGAAGAATTAAATGAAAAAGAAAATTGGATTCAAGACGCTGAAAAAGATATTGAAAAACGTGGTACTGAAGGCGTGTGTACCGGTGATAAATTTGGAAGTGAATCTTGTCCACCCGGAAGCAAACGTTATAATTTAGCTAAAACATTTCGAAAGATGGCAAAGAAGCGCAAAGAATAAATATATTTAATATCTATTTTTTGCGATAGTGGCGCTTGACCACTCTCTTTCTTAATTTGCCTCTCTTATTATAGTGTCTAGTGATCACCCGTTTGCGCAGTCCATTTTTATAGTGGTTTTTATAGTGGCGCCTAACTACTCTTTTTCTTAATTGGCCTTCCTTATTATAATGTCTAGTAGTCGCGCGCTTGCGCAGCGCTGGCCGTCGCACGTGATGGTGTTTTCTTTTGTGGTAATATTTTACTCGTTGTCGATATTTTCTATGTACATGGTGACCCCCAAGACTGTAGTGACAATCATCACGATGAGCATTGTGATGATGAGTGTGACGACAGTCATCATGATGAGTGCGAGATTTTAAGCGTACTCTGTGTCTATCCACATAATATCCCCACCCCTGATAACATTCATCGATGTGTGAAGTGTATACCACTTTGTGTGGCGTAATTACCCCATTCCCATAATGTGTTTGAGATTGGCATCCCACTGTGGCGAACGTAAGGCCACTATATAACATATATACTATACAAGTTGTCATAAATTTTCCTCCTATACTAGTATATTGCAATATTGATGCCATGTATATAAATATTAATATAATTTTTTTTTAGAGTCAAGAAATATTATAAGCCTATTTATTTTGTGAGAAAAAAAAACAAACGTGAGCGTCGCGTACAAAAAAAAATTATTTTAAACAAGGACCATCCGGATGAACTTGAAGTTGTTATAGGAGAAATTGAAGTATACAAAAATCGCTTCGGAGAATCGATTCACTATATTGTAAGTTTCGGCGGTGACAAGACCATTCGCATTATTGGAAAACAAAACTGGAGAGCTTTTGTCGACATGCTACAGTGGTTAGATTGGGATCCCGAAGAAACACAAGAATTATATCTTCCCACTAGTGAACGAATTAATACGCGAGGTGGAGATACAGTTCCCTATACCAACCCATCTTTATCCGTTAACGATGATTAATAATTATCCGCCTTCGTGTAACTTGTGGATTGGAGATCTTGTTTATTTAGAACAGGAAAAAAGAATAGGCATTGTGGTAAAAATTTCCCACGATCAACGGTATGAGTTACCAGCTACGAATGCTTATGTTTTATGGGGTAACAATAAAAGATCATGGTGTTTGGGAGAAGCATTAACAGTACTTTCAAAAGCTAAGAAAATTTAATTTGACTCTGCAGGGCTATCGGGCCCGTCTTTGGATATTTCTCCATCCGCAACTGGCGCCATATTACAAATGTATATAGGGCGCATATCTGTGATAATGGCATCTTCATCCACAATTATTTCTTTTATATTTTTATAAGTCGGTATATCAAACATGGAGTCTAATAAAATATTTTCTATAATTGATCTCAGCCCTCTCGCGCCGCTTTTTAATTCAATAGCTTCTTTTGCTATAGCTTTTAACGCTAATGTTGAAAAAACTAAATTAGTGCCATCGATAGTAAACATTTTTTTATATTGAGAAATCAAATTATCTTTTGGTTCTGTAAGTACTCGAACTAACATTTCTTCGGTGAGTTTTTGCAAAGCTGCGGTAATAGGAATTCTACCAATTAGCTCAGGTATCATACCGAAATCGTGTAGATCTTGAGCTGTAATCTTTAATTTTTTAGATGTGCTACTTTCTTCGCTGTCTTCTTTGGAACCGAAACCAACAAGCTTATTTCCTTCAATTCTTTTTGTTATAAATTCTTCGAGGCCCACAAACGCGCCACCGCAAATAAATAATATATTGCTCGTGTCCATTCTTGTCGTCTCTCTGACAGCTTTAGGTTTGTTTCCCTTTGGAACGTTTGCTATTGTCCCTTCTAATATTTTTAACAACCCTTGTTGTACTCCTTCACCAGAAACATCACGCGTGTTCCCCATTCTACCCGACTTTAAAGCAATTTTATCAATTTCATCAATATAAACAATACCTCGTTCTGCGAGCTTAACCGAATTACCGGCCGAGTCAAGCAGTCGAGAGAGAATTCCTTCAACATCTTCACCAACATATCCTGCTTCGGTTAAACTAGTAGCATCTGCGATCGCAATCGGAACATCTAATATTTCAGCTAAAGTTTGCGCAAGAAGGGTTTTACCTGAGCCCGTGGGACCAATCAAAAGAATGTTACTTTTTTTAAGCTTAGAGTTGTTTCCTTTTACTTTAATATCAGCAATTCGCTTATAATGATTATATACCGCAACTGAAAGTACTTTTTTGGCATCATCTTGACCAATCACAGCTTGGTCCAAGAGGGCTTTTATTTCGTAAGGAGTGGGCATCCCATGAAATTCTTTTTCAGAAAGCTTTTTATCTATTTCATCTTCTCTTTTTTTGTCATTTTCTAATATTTCATAACACAAGTCTACACATTCATTACATATATTAGTTAAAACGTTCAATCCGGTGATGATTTTTTTTACTTCTTTTCGATTTTTGCCACAAAAAGAACACAACATCATTCCACCCGACAATATATCATCACTCATATAAGATCCCCGCGGTTCTATAATAAATAGTAAAAACTATTTACTTTAAAGAATGCTCACAAATTTATTATAAATGAAAAACCGGAAAAATAAAAATGAAAAATATTATTTCTTTACAAGAAGAACGAATCAAAAAAGCGATCAAGGCTGCTACAATTTCATTGATTAAAGCTCGGACTTTGGTTTCTGAAGGTAAAAATATACCACACGATATAATTCCTAGATTGGAAAAAACAATTGAAAATTTAGAAATACAATTGAGTAATTATATAGAAAGTGATGGCAATCCGGATGATTCATGACCACACTTCAATTTAAATATTTAATTGGGGGTACCCCTTTAATACAGATTGAAAATAAATTATTTGCTAAGTTTGAAGCTTATAATCCTTCCGGCTCGGTAAAAGACAGGATGGTGTCCTACATTGTCGATAATGCTTTAAAAAATCAAATATTCCATGAAAAAACAACCTTTTTGGAGGCTACTAGCGGAAACACCGGAATATCTTTAGCAATGATTGGGGCGTGCCTTAAAAAAAATGTTAAAATAATTATGCCGCATAACATGAGCGAAGAAAGAAAACAATTAATGCGTTTTTTTGGCGCCGATATAATTGAAGTGGATTTCAATGATTTTAAAGGTGCGATTGCCCTTCGCAATGATATGTTAAATAATAATCCGAATTATTGGTCTCCCAAGCAGTTTAGTAACCCTTTAAACATTGAATGCCATAGAAATATTACTGGTCCGGAGATATATTCTGATCTGTGCGCACTCGCCGGGCCGGCGTATGGCGAAAAGACTCTAGGCGCCTTTATTCATGGAAGCGGCACTGGCGGCACACTAATGGGAATATGGGAATTTTTTAATAAAGATTTAAATATTACTTCCAGCGACACCTCTACAAAAAATATTGAATTTGTATTGACGCTGCCGGCCGAAGATAGCGCTACTCATGGCATACAGGGTATAAATGACGGCGCCGATTTTCTGTTGGACAAGACGATACTCGATAAAAAAATAAAAATTAAAACACAAGATGCTATTGAATATATGTATAAATTAGGATATGATAATGGATTAATGATTGGAATTAGTTCAGCAGCTAATATTTTAGCATCTAAACAGTGGATAAAAGAAAATCCGGATAAAGGAAACGTTATCACTATGATTTGTGACAGGGGAGAACGTTATCTGCTGACACGATAAGGAAAATAATATGGATAGTAAGCCGGCGGATCCTATGACAAAAAATCAGTTTATAGAGCTTTTAGAAGATATTTTAAAAGAAAAAAAAGAAGAGAACGGTCTTAAACTTATGCCTCCTTATAATGTAGTATATGATAAATGTGTTTTGGGTTATGATATATCATATGTAAAAAAACAATATGAAGAAAATATTACTTTTAAAACATCTATAAGCGATAAAGAAACAATAGAAGCTCATGAGCATTTAAAATATGTTTTAGAATCATTAATAAAATCTTATGGAATCACAGCTATTATTAACACTTTAAAAAAAATATAAATATTTAAATTTTAACCTAATAAAATATATAATTCTATTTAAACAATAATTGGAGGTCTATTATGGCTACAAATAAAGAATTAGAAATCTTGGTACAAACTTTAACTGAACGCGTTGACAAGGTACAGCGAGTCAATTCTGAACTTCGTGATGATATGGTGGTTTTAAAAAACAATTATTCAAAATTAGTTCAAGAAATGGCAACGAGGTTAGAAGTAATTCACAATCGATTTCGGACAAGCTAAAACATCTAAATTAAAAACGTTTTTAAATAATATAAAAAGGATTTTGTTAATAAAATGACTACACCAAATAATATGAATATTGATCCATCAAGCTTAGAAAATATAACTTGCGAAGCAGCTTCATGTGATAATCAAACATTTTCTCCCACATTTGTAATAAAAAAGATATCTGCTTTGGTTTCTCCCACAGGTAAAGAAACTTTAGCTCCTATTCAAATATTTAAGTGCGATGTTTGTAATCACATTAATGAGATATTCCTAGATGGCATAACTAATTAATGTATGGACTTAAAAAATTGGAATTCGTGGAAGACCTACCTTGAAGAATTAATCGACCCTGATTCGATCGACACTGCTTCTCTTATATCTAAAAAGATTCTCCCATCTGAATTATGGTTTAGAGACTATATGAAACCTGATGTTATGGATGCGGCACTGCGCATTGCAAATGAGTTTTTTGAAAGTTTAAATCTCACGGGCATCGAAATAAAAGACATAATTCTTACTGGATCATTAGCCAGTTATAATTGGTCCGACGTATCAGATTTTGATCTTCACATCCTTATCGATTTTAATCAATTAGATAATGTATCTTTAATGGAAGATTATTTTAAAGAGAAGACGCGCGCATGGAATGATATTCATTCTATTCTTCTAAAAGGGTTTGAAGTGGAACTTTATATCCAAGATAACAACGAACCTCACGTCGCAAATGGTATATATTCCTTAACACAAAATCGCTGGCTTAAACAGCCTTCTAAATATAGACTTGAAATTGACCATGCTGCGGTAAAAGAAAAAGCCGCGAGAATAATGGAAGAAATTGATGACGTATATGATGTATATGCAGAAAAAGATTACATTTTAGCAAAAAAAACAGGGGATGCGATAATGGAAAAAATTAAAAGATATCGCAAATCCGGCCTAGAAACTGGTGGAATATATTCCGTTGAAAATTTAGTTTTTAAAGTTCTTCGAAGAAATAATTATCTTCAAAAGCTTTCCAGCCTGAGAAGGCTTTCATATGATGCTTCTATGTCTTTATTTGAAAAAAATAAAGAATTTATAACCTATAAAAAATAACCCATCGATGTATCTAAAGAAACATTTAGTTATTTATAATATAAAGCAACTAATTATTTCACAACAAGGAGCAAAAAATGTCAACTTCCTCAACAAATTATAAGTATGGAACAGGTCTGAGAAACGCGGGTTCTTATAAGGTCTCTGGACATCCTTACGTAACCGGCTCAGTTGTAGCCAATGGTCAAGAACACGCAGTAAAATTTCCTTTTGTAAGCAAATCAGTTACTGTTATCGCTTCAGGCAGTACAGCCGCGCCGCTTATTGGAGTCACCTTTAATTCTACCGGTTCTGACGCCGGCGTTATGGCTGGTAAACATTATATCACATTAACTGGAAGCGGAGATACTGTTACTTTTGATACCAAGTGTAAAGAAATTTATATTCACGCCTTAAATGCTTCAAGCGGTTTCGAAATTCACGCCTCTTTAACTAATATTAATACAAGTCATATGTATGATTTAACTGGGTCAGGTCTTACCGATTAATTAAGGGGAATAAAATAATTCATACGATAATGCCATTCGCTTATTATTTTAAAAGAACAATTTTATAGCACCATAAAATAAATGCATCTTGTACCAAAATTTTCAATTGGTGATTTAGTATCTTTTGATGTGGTACGCTCATTTGGAATAGTAGTTGCTATAAAAACAATTGATTTTTTGGATATGGACGATTATGAATATCTTGTTCTGTGGGAGAATGGAGAACAATTTTGGTGTTTAGACGTTACTTTAAAATTAATAGCCCCCTCTTTTGATAAAGACAACTAATTAAGGTAAATGAAATTATTAGTCTTTAGTCTGTCTATATTCTTGATTGCTGCAGCCTGTGGTCCCCAATTTTTATCAGATCCGAATGCTAATGTTATTCTTACATCTCAGTATGAGGACGGCCCAATAACCATCCACTGGTCTAACAATAGCAAACCTCAAATTGATTGTAAAGAAAAAAGTGAAATAAAGTGTGCTGCCGCGCTTTATAAGGATGCGCTAGCGCTGATGATATCAGGAGAAAAGTTAGCTGAGAATAAGCTTTATTTGTCAGCATCTTTGGACTATATGTTAGCTTTGACGCGTTTAACAGAAGCAGAAATACGTACCAACAGAATCAAAAATTGGAAGGTAGAAGAAATAAAATTTAGACAAAAGATTAAAAAACAAATTAATTTTTGTAAAATAAAGATTAATTCCTTTCGTGGGCGGTACAGATGAAAAGATATATACTACTTAGTGACATACATGCCAAGAAGGAACTTTAAATTAAAAACATGAAAGGGTTAATCGAAAATTGGCGCAAACATATAACCTATTTAAAGAAACACCCATATATGGAGCCTAATGGTCTCCAAGAAGATATAGAAGATAAAATTATTACTTTTGATTTTGATGATACTTTATCTTTGTCACATTGGGGTGAAGAAGAAGATGATTGGGTACATGATGGACCTCATTTGCCCATGATCAAAAGATATAAAAGATATCAAGAACAAGGGTACAAACTTTATATTGTGACCTCGCGTTATCAAGAGTATCTAGATACGGCCGGCAATTGGTATACGTTTTTACCCAATATAAAACCTCAGAAAAAATATTTTCCCAATTTTCAAATGTCTGTAGCAGAATTTGTTGAAGAATATAATTTAGATCCTGTCGATATTATTTTTACAAATGGAAAATTAAAAGTAGATGTTTTAAAAAAATTACAGGCCGCTGTTCATCATGATGATGATCTTGAGGAAATTGAAGCAGCAAAGAATGCTGGTATAGAAACAGTTTTGTCAGATCCCTATAAGAATGTTCAGATTAGTGAAAAAAATGGTCCACAGGATTCAAATAAAGTATCTAAAGTGATTATTCATGATGATAAGGGAAAGATTTTAATTCTTCAACGTTCTGAGGGTGAAAACAACTGGGACTTGCCGGGTGGACACATACATCGCGGGGAAAGTTTAGTCGATGGGTGTAAACGTGAAACCAAAGAAGAAACTAATTTAAATATATCAAATTTAGAGCTTTTAGATAAAGATCGAAATGTTACGTTTTATAAAGCGATACGACCACAAGGAAGTATTACACTGCGGCCGGAAGAACACATTAAATATAAATGGGTCAATCCTCGCGAAATTTCAGATCTTGATATGAGAAAAAATTTAAAGTCGGCAATCAACATAGCATCTTCAGTCGAGGAACAATCTGAGCCTTTTCAAAAGG
>Ga0315336_1006480_pt1 | contig 11944 bp, 10 predicted proteins | sample ASW5metaG_FD_204512 | JGI IMG/M metagenome (GOLD analysis project Ga0315336, IMG submission 204512) | Ammonia-oxidizing marine archaeal communities from Monterey Bay, California, United States - ASW #5 | ecosystem: Environmental > Aquatic > Marine > Intertidal zone | place: USA: California...
CATTGCCATGGCAACGGGTCCACTTGCAAAACTTCACCCAATTGCTAGTGCCATCGAGGCGAAAGCGCTGAACAATCTAGGTAGAAATCGCGATGCATTACTCGCGATGCAACGGTCGTGGATTATTTTCCAACAAGCGATTGACAAGGGATGGATTCCCCCACAATCAATGGGAAATTGGTTCCTTGATTTGAAGGAGCTCTTTAAAGATGATCCCGCTGCTGGGGAAAAATTTGTACGCGAACTCGCAGGAAGCGAACTTTCTCAATATCAACTCGCTGGTCTCGCTGGGTATTACAACGCGATGGGAAACGAATATGCTAAACACTCTATTGACATTATCAAGGGTGCACTTGAGTTAACGAAAGAAGACCATGATGCTAGATTACAACTTCTGATGATGCTTGGTGGTTTTCAAGTTGGCGCAAAACAATTTGAAGAAAGCGAAGTTACCTTTAGGGCGCTCGCAGAGGAGTCAGATTCTCCACTCGTCCAAAACAACCTCGCTTATGTTATTGGCGTGTACCAAAACAGGCCTGATGAAGGGCTAATCATCGCAAAGAAAGCAGCAATTGCAGCGCCTAGGGAACCATCGGTGGTCGATACAGTTGCGACGATGTATTACAGGCTTGGTGAATATGAACAATCAGCAAAGGCTTTAGATTTCCTTCTTCAAATTGATCCTACAAACTCCAAGGCAATGGCGAAACTTTCACTCTTATATTCTGACAATCTCGGTGAACCAGAGCGAGCGCTCGTTTTTGCAGAAAGAGGTCGTAGCCAAAACCCTCGTTCTCCAGAAGTACTCGATGCCATTGGGTGGAGTTATTATCGGATGGGCGATTTTGAACGAGCCGAGGAAACGGTTCGCCGTTCAATTCGACAAGGCGACACAATGCAAGCGTATCTTCATTTAGCGCAGATAGTTACAGACAATCAAGAGTTCACAGAAGCGCTTGGGCACCTCCGTATGGCAGAAGAACTTGCGGAAGATGCATTTTCGATGAATAGAATTAATGCTCTGAAGGACGATATTCGCAAGAAGAAGAACGAATCTAAATAAAATTGAGCAAGAACGGAACAGTATGGCAGCATCAAAAAACATAGGTACACCAAATAGGCCAATGCCCAAAGGAAGGGCAATAGACCCCGTTCGCGTAATCCGCCGATACTGGAAGGGAATTCCAATTTGGGGAATTGTGGGCGCCATTATTGGCACCGGGGCCTTCTTCCTATTCTCGCGAATCTATCCCCTTTATACAGGGGAGATTATGTTTGAGGTTCGCCCAGGCCTTGGTGAAGCAACAGAGATTGGCACAACCGAATCAATTAATGACAAAATGATTGAGCGGGTTTCAGCGACGCAAATTTACTTAATCAAAGAAAGATCTATTTTGACTGAAGGCGTTAAAGATAGAACGATGATGCAAACTAATTGGATTCAACAATTTGTTGATCCTGTTACAGGTGTACTTCTTGTCGATGATGCTGTCGATGCGTTGGAAGAGGAGTTAAAAACACCAATACAACGTGGCACCAACCTCTTTGGTATTCGGTGGTCTGGGCACTTTCCCGCGGACGTCCCGATTGTCCTTGGTGCAATCGCAACTTCCTATATTCAACGAACAAAAGAGCTTGATGATGAAGGGTTCCGAAACAACGCAAAATTGTTTGAAGATGAAGGTCGTCGAATTAAATTTATGTTGCAGGATTTGAATGACGATTTGCAAGCATTTATTCAAGCAAAAGGAATCACAACTCTTGATGACGCTCGATTTTCAAGCACGATGTTTGAAATTCAGAAGCTGACAGAGAATATGACAGCGACTAAACAAGCTCTGACTTCACTTAAACAACAATATTTACAAATCGCTGCAAAACTTGATGGAACTATGGAACCAACGATGGAAGACCGACTCGCCGCCGAGCGTGATCCAATCATCATGCGCCAAGAACAAATTCTTGAACAACTTGAATCAAGCCTTCGTGCATTTAGAGAACGTCTCGATTCCACACATCCTCAAATCAAAGATGCTGAGATTACAGTGCGTGCAACGAGAGATCAGATAGAGTCAAAAATAGATGTGATTATTCGAAGAAACCTTAACGCTCAATTGAGAGAACTTGTATCGAGCCAGGAACAACTCACAGTTTCACTTGAGCGAACAGAGCAAGATATCGCCATTAAAGATGCTGCCTTGCGTGACCTTGCTGCGAACCAATCTGTCTATGAGCATATGGAATCAACTCGCAAGCAGCTCGAAATGCAACGAGATGAAAACCAACGACTCATTTCGAGTTTGCGTTTGATGCAACTTCGCGCTGACGCGAGTCGAATTCGTCAAGCGACGCCACCTCTTGAGCCTAGAGAGAAATCATTTCCAAAAATAGAAATGATGTTGCCTGCAGGAATGTTCCTCGGCGTGGCAGCATTTGTAGGTATTGTATTTTTACGAGAAATCACAGACCAAAAGATTCGGAGTGCTAGCGACGTCTTTATTATTCCTGGAGCAAGAGTTGCAGGAGTACTTCCTGATGTGCACGAAGATCCATCTGGAATTGAATCACCAGAACTCGCGGTTATCCATAGCAACGATGGTGTATTTGCTGAATCCTGCCGTCAAGCTTGGGCAGGTGTCAGTAGAACGTTGCAACGCTCAGCCCACCAAACACTCCTTGTGTTGTCCGCCGCTCCTGAGGCAGGTTCCACCACTGTTATTGGTAATTTTGCTGCTTCCGCAGTAACCTCCGGCTTAAAAGTTGTTGCGATTGATTGCAATTTTAGAAGGCCAAATCTGGGCATGATGTTTGATTTAGATGATGCATCGCCTGGTGTTGCAGATTTACTTGCCGGTTCAGCAGAATTGTCTAACGTTATTCAACATACAGATACTGGTGTAGATGTGGTGACAGCAGGCGTGCCCGCAAACCGATTGTTCCAACGCTTAGGGAGTGAACGCATGAAAAGCATCTTTGCGCAGTTACGAGATCAATACGACCTTGTTCTAATTGATGCACCTCCATCTATTGTTGCAGGAGACGCAGTGCTTCTCGCTAATCTAATCGACGCAATTATGTTAGTTGTACACAGTGATCGGGATGATAGAGGTCTTGTCGCTCGAGTATTACGCGAACTTGGTGAATCACGAGCAGAAGTCCTTGGCGTCATGCTGAACATGGCACGAGGTACCGCCGGCGGATACTTCCGCAAGAATTACCTCGCAATGATTTCCTATTCAGAACAGGATGATGAAGAATAAGAAAATATGATAACTCCTGAAACTGCCACGCCGATTATCCAGGTGGGATGGTTTTCGCTTTTACTGCATTACTTGCCAGTTTTATGTGTTTCTTTTTTCATTGCAGTTATTGCAACACCAATCATGAAGTTGATTGCTCATCGATTTGGAATCATCGATTGCCCAGATGAAGCAAGGAAGCAACATAAGAAGCCCATAGCGTATTTAGGTGGAGTTGCAGTTTTTATCGCTATTTTCTGCGGAATTCTAGTAAGTTATCTCTTCTTAAAGTCCCCGCCGATTTTTCAGCCTTTTCCAATCGTCTTGTTAATCGGTATGTTTGCAATTGGACTTACTGGTTTAGCAGATGACATCTTTGAGTATTGGGATCCGTGGTGGAAAGTTGCAGGCCAACTCGTTGCAGCAGCAGCGATGGCACAACAGGGTGTAGGCACTCGGGTTGCAGAGGGTTTATTGCGAGGCGTAGGCTTACCTTCGGATGTTTGTGATTACCCCATCGTCGAGGCAGGTATGTTTCTACCCGACCCAATTACACTGACGTATATTTCAGGTGTCGTCATTATTGTCATTTTTGTATTGGGTGCGTGTAATGCTGCAAACCTGCTCGATGGTCTTGATGGTCTTCTCTCTGGGACGGTTGCTATTACGTGTATCGGGTTAATTGCAATCAGCGTTATGATCGCATTGAGTATGACTGAACAAAACCTTGCGAGTATCTCGGAGCATTTATCACAGAATATGTTCCTAAACAATAGAGGAAAAGGAATCACCCTCATTGGGGCTAACATTGTGCTCGGGTTTGCGGTGTTAGGCGCGGTACTCGGATTTCTCATTTACAATTTCAATCCTGCTTCAATATTTCTCGGTGATGCAGGTAGTTTATTACTTGGGTACCTTTGCATCGTTATGGTTTTGATGCTTGGTGAACAAGGTCAAACATATATTGTTGTCGCTGGACTCATTGTGTTTGCTTTGCCCATATTGGACACCTTGCTCGCCATTATCAGAAGGAAACTTGCTGGCAAGGCAATGTCTGATCCAGATTCGAACCACATTCACCACATCATCAAGAGAAAGTTGAGCAGTGTGAAGTTGACGGTGTTTTCCTTGTACGGAATCTCATCTATTTTTTGTGTATTGGGAGTTGCTCTGGCATGGGCACACATCACAGGTGCAATTCGAGCCTGGGTGATTTACGTCGTTGCGATTATCCTCTTTGGGGGCATTAGTTTATTGGCCCTGCGAGCAGCCCGCAGGCACGAGAAAACATGTGCTTAGAAAAAGTAACAGTTCTGTTTGTTTGTATGGGCAATATCTGCCGTAGCCCTGCCGCGGAATGTTTATTTAGAGTCGCAGTTGAAGAAGCGGGTAAGGGAGAGCAATTTGAGATTGAATCTGCTGGTACGGGTGGATGGCACGCTGGCGATGACCCTGACCACAGAATGCAACTCGCCGCGAAACAGCAAGGCATGTGCATTGAAGGGTCCGCCCGTCAAATTACACAAAAAGACATTGAATCGTTTGATTGGATATTTTGCATGGATCAGGACAATTACGATAGTGTGATTGCGATGGGTGGTGATCCAAACAAAACAAAACTATTCCTTCCGTACGTCGGGCAGGAACATCTACGTGAGGTCCCCGACCCATACTATGGTGGGGATAAGGGGTTTGAGGATGTTATTGCACTTATCAACGAAGCAGTAAAGATATTAGCCACCATGCTTGGGTGAGGTAATGGTAAAATGCGGGGATGTCGAATCAGACGATTGAACCTTCAAATAGCGAAGGCGTGCCTATCGGGGCGGCCTCTGTTGTCCTTCTCGCAGATTCGTTCCAAGAAAAAGGCATTGAACACCTGGAGTCCATCGGGTGTATTGTAGAGTTTGATCCCTCCCTTCAGGGAGAAGAACTTTTAGAAGCAATAACGCAGAAGAACCCCAATGTCCTAATTGTACGCTCAACAAAAGTAAGCGGGAAAATGATGGACGCCTCAGATAGTTTGAGCCTCATCATTCGCGCTGGAGCAGGGTACGACACAATCGACACCACCGCAGCATCGCAGAGGGGAATCTCTGTTGCGAATTGTCCCGGGCGAAATTCCATCGCGGTTGCTGAATTGACGTGGGGGCTCATCTTGACTTGCGACCGAAGAATTCCCGATCAAGTGATTGATCTACGACAAGAATGTTGGAACAAGAAAGAATATTCAAAGGCGAATGGTTTGTTCGGAAGAACAATAGGAATCGTAGGGCTCGGTGGCATAGGGCTTGAAGTCATGCAACGAGCAAAATCATTTGGAATGCATGTTGTTGCTTGGTCTAGAAGTTTAACTGAGGAAAGAGCGAATGAACTTGGAATCACCTATTGCCAACAATTGAATGATTTGGCAATTGTTTCTGATGTCGTGACTGTTCATGTTGCTTCGACAACGAAAACCGAAAAACTTATCAACAGACAGTTTTTATCTTTGATGAAAAAAAACGCCATCTTCATTAATACAAGCAGGGGTTCTGTTGTTGACGCGTTGGCACTTATGGAAATTGCTCAGTCGAGTCAATTGCGAGTAGGGCTCGATGTCTATGACAACGAACCCTCTTCATCAGATAAATCCTTTGCTTCGGATATTGTTTCTACGCCCCAGGTCTATGGCACCCACCATGTTGGTGCATCAACGAACCAAGCCCAAGAAGCAATTTCCTCAGAGGCGGTACGAATTATCGAATCCTTCGTTGAAGAAGGCAGGGTGCTTAACTGCGTGAATCAATCGGTAGATTCTGTTTCCACTGCCTCACTTTCAATTCGACATAAAAATTTACCAGGAGTCCTTGCTCGAATTTTTGATGCATTGAGTATCGAGGGCATTAACGTAGAAGAGATGGAGAACATTCTCTATAAAGGCGGGCATGCGGCGTGTGCTCGCATCCAACTTAGTGGCACTCCAACGAGCGAACTCATCCAATCGATGAGGCGAGATGAAAATATTATCTCGGTAACTCTCAGCACAAAATAATAACAAGCAATAGAACAGGCGAACCAATCATGAACACAACCACTGACCGAATCCTAAACTTTTCTGCAGGGCCAGCAACCTTGCCCGAGCCAGTTTTACAGCAAGCACAAAAAGATTTGTGGAACATTGCAGATAGTGGGATTGGTATTTGTGAACACAGTCATCGCGGGCCCGTTTTTGATCAAGTCATTCAAGATGCCGTTTCGAATTGTAGACTCGTTGGCGGAGTGCCAGAAGATTTTGAAATCATGTTTTTGCAGGGTGGTGCAACCCTACAATTCACAATGCTTGCGATGAACTTCCTTAGCCAAGGCGAAACCGCAAATTATTTAGATACGGGTGTATGGACTTCAAAGGCAATTAAGGAAGCAAAGAAAATCGGAAATGTTCATCTTGCTTACGATGGTTCCGAAACACACTTTGATCATTGTCCAAGTGATGATGAGTTGGATTTGCAATCAAACGCTGCGTATTTACACTTCTGTTCAAACAATACGATTTATGGAACACGATTTACTTCCGTACCAAAAACAGATTCGCCAGTTATTTGTGACATGAGTTCGGATATGTTTTCTCGATCAATCGACTGGGAATCGTATGACATGGTGTATGCAGGCGCACAGAAGAACCTCGGACCATCGGGCACAGTCTTAGTCATTATTCGGGAGTCGATGCTCGAAAAATGCAATGAAACATTGCCAATCATGTTGAATTACAACGCGATTGCACAAAAGGATTCAATGTTAAATACTCCACCGACATTTGGAATTTATCTCATGGGTGAAGTTTTTAAATGGATATTATCTGAAGGTGGTTTGCAAGAAGTCCAAGCAAGAAACGAGCGTAAAGCAGGCATGATTTACCATGCCCTTGATTCATGCTCTGATTTTTACACAGTGTTCGCACAAGAACAGAGCCGGTCACGTATGAATATCTCGTTCAAAACCAAGACCTCCGACCTCGATGCACTCTTCTTAGAAGAGTCAGCAAATCGTGGAATGTCTGGGTTAAAAGGGCACCGTAATTTAGGAGGGCTTCGTGCTTCTATCTACAATGCTTTTCCAGAAGAAGGATGCGAGCGATTTGCAGAGTTTTTACAAACGTTTGCTGCGAGCCACTAACTTAACTCATGCACAAACAGACCGCTTCTCAACTTTGGTTCAAACCAAGTTGATTTCGGTGGCATGATAAGATTTGCATCGGCGACATTGAGCAGTTGTTCTATTGTCGTTGGGTACATCGAAAACGCAATTGAAGCATCTCCATCATCGACTCGGAGTTCAAGTTCTTCTGTGCCTCGAATTCCACCCACAAAATCAATTCGGGTATCACTCCGTGGGTCGCCGATTCCTAGAATAGGCGAGAGTACACGTTGTTGGAGCAAATCAACATCAAGTGACGCGATGGGATCATCTTCATCAATATTTGTAAAATCTAGTTTGCGCCAGCCATACGCTTTTCCAAGATAGAAACAGCAAGTACCGGAATGTGTGGGTGAAGGCAAGTCAGTTTTTGTACAGGTTCCTACGGTTTCGCATTGAATGATGATCTCTTCTGGTGTTTGCCCGTCGAGATCAAAGACAACTCGGTTGTAAGACAAAATGCTTAGCTGTGCCGCTGGGAACAAAACAGCAAGAAACCAGTTGTACTCTTCACTACCGTTATGGTCTGGATTTGACAATGCTAGTTCGGATGCAGCGCGTGCGGCACTCTCGCTGCGATGATGCCCATCAGCTATATACGCAACATCGATTTCTTGGCATGCGTCTAGGAGTTCGTCTTCACACTCAACTCGCCATCCAGTATGGGTGACACCATCTTCAGCGACGAAGTGGAACATAGGCCGCTTATTCATTTCTTCTACGATGATATTGTCGATGTCGATTCGACCGCGGTACGCAAGAAAGACGGGTCCCGAATTCGCATTGATACCCAGCACATGATTAGTCCTATCATCTTCCTTGACCTTTCTAGTTTTTTCATGTTTCCGGATAAGGTTGTTCTTGTAATCGTCTACATGGCAGCATGCTACGAGACCAACTTGGTGATGTTCGCCGAAGCACTGTCTATAGAGATACAGTGAAGGCTCTTTATCTTTCACAAGAGCTCCAGAAGCAAGTAGAGCATCAAAATTCTTCTTCGCTTCCTTATAGACGCAATTGTCGTACGGCGAACAATCCTCGGGCAATTCGATTTCTGAGCGAATAACTCGCATAAAACTATCAATATTCCCTTCAGCAATCGCTTTTGCTTCAGCACGATTCACTACATCGTAGGGAAGGGTTGCGACTTTTACAGCGTCACTTGTTGGGGGATGTATGGCTTGAAATGGTCGAATTCGTAGTTGTTTCATATATGGGAAGTGTACTAAATGCGAAGTTAGGAAAGGAAGTCGGATTACGCATGCTTATCAACTTTGTGGTTTTTTATTTACCTTCACTTCACTCTGGCATGCTCCGAATAGAGAGTAGCAACTCGCTCATGCCATCAGGAAGAGTATGGCAAAATCGAGAAGCAATCCCGCATCTAGGATGGAGGCGGAACCCGAGGTTCAAGATCGCCGTGATCTTGTTCAAGTCACCTGAAACCTTATGGCACTCTTGAGTGTCAGTAAAGGGAGCAATCGTATGAACACTCTTACAAATACAAACTCAAACCTCATTCGACGCGGATTTACATTGATTGAAATCCTGATTGTCGTCGTTATTCTTGGCATTTTGGCCGCAGTCGTTGTGCCCCAATTCACAAATGCCGCAGATGATGCGAATGACGCTGCCGTCCGAAGCCAACTGCAAACACTTCGCGGGCAAATTGAGCTCTACCGAGCACAAAATTCAGCAGATCCAGACCTTCTAGGAACTGGTTGGGCTGATTTAATCGATGGCGATTATTTGATGATAAGTCCAAGTAACCCCCTCACATCCTCATCCACAATTCAAGGTGCAGCAGCAGCAGGTGTTGGTTGGGTATGGCGAGATAAGGGGAACGGCACAACTGGTCTCTACGCCACAGCAGCTGATGGTACTGAATTTAGCGAATAAGACACTCCCTGCCACCTCGGGCAGAATATTTCCAGCGGAACAGTTGATGGAGGTCAACTGTTCCGCTTTCATTCATGAACCTGGCGGTGGCGAAATGTAGTCCGATAACACAAAATGAATGAAGAGTTGAGAGGCAATTCATCAGTGTGACTTGTGTTGGGTGAAGATTTGCCCGATTCAGAGCATTGGGGGAACAGAAGAAGCATGAACACAATGACAAGTAATCTACTTCAAAAGTCAAATCCCCACCACGTTGGGTGGACGTTAATCGAACTACTCACCACAGTAGTCATTTTGACTATTTCTGCATATATTTTGATTCCCTACGCATCATCTGGCCAATCGTCTTCCGGGCAATCAGTTGCACGTATGGCAGTGACTGAAATACTTGCGGCACAAATGGACGCGGTTGCAACGCAAGGACACAGACGAATACACTTCTTCGCAGATGGAACTGGTTGGTGTGTCGAGGAACTTGACAGTACTCAATTGATGAACGCATTTAACTTTGCAACAGCGGATTTTGCGGAAGATGCTATAGAATCACAAGGTCAAGGGCAACAATCGATTACTCGGTTTACCGAAGACAGTCGATTCAACACCATCTCAATTCAAAATGTTCTTTTTGATGGGGCAAATCCAAATGTCACATTTGATCCCACTGGTGGCATCATTGCTACCGATGGTTCGCCGAGCACTGGCGGGAGTTTTGAAATACAAAGTGGAGAATTTCAATGGGAAATCCAACTCGCTCCACTGACCGGGAAGGTGACCATCATTACACTTGGAGGCGCTCCGTAATGTCACTTCCATTTGGAAAGAAAAGCAAAGGGCAAATAGGCATCGCACTTCACGATGGTGGAGTGACTATCGGTCAATGCGGTTGGTCACAAGGACAATACGTAAACCCAACATCCCTGCGAGTGGAGAAAAATCCACGAGAATTCACCGCCTCTGATTGGCAAGATTTTATGAGCCAAGCGTCTGTTGTTGGTACAGAGTGTGCAATTGCATTGCCACCGGCGATCGCGCACCATCAGGTTTTGCGATTACCGAATATGTCTGCAAGTGAAGTTAAAGAAGCAGCGGCATGGGAAATGGCTGATAGGATAAATGTTGATCGTTCTTCATTACAGATGGACGCCATTCCAATTGGGACAGGTGGCGATGTGCTTGCTATTGCAATCGAGTTAAATACCCTCGCAAGTTTACTTGACCCAATGTACGAGGCGGGCTTGCAGCCAATCTCCATTGAAGCCCAATGTGTTGCGGTTGCTCGAACGATAAGTATGTTACATCGTCGCCAAAGCGATCAGGCAATCGTGCGGTCCGTGTTGGATTTTGGAATGAATGATTCAGCGTTTATGGTTTTGGCGGGCGATTCACTGATGTTTTATAAACATCTTGCGCATAGTGGAAATGCTCTTATTGATTCTATCGCAACGCACACTGGTGTAACACATATTCAGGCGCAAAGCATGCTTGAAGAAATGCAAACGTCAACGAACAACGACGATATCGGTCGGGCTGTACGGAACGCGACTAGAGCTATTCATGAAGCAATCGCCACAGATGCGATGAAATGTATCCGGCATTACGGCGTGACAAATCGTGGACCTGTCTCTTCGAAATTACTGATTACTGGAAGTGCTGGATGGAATGAAAACCTCGCAAATGTCCTTTGCAAAGCGTGTAGCCAGGATGTTGTACAAGATGTTTCTTCGAAGCATATCCAACACTTGCCCGAATTGATTCTCCAGAACCAAGGGTGGCACATCGCACTAGGCGCAAGCCTAGCAAATGTAAGCGTAACAAAACAGCGTCGAGGCAGCGATCAATATACTAAGGATGTCGCATGAATCTATTGCCAGAACACTATGTCCAAAGAAGTAAGAACAAGGCACGAAGCAATCGAGTTGCAATTGCAATTATCGCCACACTCTGCATCGTTGCGGCATTCGCAACACATTCAAGAGTAGCAATGAACACGGCAGTCGAAACACTTGTCACTACTCAGGCAAGAGCGAATAGTGCTCTAGAGCTTGAGGTTGACGCTTCTTCCTTTGAATTGAAGAAAGCAAAACTCGAGTCTTTTGTTAGACGGTATGAGAAGGAAAAAGTAATTTTTCCAATGGGTGATTTGGTCTCAACTATTTCAAACATGATTCCAAACGAGATGACTCTAGAAGAATTATCTCTTGACATGATTCAAACAGAAGCGGGTAACTCAATAAGTGGGCGCTTGTCTGGCTTCGCTGAGAGTGATGAACGAATTGCTAGTTTTGTTTCTGCACTGCAATTTGAAGAACCATTTAGCGCCGTTAACATGGATTTTAGTCGCTCGAGAACTGTCCGAAACCAGCGAGCACGTGGTTTTCGTATTAGTTTTTATATTGACTTAGATCAATTATGGGATGTCTCGCAAACATTTGTATCAGTAGGAGATAAAGAATGACTGCAACACGCGAACTATGGATGTTGTTTGGGACTTTTGTCTTATCCGTCTTGTTTATTTGTTTTTTTATAGTGCCTAACTATCAAAGCGCAGAGCACGCTTCAAAAGAATCATCAAATTTAGAAACACGGATACAGAAGCTCGAATTGCGACAAGTTGAAGTTGAGCAAATGCG
>Ga0315336_1006482_pt1 | contig 11942 bp, 9 predicted proteins | sample ASW5metaG_FD_204512 | JGI IMG/M metagenome (GOLD analysis project Ga0315336, IMG submission 204512) | Ammonia-oxidizing marine archaeal communities from Monterey Bay, California, United States - ASW #5 | ecosystem: Environmental > Aquatic > Marine > Intertidal zone | place: USA: California...
ACCAGGAAATTACGGTTAGTCAGGCCTCCGAGTCGCTCCGTGGCAAGATCTTTCAAGTTGTACTGATTGAAAGGCGGAACCGAGGTCAGCGCCTCTTGAAGTGAATCATCCATCGGATCGCCCCCCCAGTTAATTGACTGTCTGACTTAGCTTTACAGCAGTTTTACCGTATCTATTGTCTCGGCAGAAGATTTTCAGGATCGTAAAGTCCTTTACAGCCGATTGCTTCGACTTTAATGGGAAACGGCTCGTCAAAATATTCCAACAGGAGTTCGCGCCCTTCCTCGGCATAGGCTTTGGGAAGATAGGCCAGTGCAACGTTTTTCCCTACGGAGGGCCCAAAAGCGATGCTGGTGGTATAAGACCGCCGTCCCAGTTCATCGACCAGCACCTCGCTGGAGTCCGGATCAACGATAGGGCAGGTACCGACCGGGTATCGTTCGACACCCGACTGATCGCGATTATCTGTCATGGTCAGGGTGCAAAGATAAGCCGGCTGAGAGTCATGCGCTCGCTGCATGACATATGCGGACTTGCCATGAAAATCAGCGTCCTTGACTGTGGGGCGGGCAAGACCCGCCTCGATCAGGTTGTATTCGGTAAGTAGATCTGCATTCTGCAGGCGGAAGCTCTTTTCAAGGCGCCTTGAGTTCGCGTAGGTTTCCACGCCAACTGGAGTTGCACCCTGCTCGAAGATTAGATCCCATAACGATAATCCATAGCTGAAAGGTACATGTAGTTCCCAGCCGGACTCGCCGACGTATGAGATGCGAAATGCGAGCACTGGAATCCCACGCACGGTAATCTCTTTGGTGGTGGCAAACGGAAAGTTGGCGGATTCCAATTCATCTGGCGCGTCTGCAATTGCCTGGAGCATCTTGCGGGCGTTGGGGCCCCAAAGCCCCAGACACGCCATGTGGTCACTGCGATCTTCTATGTAGACATTCCAACCCTTGTCCTGTGCCATACGGCTGAGCCAAAGGTGATCCCGGTTGCCGGCATCGGCGCCATCGACGAGCCGGAAGCGATCAGCGGCGAGGCGTATCACGGTAAAGTCTGCACGGATGCCCCCGGCGTGATCCAGAAAATGGGTATAAACGCCTTTGCCCATCGCGGTATTACCTCCAACCTTGGCGACACACGCATACTCCATCAGGATCTGCGCATCAGCACCGCTGATGTCGTACACAGCAAAGTGCGACAGGTTGATCATGCCGGCATTGTCCGACATGGCAAGGTGCTCGGCATTGGATACCCGCCAGAAATGCCGATTGTCCCATTCGTTTTCACGAACCGGCACCTGGTCGGCGTACTTCTCCAGCAGGTGCTCGTTGGCGGCATAGCCATGGGCGCGCTCCCAGCCAGCGAGTTCCATAAAGTATCCGCCTAATTCCTGTTCACGTTGCCAGAAGGGACTCCGGCGCAGGCCGCGACCCTGCGTGTAGGGTTCGCGATCATGGACCGCCGGGTTATAGATCTTGAAAGCGCTTTCGTAACAACGCCCGCGGATGTATTCGGGAGTTTTCTGCAACGGGTAGTAGCGAGCCACATCGATGCTGTTGATGTCCGTCTCGGTAATGCCGTCGGTCATCATATCCACGAGCACCTTGGCGACGCCAGGGGCGTCTTTGACCCAGACGGCTTCGGCGTACCATAGACCGCGCGTTTTCGGCGATTCGCCGATTGATGGACCCCCATCAGCTGTTACCTGCAGCAGGCCGTTAAATGAATGCCGTTCGTTCCAGCCGAGTTCACCCAGGATGGGCGTCAGTTCCATTGCACGCTCCAAAGGGTCGATAATCTGCTCGAGTTCCAAGTCGCGTTGGGAGGGCGACCAATGGGATTCACCTTTTTCGAGGAGGTCTTTCGGGTGAACCAGTCGCGGATCTTTTTCTTCGTAGTAGCCCCATTCGATTTGTCCGCCTTCAGCGGTTGTGGGGTCGCCGGTGTCACGCAGATAGGCAGAATTGCCCTGATCGCGTAAAAGCGGATATCCAATCTCCTTGCCGGTGCCGGCGAATTCTTCGTACGGGCCAAAGAAAGAAAGCGGGTGATCAACAGGCATGATCGGAAGATCCTCTCCCGCCATCTGGGCGATCAGCCGACCCCAAAGGCCTGCGCAGACGATAACTGCGTCGGCAGCAATCGTACCGCGGCTGGTTTCTACCGCCTGGATGCGGTCGTCAGCGATCTTGAAACCGGTTGCTTCGGTGTTTTGAAAGACCTGCAACTCGCCACTGGCTTCCGCCTGTTCCACTAACTTGCCGGCAACGGTCTGGGACCTTGGGATCACGAGACCCGCATCTGGATCCCACATGGCACCTTGAATCATGTCTTGCTCGACGAGCGGCATTTTTTCTTTGGTCTCTTCAGGGCTGATCATTTCCACGTTGGTTCCGAATGCTCGTCCCGAGCTGACCTTGCGCTTGAGTTCGGCCATACGTTCATCGTCATCATGGCGTGCGACCTCGAGACCTCCAACCCGGCTGTAATGACCCATCGCGTCATAAAACTCAACGCTGTAGCGAGTGGTGTAGCAGGTCATGTTGTCATGTGCCGTCATGTAACAGAAGTCCGACGCATGAGAGGTAGACCCGATGTCAGTGGGTACCGAGGACTTGTCTATCCCGACAATGTCTGTCCAACCCTTAGCGATCAGGTGGTGTGCGACGGATGAGCCTACGATGCCACCGATACCGATAATGACGACATTTGCTTTTTCGGGAAAACTGGCCATGAATCACTCCTGATCTACTGCACGAATTCTGTAAACGTAAAATGCAACCGCCTGAAAACTGGGATGATGGATTCCTTCCGCGAGAGAGAGGTTACGCCTTAGTTCCGTGAAAAATCAACCGCAGGAGCGAAGCCATCATTGGCCGCAGGGCAGAATCCAGATCCCCAAGCCCTTCCTTACATGGATACACTCATCAGAACGATTCCGCCGACGACAATCAGGGCTGCCGTAACCCGATAGAGCAGGTGGCGCTCTTTTAGGAAAAATGCCCCAATGAGGACGGCGATGACCACGCTGGTCTCGCGTAGCGCAGAGACCCACGCCATCGGATGTGTGCTCATCACATAGATCACGAGCCCGTATGCCAGTGCCGCGACAAGACCGCTGAGCCACAAGCCCCGCCAGTGATCAAGATAGTAGCGCCTCCAGGTTCTTCTGCGCATCGCGATGGCAAACGGGCAGAAGGTCACTGCCTCCAGTACGAACAGCCAAATGATATAGCTCAGTTTTGAGCCAGCCTCCCGCACACCCAGACCGTCCGTCAGCGTGTAGGCAGTGATCCACAAAGCCGTGCCGATAGCGAAAAGTATGGGTTTAAAGGTTCGCCTGGCTGGTAGACCGTTTTCAAAACTCAGACTCACGATCCCGAGACTCGCCAGTGCAAGACCGGCCATTGCCAATGGTGGAAAGCGTTCACCCGCGATAAGTGCCCCCGTGACGGCGATCATCAACGGCGCGCTTCCCCGCGCAAGAGGATAAACGACACCAAGATCCCCATGGCGGTATCCGTTCACCAGAAAGACGTAGTAGCCCCAGTGCAATGCTGCGGAAAGCGCAAGATAGGGCCAGGATGCGGGGTCCGGCAGCGGGAAAAAAGGCAGCAGACACAGGCCCAGAGCACCCGAACACGCGTGCATGAGAGCGAGGCTCAGTAATTTGTCGTTGCCTGCTTTGACGAAGGCATTCCAAGAGGCATGTAGCAGCGCTGCCACCAGGACGAGAAGCATTACGGATAGAGTCATACCGAAAAATCGAAAACCGTCAGTTTGGGAAACTCAATAAGCGGTGTAACCCTTCGGGAGTCCGGACCAGTTTAGCCCAAACTGACAGATAGAAGCTGAGGGTTAGAGCATATATATTGGTATCTGTCGAAGCAAAGATAAAACACTTTGTGGAATCTTATTGTGGATCGCTGCCATGCCGAACTAAGGGTTTATGAGGGCAACATTTGGTAACTTGCCCTGTCCCTCAGGAGATGATTTTGGAGAACATGCTAAGTCTTGAAGCGACTGCCCATCTCTGACCAATCTTGTCGCTAAGGGACCGGGTAGCTGACTAAAGCTGCGACCAGAGAGAGATGAAGACGCCACTCCCTCGGGAGCTATTTTCATTGAATGTCTCGCCATAGATCCCGAGTTGAATCGACAGGTTTTCTTTTACCTGCCGCACCAATGAAAACTCTAGTTTTTGTGTATAAAAATCACTTGGGTTTTGATTGGTGATCGATATTGCCTCATGACCTGTAGATATAGTCGAGAACAGTTGCGCTAAAGCTATCAGCTCTGTTGATAGGTATATCCCCCCGGCTATGTCGATTTTAACTTCATCTGGATTTGATGACCCGCCTCTGACGTTGTAAGCGCTTTCGAGATTAATAAAGGGTTTTCGCTCTTCCGAGCTTGAGGATCCCCAGAGCAGTCTTATCTCCGCATCATATTGTCCGGTACTGAAGGGCCGATTTTTTTTCGATTCGCTTAACGGAATCTTGATTGTTGGTTGAAGCGACAAGATACTCCTCGAGTCTTTCCAAAGCTGAATGCGCGCAAGAAACTCAGGATCAGTCAATCCCTTATCTGTGTTGTTGGATTGAGAGGCATAGATGTATCCATATCTTGCGCCAAGGGTGATCGTGTCGCGAAAGCCATACTCAAAGAGATTAATAGATTCATACTTGCGGTAGAGATCAGTTGGATTTGAGACTCCCTCGTTGTTAGTGAATACCGAGGTTTCGTAATAATGCAGGGCGTTATAGTGGTGTTGGCGCCCTGTCTCAACAAGCCATGCACCTGCAGAGGCTGCTGGTGAGCCAAGAATCGATATTGTGCAGGTGACGATGGTTAATGCACGTTTCATAGTTTCGGCAATGCAAAGCAGTGAACGACTCATTGCTGATTCCCCAGATTGGCGCCGCTTACCTTCCATGTCGATTAGCGTAAACGATCAGAAGAAAGATGTATTCTAATACCAAGATTTTTTCGGTAGATCGCGACCAGCATCGCGCCTGTTGTCAGCATCAACCCGATTTGAAAAGCTGAATTAGCAATAGTCCAGACCGGGATCGCCGGAATGATCAGAATGGCACTTACGAAGCTCGTTATAAAAATCAGGCGGGATTCGGTTTCAGGATAGTTCCATGCTTTTATAAAGGTTGGTACAGAGGCCAACGTATTCGCGGTGGTGGCGAGCAGTACCGCGACTAGGGGAGAGTCGGCAAGTTGCCAGAAAACCAGTGCTGCCAAAGAAAGCCCGCCACAAAACCAGTCGAAGCGTCCAAGACGCCAGTAGCTGCTTTTGTTAATAAAAGAAGCAAGAAAGATGACCGCGGGAACAATTCCGCCGATGAGCACTCTGATAGAGGCCCAGAGATCTGCATCAGCATCAAACGCCGCGCCCAAGCTGATCAACGGTGCTAGGGCCCAGAGCGACCAAGAAACCCGGTTGGGCTTTGTTTTGCCCGCGAGGGTATCGCGCAAGTAATCATATCCGCCCCAGAACATCAGCAGAGTGCTGATAACAACAAGGAGCTGAGGGAAGGTCATCTAGGTTATTCAGCGATCATGTAGAACTTGCGGAGGGTCTCAGTCACTTCCCAGATACATTTGGTTCCCTTGGCGATAAAGAATGTGTCGCCAGCAGTAAAGGTATCCGACGAGCCATCTGCATTGGTCATGGTTACGGATCCGGAAATCACGGTCATCATCTCATGTACTGGATAGGCCTCTATATCTTCCCGGCAGGGGGCGCATTCCCATACGCCACTCAGGATCGAACCGTCTTCTGTCTGAAAAAAGGCATGGTTCGTCTCGCTCTGGTCGGAAGTCGTAAACGCAGAGGCTTCGATCATGTCGGACGGCCTCATACCCGTAGTGGGGTCACCATCGGGTAGCAGTCGAAATACGTTGGTAGTCATGGTTCCTATTCCTCAAAAGAGTGCTGAAAAGCGGCGATCAGGCGGGCAACTTTATAGCAACCCTATCCCATTGTGCCAACGTTTGGATTCACATGACAGGTGATAAGGATTTATTTGAAATCATCCGGAAGGTATTTAATACTCTTTCCTGGAACACTGCCGAAGATAGGTACCGCTGGAAACATCTGGCGCACGGGTTGAGGAATTAGGACTATTGGCTGAAGATCAAAAACAGTTTTCTTTCGGTGGGACAGCTACGGGCTCCGAAGCATCCCACTGGCATTACACGCCGGAGTTCCCGCTGGAAGCGTCGCCGTACTTTCGGCGGCCTCCTGATATCCGTGCCATGCTGAAGTGGGTGGTATCCGGCTGGCTTCCGCTATCAGAGCGGTTAATTATTCTGATACTGTCTGTCGTGTCGTGGGCGTTTTTTCACCCTGCGCTGGAGCGTTGCCACGAGTTTGCGCCAGGCTGGATTGGTGAAATTTTTCTGCGCAACTTGGCCCTGATATTTCTTGTCGCGGGCAGCTTGCACCTGTATTTCTATGTTTGGAAGGTGCAGGGCGATGAGCGCCGATATGACAGTCGACCCTTGGTGAAGAGCGGGCGCAAATTCACCTTCGGCTCGCAGGTGCGTGACAATATGTTCTGGTCGTGTGCAAGCGGAGTTACGGTATGGACGGCCTACGAGGTACTGATGATGTGGGCTCTGGCTAACGGCTATGCCCCTATGTTGATCATGCCATCTAGCCTGCCCTGGCTAATCCTGCTCATCCTCCTATTGCCTGCGTGGGAGACCTTTTATTTTTTTCTGATTCACCGGCTCATCCACTGGCCGCCATTCTATAAGCGGATACATGTCCTGCATCACCGCAATACCAATATCGGGCCGTGGTCTGGCCTATCCATGCATCCGATGGAGCATCTGATTTACCTAGGTACAGTATTGATCCACTGGGTCGTGCCATCGACACCCCTGCTGATTATCTTTCACCTTCAGTACTTCACATTGTCTGCAGCAACAACTCATACGGGCTATCAGGGCGTGATGGCGGGTAACCGCCTGATTCTGCCGCTGGGGACTTTCCACCATCAGATGCACCATCGGTATTTCGAATGCAACTATGGTGGACTTGAAATTCCCATGGATCAATGGACAGGTAGCTTCCATGATGGAACAGCGCAGTCACATGAGCAGTTTCTGGACCGTCGGCGAAGAAAAGTGACTGCGTGGGTTGGAGGGACAAAATCAGGTTGATTGAACCCGCTTTGCGAGCTCCATCTGGCGGCACTAATCTGACGCTGTAGATCTACCAGATAAACACCGAAGGCACAGCTTTTGTCTGATAACCCTGCTTGTTGATGTGGCTTTGTCATTGAAATCTTCAATTCGATGTTGAATACTTGTTTTTTTTAAAATCCTGAGAATTCCAATATGCACCTGGCTCGTTTTCCCCGTATTCATCTGGCACACCTGCCAACCCCACTGGAGCGGCTTGACCGACTCTCAGAGTTGCTCGACGGTCCTGAGATATGGATCAAACGCGACGACTGCACAGGCCTTTCCACCGGAGGGAATAAGACCCGCAAGCTGGAGTTCCTGATGGCCGAGGCCCAATTGCAGGGCGCCGACCTTGTTATGACCCAGGGCGCCACCCAGTCGAACCATGCCCGTCAGACTGCGGCGTTTGCTGCAAAACTTGGTATGGACTGCCATATCCTTTTGGAGGACCGCACCGGGTCAAGGGAGGATAACTACAACCACAACGGTAATGTCCTGCTCGATTTCCTTCACGGTGCAAGCGCGGAGAAGCGCGGACCAGGGCTCGACATGAATGCCGAAATGGAGGCTGTGGCCGATAACTTCAGGAGTCACGGGAGAAATGTCTACACGATCCCGGGCGGGGGCTCCAATGCAACCGGGGCTCTTGGCTACGTGAACTGTGCCTTTGAACTTGTTGCTCAGGCCAATGATCGGGATCTTGTCATTGATCATATTGTTCACGCGACCGGCAGTACGGGGACGCAGGCCGGACTGGTAGTGGGTCTCAAGGCCATCCATGCCCAGATTCCAGTATTGGGCATTTCCGTCAGAGCCGGAAAAGAGGCGCAGGAGGCAAATGTCCTAAGGCTTGCCGAGGCAACTGCCGAGAAACTCGGCTGCCCCGGCGTGGTTGCCGCTGCGGATATCTCTGCAAATTCGGATTACGTGGGTGAAGGCTACGGGGTTCCAACCCCGGAAGGGATCGAAGCGATCCGCATGTTTGCCGAGCGGGAAGCGATTCTGCTCGATCCTGTCTATTCGTCGAAGGGGGCGGCAGGAATGATTGATCTAATTCGCAAAGGCGCCTTCAAGAAAGGCGAGCGTATCGTTTTTCTGCATACCGGAGGTTCGGCCTCTCTGTTCGGTTATATGTCGACGTTCGGCTTTGAGAATCAACTAGAATCGTCGGCACAATAAACACAAATCAATAGAGCAATATTCGCCATGAGCCTAACCCCGTTTACCGGAAACTTCACCCAGCAGGAGTCAATCAGCGACAGTGCGATCGCGGCTGCGACGGAAGTCCTGCGTTCGGGCCGACTCCACCGTTACAACACGGCCGACGGTGAAGTTTCGCAGACGGCGCAGCTGGAAACAGAATACGCCGCCTGGCAGGGCAGCAAATATTGCCTCGCCTGTACTTCCGGCGGCTATGCCCTGAGCACTGCCCTTAAGGCTGCTGGCCTTGAATCGGGTGAACAGGTCCTGACGAATTCGTTCACGCTAGCGCCGGTCCCCGGCGCCATTGTGAACGCGGGGGGTCAGCCTGTTTTTGTCGAAGTCACAAACAATCTTGTCATTGATCTCGATGACCTGGAAGCAAAAGCAAAATCCAGCGGTGCGCGTTTTTTCATGCTGTCGCACATGCGAGGTCATCTCGCTGATATGGATCAGATCATGGACATAGTTGCTGCTCATAACCTGATCCTGATCGAAGACTGCGCGCATACCATGGGGGCTTTATGGGATGGTAAGAGAAGCGGTAATTTCGGCCACGCCTCCTGTTTCAGCACACAGACCTACAAGCATGTGAATTCCGGGGAGGGCGGGTTCATCACCTCGGATTCACCGGAGCTCATGGCGAGAGCCATCATGTTGTCTGGTTCGTATATGCTCTATGAGCGTCATGGAGCGTCTCCGGACCCGTCAGTCTTCTCTACCATCCGGCTTCAAACGCCCAACTGCTCAGGCCGCATGGACAATCTGCGGGCGGCAATTTTGAGACCCCAGCTTGCGGAGTTGGAGTCGAACGTCAGCCGCTGGAACGAACGCTACAGAGCGATCGAGAAAAAGCTTCGTGAGGTTTTTTCTGTTCAGGTTCCCGTCAGGCCGCAAAAAGAGACTTACGTTGGCAGTTCGTTTCAGTTTTTGATTCCGGGTATCTCCAATGACGATGCCCGCCAGTTTGTTCAGACCAATAAGGCGCTCGGCGTGGAACTCAAGTGGTTCGGTGACCACGAGCCCCATGGTTACACTAGTAATCACAAGAGTTGGCAATACACAAATCTCCAGTCATTGCCGGTAACAGACGAAGTGCTTGCGGGTCTGTTTGATATTCGGATACCGCTTACTTTCTCGCTGCAGAACTGCGAGCACCTCGCTGCGATCATTGCGCATTGCGCCCAATCTCTTTTAAACAAGGCCGCTTAAGCGTCTGACGGGCCTTAGAGCCCGTTTTGAGAATTCGGGGCGACATCAGATCGACCCGGAACCTATCAAAACACGATGAGTATCCTCATCGGATCACCAATGCCCGGAATTACTTCGCGGATGCCCGCGTCGGAGTGTGTGGCGCGATTCCTTCTGGTAATGAAAACATGAAGTGGGAAATAGTATTCTTCTTGAAAGTAGAATGTCTCCCAGATCACAATACTTCCGGGGTCCGGCGAAGACGGCGGAAGGGAAATCAACAAAGGAGAAGACTATGGCTTCACTCTTATACGAGGTGAAAGACGGGATTGCGTGGATTAGGTTCAACAAGCCTGAGATTCTGAACGCGTTTGATGCCGATGAATGCCGGCATTTTGTGAAAACCCTGAAGGAGGCGGCTGAGGATAAGGCCGTCAAGGCCATTATTCTCTCCAGCGTCGGGCCGGCATTTTCCGCCGGAGATGACCTCAAGGCCGCGCTCGAGGAGTACCCGCATATTCAATCCGGTGAGATTCACCCGATTCTCGATATCGTCGAGGACATTACAGAGAATCTTCAGGAAATTCCGAGAATCATCCGCCGCGCCCCGAAAGTGGTCATTGCTGCGGTGCGTGGTTATGCCGTGGGCGCCGGGTTTGAGATCTCAATCGACTCCGACATGATTGTTGCTGCTGAAGATGCTGTCTTTGGTTTTCCAGAGAGCAACGCCGGTATGACGATTACCGGGGGTGCGACAAAACTATTGCCCATGATTGTGGGCCTGAATAAGGCTAGAGAATTGATGTTGACCGGAGAATTCATCGATGCTGAAGAAGCTTACCGGATTGGCCTCGTGAACAAGCTGGTTCCGGTTGGCGAAGAAGAAAAAGAGGCCGAGCGCCTCGCTCGCGTCGTGATGTCCCGGGCACCCATGGCGGTCATTCATCATAAACGGATGGTGACGCAGTCCACCGAAGCGGACTTTGAAACCGCGTTAAACCTTGAGAAACAGACGATCGCAACGCTGGTTTATTCTGAGGATTACGGGGAGGCAGTGCAGGCGTTCTCAGAGAAACGAAAACCGCAGTTTAAAGGCCGTTAGCCATGGGGTTTTTTGATGACCAGCGTCATCATGACCTGCCAACCGTCCTCGATTATCAGGTACAGCACCGTCCCGACAAGCCCTGGATTCTCTCGGGCGAACAGGCATTCAGTTACCGGGAGGTCGATAACCTCTCGGGCCGACTGGCTCAGGGACTCAGTCGTGTTGGTGTTGCTACCGGGGATACTGTGCTTTGCATGTCCCAAAACCGTGTCGAGCAAGTCTTTCTCTGGTGTGCATTGGCTAAATGCAGCGCTCTACTCGTCCCGGTCAATACGCACTACCGCGGTAATATCCTTTCGTACCTGATTAATGATTCTCTCGCGGAAACGATCGCAATTGAAGCGGAGTTTCTACAGCAACTCATCGATGTTTGGGATCAACTGCTTCACCTTAAGCGGGTGATCCTCATCGCCGGGAAGCGCAAGAGTCCAGGACCGGTTTGGGAACAGATCGCCAGTCGCTATAAGACCCATCAATATTCCGACATTCTGGATGATGCGTTATTCGAGGGTGATACCCCTGGCTATCGCGACTTCATGGGCGTGTTTTACACCTCGGGTACGACAGGGCGTTCCAAAGGTGTGACGATGACGCACGCTCATGCTTTTGAGTATGCCCGCGGTGTCACAGAGATGCTCGAATTACGCGAAGACGATGTTTATTGCTCACCTCTGCCGCTCTTTCATATTGCAGGATTGCTGGCTACCGTTTATGCCGCCGCGATCGTCGGCGCATCGACGGCAATTGTTGGACCCTTCAGTGTTGAGCGATTCTGGCAGGATGCAAAAAAATATCGGGTGACCACCACGTTCCTGCTGGGCGCGATGGCAAATTTCATCTACAAGCAGCCGATAACACCGCATGACGCCGATAACCCCCTGGAACGGGTACTAATGGTGCCGCTGATACCCGAGGTGGAGACGTTCAAGGATCGTTTTGACTGTATGGTTTCAACCACTTGGGGCGGTACCGAGATGAACTGTCCGACGCAGTCCGGATTTAAATTGGCAGACAACAAAACCTGCGGTCGTGTTCTTGAGGATCGCTATGAAGTCAGAATCGTCGATGAATTTGACCATGAGGTACCACACGGGACCGCGGGCGAAGCGCTGGTGAGAACAAAAGTTCCCTGGATTGCGACAAATGGCTATTGGCAGCATCCCGAGTGGACTGCCGCATTGCTGAAAAACCAGTGGATTCACACCGGCGATATGCTCTCCAAAGACGAAACTGGAAA